>SDBU01008514.1_pt1 | contig 11655 bp, 21 predicted proteins | sample 2277071 | NCBI WGS metagenome assembly SDBU01 (sample SAMN10397929, study PRJNA504765) | marine sediment metagenome | isolation source: marine sediment core GS08_GC12, 126 cmbsf | place: Arctic Ocean: Gakkel Ridge, Loki's castle | collected 2008 | reverse complement strand
TTAGTTGACATAATATACAGAGGCATGGCCTTCCTAGTCTCAAATTTTCTCAGTTCTTGAGAGACACACGCACCCTTCACGCCTAGCAAGCACATTCTACGTCGTACTATCAAAAAAGGAGATTAAAGTCTATGAAAACCAAAGAAGAAGCACGAAAAAATCTTGAGCAGTCAGTCCCTTTTATAGCTGATAGATATAAGGCAGCTATAGCCCGAGCTAACTGGCATGATGCAGCCGTATCAGAGCAAGCGGAAACAAACTTTGCCACGTCAATGTCAAGAGCAATATCCAAGAAGTCCCGGCAGGCCGGGGTTGCTAAGGTTTCTAATGAAGCTTGGAAAGAAGCAGCTATGACTAAAGGTGGAGCAGTTATCGGAACACGAGTACAGGAGTCTATTGAAAAGCAAGCTGCTGCGTGGGGGCCAATTTACGATAGGGTATCTGCTGATATTATGCGGCTATCTCCGCGAACTACCGACTTCAGGACTAACATCACTAATCGAGTTGTTGGTACAGTTGAGGCGTGGAAACGCCATTCAGGGAAACTATAAAGGTCGAGAACTTGAGTAAATAAGGAGAAAAAGAAGATGGGCTACTGGTTAAGAAAACTACTTCATACTGAAGCGTCAGTTAATTCGGATGATACCTACCGATACAAGCTTCCCACAACCGGATTATATAGTGCTTTCGGAGTCCAGTTATACGCTACTCGCTATCAAGATAGAGCAGAGTTGACAACTCAAGACTGGCTTCGAGACGCTATAACTAAAGTGGAATTTTTGTCTGAAGGAACGAAGGTTATTAAATCTTTGCGTGGTGCTGAACTGAACGCCTTGAATACCTTTGACTTTAAGCAAATTCCACGCTTTAAACATGGGGAGTCAAATGCTGAAACTAACTTTGATAACCTTTACTTACTTGCTGGTCGAAGCTTGCAAGATAAGGAATATATGTTTGATATGTCAAAGTTTAGTGATCCTGAACTGGCTTTAACAAATGCTATTCGTGAAGATGCTGCAAGAGGATTTACTGATGATTCACTTCAGTACAAAATTTACGGTTGGCGTTGGATGGGTGACCCTGTACCTGTACCAAGAGGTTATTTCCGAGCAGATGAACGGCTTTACTACACATCTTCAGCAACCGGTGTTATCTTCCCACTTCGCATAACAACGGGTAAGCGCATTAGGCGGATATTGGTTAAGGGTTGGACTGAAAGGAAATCAATCGCTTCGCACTTTTCAAAGATTGAACTTGAAGTTGATGAAGGAGCATACTCTCCTGTCATAATTGACTCCATGATGGAATGGGCACTTCAAAACAAGCTTGACTATGGTCTTGACCTTCGCCAAAATATTGCCCAATACATCTATACCAAACGTGAAACCCATCAAACGGATGCTTTTATTCCCTATCATTCTAGTGCTGTAGCGACATTTGTTCCTTCCGCTGGTGCTGCACAAGAAAACCAAATCTTTTCCGTTAGTATTGGGAATGGCGTTATTGATGGTGTAGTGAGTGAAGATACTGGAGCAGCGATAACCGCTATGTGGTTAGAGGTTTGGTGTGATGGTGCTGGTTATCAGCGAGCCGTTCTCTTAGGCTTTGACCAAGAACCTAATCTAGCCGATATGCTAGAAACTAGAGATATGGGGATACTAAAACTACTGATTACTGAAGGTGCTGCAAGTCGTCTTATTTCAGCAGTAGTAGAAGAAGAAGTCCTTTACTAAAAAGGATGCTAGAAGAAGGGGGGAGTTTTTAGCTCCCCCCTTCTTCATAGGTCAAAATCAAAGGAGGTTTCAAAAATGAAAACTAGGGGAGTTCGAGCCAAAGTCTTTACAGCAGATATTCAAGTTGAGAGAGAACCAACCTTACTTTATGGTATTTTAATCACTCCAAGCACGGCTGCAACGCTTGGAATTGTAAGATGCTATGATGGTGAAGGAACCGACGGCGAAAAGATAGCTGAGTTTTGTTCCTCTTATGGTGATGCGACACCTTTACTAGCACCAATTCAATTCAAGCGTGGACTATACGTTGATGTTGTTTCTGGTGTTGCTTCGATAACTGTAAGCTGGCTTACTAATGAAGTAACTGACAAACTCCAACAAGAAGGCTAAATCAAAAAGCTATGTTATATCAAGCATCAATTACTATACTTAAAAATACCACTAAAATACATCCTGCTGAAGTAACACTTATTTTAGCAAAGGGTATCATTACTAAGTTTATGGTAAGACCAAGACAAGGACACGCTGCCTTAGCTCACTTAGTTATTTATCATGCTTCACATCCTATAGCACCTTCTTCAGAAGGGATGGACTTGCATGGTGATGCTTTCCCTTTAGATTGGGAAGATTATTATGAGTTCTATCGTGAACCTTACGAACTGAGACTTGTTGGTTGGAATGAAGATGATACATACCCTCATACCTTCGATGTGTTTATCGCCATCTTACCACGGAAAGCAATTATAGCATTGGCTATAGTTGATGCTTTAAGGAAGTTTAATCCGGTAGAAGCAGTTAGGAATATCTTTACAGCGAGTAAGTGAATGAGAGAATTTATAGCTTATATTCTAGTGATAGCTCTATCCGTAGCTTTTCTAATTCACTTTGGCTTGATAGTTATTTATGGCAGCTTCTTTGTTCAAGAGCCTAATATCATAATATTAAGCCTTGAGATAATTACACTTATTAGCTTTGTTATCTTTGCTATCTTTAGTATAGTAAAGCTAATTAGGAGAAGTTAAACAATGAGAGGACAGCCCGACTTCGGAGCTTATCAAACTAAATCAACTGGTGCTACTTTAGCTGATATGGCTGACCTGGCTGTCAGGCTTGGTAGTATAGTCGAGTATGACAGACGGGGAGATGTTGTTAAGCTAGATGATTTTGAGTCTCCTGTCTTTAGATGGGAGTCAACTCCTTCTCTAGGCGGTGCTATCGCTTTAGATATAGCACAAGTTAAATCCGGTGCCAAATCAGTAAAACTTTCAGTTAATGGTACGGCAGGAGCATCACCAAATATTAAGAGCTTTTTCTACCCCTTAGGCTCTTTACAACTAGGTGCAGAAATTAGCTTCTGTAAACCAGCAACTACTTATAAACTCCGGTTTGAAATGAGTAATTATACAGGGACAGCTGTTTATTATGGTCAGGCAGAAATATTATTTAATACTGGTGTGCTACAGATAAGAAAATCAGACGGCACCAACATTGAAGTTGCTACAGGTCTAACATTTAGAGACGATGATTTTGTATTTTCTCCAATGAAGATGGTAATAGATTTTCTTAACAATAAGTATACCAGATTTCTCTTAGCCAATGTTGAGTATGATCTATCTGCTCATGCTCTTTCAACTGCAAGTAGTACGATAAAAGCCTCTTCCGGTGTAATAATAACTCTTATAGATACTGGTGCCAGTACTGCTGATTTATGGCTTGATGATTTTGTTTTTACTCAAAACGAGCCTTAGAGTAAGGATAAGTAAATAAAATGCAAATAGCAGTATGGGGTTGGGACACAGCTAATAAAAAAGCAGTTGAGATACTGGTAGATAGTCTTGGTCATGTTCAAACCGATGTTCTTACTTCTGCTTTGCCTAGTGGTGCGGCTACTTTAGCCAAACAAACTGACCAGCTTACTAAATTAAATAGCATAATAACAAAGTTAGCTGGTGGACTCCCGGCAGCACTCGATAGCCTTGCTTTGAAAGTGAGAGAGCAAGGGACACCTGAAAAGCATATTTACGGTTGGGATAGTGCTAACTGGAAAAAGCTATTGGTAGAGGATAGCACTAATTCTAACCTTAGAGTAAGACTATATGACGGAGCCAATCCTATTGGCTCCGTCACCAGTGGTGCTTTTGCAATCGGTACAAGAGGTTTGCCTGTCTATGCTGTCCTTGGTGCATGGATAGGTACTAATTTATACCGAGAGCTTACGTGTGAAGTCACAAGTGCAGATAACTTAGCTACTAATAGATATGGTTTACTTGTCAGGTCGCATCTTTACGGTTTCGATGATACTACATGGGATAGGCTCAGGACATACGGAACTGGCATCCTTAAAGTAGGCAGAGCAGATGTAGGATTACTTGATGTTCGTAAAACAGCTATAGGTCAAGTAGGCGCAACCGGAGCTAGAAAGCTATACTGGCTAGTAATCAATCCTTCTGCTGGTAGCTCAGTATTAGAATTAACGGATGCTACTGCTGGAGGCGCTGGTGTAAAATACGATTGTTTTCATACTAATAGGGAAGCTCATACACACCCGTTTGACCCACCTTTAGAATTTAGTAATGGTATTTACTTAGAGACATTTACTAACATAACTTCGGTAATATTTGGTTATTTATAAGGAGGTAATATGGCAAAAATCAATATCATGGGTGTTAAGAGTGGGAGCAAAGACTATCAAGTCCATGTAGTGCTAACTGAGGAAATAGAAATAGAAGGTGAAACAGTTGATAATCCTATCGGTGAGGCTTTTATACCTATAGCTCATGGTACATCAGAGGTAGATATTAAGGATAAGATACTCGATGCAGCTAACAAGATAATGGATAAGCATAAGGACTCTATAAATAAGAGAGCAGACATTGAGACTATAGACTTCCCTGAAATAACATAATGATAAAAGAAAGGAGGTTAAGATAATGAAATGGACACCTATCGTCGCCATGATTAGTATCGTTATTCTTGAAGCTATAGCTTTACTACAAGGTATAGATGGAGCAGTTTTTGGTATTGTTATAGCTGCTCTAGCTGGACTTGGAGGCTATGAAATTAAGATTTTAAGAAATAAGCAAAAGGAGAAAAAGTAATGGAAAAGAATTATGAGGTTATAACTATAGATGTAATGACCAGGCCATCAGACTTGGGAGGGGTTGAAAAGTTTTATCGTATCCGGTATAGAACGAAAGGGGGAGTAGTTGACTTTACTGATATTGACGAAGCTAATTACACTGAGGAAAAGGTAACTGCTAAACTTACCAAACTAGCTGAGAAGCATGATAAGATAAAAGCATCTTGAGATAATAATGTCTTATGTGACTTGGATTATTCAGCGATTAAACACCATCTCTAGTTACTTCTATCAGCTTTACGTTGTAACTGTTACATGGGTATATCCCTTTAACTTAGTTACCGGCTGGTTCTATCAGCTTAGTTTGCTTTTCAGTAACCTAGCTTGGGACTTCTATTATTTCAGTCAATGGATAGACAGCACAACAACAAAGCTACTGGATATTCTAAGCTGGTCGAGTATTCAAAATTTAATTACTAACTGGTTCTTTTGGATTAGTGATTTATCTACTATTTTCTATCACTTCTGGTCTAATGTAACTAGTGTTATCAACAACTGGTGGTTGAATACAAGCCTTTTAGTTCAAGGCTGGATAGATAATGCCAGAGCTTTACTACAGAGCCAGCTTGATAGTCTCAATGTATGGCTCTTTGCCCTTCAAACAGCTTTTGACGACTTCAAGGATAAATTTCCCACGATAGATGAAATGATAGCATGGTTTTCTAACTGGTGGTCACTCGTATTAGCTCAAATCATTCTTTGGGGAGCTTTAACCGGACTACAGATACAGAGCTTAATTGATACTGCTTTTACTATAAGAGAGCAATACTGGCAAGGCTGGCAAGACTGGAAAGCTCCGGTAAGTGAGTTTTTTGCCGACCCTTTACAATGGTTATATAACAGCTTAGATGAATTTTTTGAAAGGTTCTGGTGATGAAATGGGATTAGGACAAAGGTTACATAACTCAATAAATGAATGGGCTGTTGAGTGGAGAGATACAATACTAGATTGGTTAGGTGATGTTTTTACTGCTTCAACTGAGAAGGTAGCAGACTTCTTTGAACCGGATATAAGAACAGAACTAGCTCCACTTCTTCAAAGAGTGCTAGACATTCCTGATTTACCACCTGATATAAAGAACATCTTTGAGAAGGCTAAAACAGAACCTCAAGCTATACAATTAGCCTTCCTTTTACCGATGGCTATAGGTTTACTTTTAGGTGCTGGTATGGGTATGGCACAACCTTTAATGAAACTAGGGAGCTATCAGTTAGATAAATTCGTACATTCTGCCAGACTCGACCCAATGATAGCAACTAGAGCTTTATTTAGAAAACTAATCACACCAGAATACTTTACTAAAACTGCTGAAGAGCTTGGCTGGTCTACCGATGATATAAAGACAATCATTGACGTATCTAAGTATTACCCTTCACCACTTGAGTTAGTGAACTGGCAGGCCAAAGAAGTCTTTGAACCCTTGACAGTAGCAGAGTTTGGACTTGAAGCAGAACTTGATGAACTGGATAGGGAAGCATTTTATAAAGCCGGTATGACTGATGAACAGATAAGGAACTTTTGGGTAGCTCACTGGCAGCATCCAGCTTTCCGAGAAGTCACAGAAATGTTACATAGAGGTTTATTAACGCCTGAATTTATGCAAAAATGGTATAAGGTAGTTGAGATACCACCTATTTACAGAGAAAATCTTACTAAAATATCATGGGACTTACCTAATCGAATTGAGCTTCGCATGATGGCCAGATTTGGATTAGTTGATAAACCATTCTTATTAGAGCAATTAAAACAGGTAGGGCTAACTGAGGAATTTAGAGACGTAGCAGCTGATATGATGCTAACTATGGGTATCAGAACTGACCTTTCAACTCGATATAGCAAAGGCTGGATAAATGCAGGAGAGGTCAGACAAGAGCTAGAAGTATCTGGCTTATCAGTTGAGGTAGCAGATAGACTATTTCAATGGATTGTAAAGAATACTCAAACCGAGAGAGTCGCTAAGGAAAGGAATTTAACACTCGCTAAGATTACTAAGGGTGTTAGAAAAGATGTAATCACAAGGGGACAAGCTCAAGATTTAATTCAAGATATGGGCTATGACACAACAGAAGCAAAACTTATACTAGATATTGACGCACCAGCGGAAGCTACAGTAAAGGAAGTTAAGCAAAGACAGCTAAGTAAAGCTGATATTATGAAGGCATATAAACTAGAAGAATTTGACAGAAGCGAGACTTTATCAAGGCTAATAGAACTAAGGTTCTCTCCTGATGATGCTGAAACTCTAGCTAGACTAGTGGATATAACTAAAGGAGAAATACCGGATGAAAGGCAAAGAGAGCTAACCAAGATAGACATTATACAGGGAGTAAAAGCTGGAGTTATCACACCAGAAGAAGGCTATATAATGCTTCAAGATATTGGGTACTCAGCAAAAGATGCACAATTTATACTTGACGTTAAGGTAGAAGCTGAGGCCGGAAGTCCTGATACATTAGGAGAGTTTAAGGACATAGTAGAAGTCTACAGAGCTTCAATAGGTTTACCAGGTAAACCAGTACCACTAGAATTGATTATTGCTGAAAGGGCTGTTAAGGCCGGTGAGGTAGCTTTAGCTGATGGTAGAAGTAGGAAAGTTAAACCTAAAAGGTTACTTGAATTAGAGCAAACATCAGAGGAAGCTAAGATTAAACATCATCAATTACTTACTGAGTTTAACAAGTAAATCTATTTCGTTTCATTTCGATATTTAGCATCATGCTTATCTATCTCTAATTGACGTTCAGCGTATCGTTCTAGAACTAAGCCCTTATCAGCAACGTTTTTCTGATGCCGTTTTGTTTCAAGGTGCTTTGTCCAGCTTCTAACTTGTACCCGACACAATCCACAAAAAGCTGTATGTTTCATTACTTACCTCACTTTCCTCTTAATAGATTTATGAAGTCCCAACTAACGAACCTACCTGTTACCTTATCTCGATATATAGGCTTATATCCCCAGGGGAACTCAATACGGCTATACTCAATACCTACATTCGGAAGCTCTGTATACCTAAGTTCTACAGCACTTTTCATGCCTCCAAATTGTGCATCTGTTATATCATAGCCAAGTTCATCAAAAAATAGCTTACGAGCTTTTTCTATGTCACTCAAGGCATCATCAATGTTAGCAAAGCCTAGTCGTTCTTCTTCCCTCTCTAACCAGCCTAGTAAATCTTCTTCCGGTGTTCCGGCCATCTTTTACCTCCAACTTAAAGTCTCGTATCGGACCCATGATTTAAGCTCTTGTGGACTTACATCAGGCGAGCAAAGACCTTCTAGTCTATCTACCAGATAAGGAGTCCTCTCACCTTTTGGTGTTACTCTAAGTGTAAACTTACCTCTAAAAACACCAAAGCGGATAAATTGCCAGTCCACACCCTCTGTTGAGACAACTATCTCAACAGCTCTGGGCCACTCTTTAGTTCTAAAGCAATAAGCTATATAGTTATTTGGCTCCTTAGTTCTCAAGATAAATATCTCAGATAACCAATATTTAGATTGAACTCTCCATAAAGCCTCTTTAACTTTATCAAGCTCTACATCATCAAAGTCCCACATCAAGATATGCCTACCATCTTCAAGCTCAGAGTTTACACCTATCACCCTAGCGTGCCGAGCTATAGTTATAGCAATCTTCCACTTACCTATAGTAAAGCCTTTTATCATGCCTTCCTCCTTTCATTAAAATAAATACAATCTTTACCATCAAGGCTTATAGGGAAAAGTAAGCAATCCCTTCGCTTATCACATTCAGGACATAATCTCAACCGAGCTTGCTGAATAAAATCCTCTCCCCATTTATGAGTTATTTCCCCTTGCAAAGCTTCTCTATCTTCTCTAATCGCCTCAATTCTTCTAGCTTTTTTGAAATCCACAATATACCTCCTTTACAGTTCCTCAAGTCGAGCAATAACAGCCTCTTGCATTTCATTAGACAAGCCAGCTTCCCATAATGCTCTAAGTTGCCTTCCTGTCTCTAGGTTTGTTACTTCCTTTAGTAGCTTTTCTTCCGGCTGACTTTTTATGTAGCTTCTTAATGCTCTTAGGTTCAATTGATGTATCAATCCGTGAGTCTCCACCACTCTTATCGCCATCTGTCTCAAGCTCATGTATCTCTACCTCCTTTAAAGTTTCCTCTAAGCATTGGGGACAATAATAATCATCATGCCCAAAAGAACATTCATCTAATTCCCCTTCCCAATCACATTTATAACACTTCATTGATATGTCTAAACGCGCCTGTTTTACTTCCTCCCCTTTTTCTTTTCTTATTTCTTGCTCTATTTCTTCTATTTTTTCCTCAGATATAGGAGTAGTTACAGGCAAAAATTCCGCCATTTCAAGCTCATGCAAAGCTAAGTCTTCAACCTCAGTAATAGCGTCAGGCACTTCATCTACCAGCATAACCTTACCAAGCCACACACAAGTAGGCACAGTAAAAGCAAAGGTAAAGTCAGAGCCTTCAACGAATACATCAAACTTCTGCTGTATGACTCCATTGTGATCAACCAGTATCAGCTTTTTCATCTCTCTACACCAGCCTCCTTTAGTATTCTTAATAACTCAGGTTTAGGCACAAGCATTTTAGCCTTTACTTCATCTGCAATAAACCACTCCTTTATAGAAGACAGTAGACGATAAACAGTAGCCGGACTAATCTTATAATCTCTAGCTATCCGTTCAATGTTGATGTTTTTCCATGAAGCAAACTCTACCAAGACAGCAGCCAAGTTATTATCCATCCATCTGCCAGTTTCAAAGCCCGACTTATTAAATATATATCTCTCAATAATCATAGGCTTTATCAGCTTATGGAGTAATTGTAAGTCAGCGTTAACAACTGTCTGCCTTCTGTCGAGAGCAGCTATAGACCTGAGAAGTATATCTAGATGCTCTATCATTCTAGCATCACTCCATTGTATTGCTGCTATCTTCTCCAAAGTAGAATACAGCTTATAGTCATGCCTGGGTTTAAGCACTAAGTCGATGTCAATCCCCCAATCTACTTTTACAACAAGCTTAGTTTGCGCTGGTGCTATAGGTCTATAAAGATGATAATAGCGTAACGTCTTCTCCTGGATTAAAGACTCCCACTCGGGATACTGATATATCTCTGCTAAAAGTGCTGGCTGTATGTTCATCACAGCAGAACCATGAAAGTCAACTATCTCAAAGTCAGAGTTCATAGTATGTTTTGAAATAGTATGAGAGTAACACAACACAGAAAAAGCAATCAATGTTTCTTTCCTTTCATATTGGCCACCAGCACTTGCAGCATCATCCATCAGCACTACGCCAAAAAAGTTAGAGAATACATCTTCATAGCTCTGTAGCCTAGCTTTTGTAATACTAAGCATTTTAATCGCATCTTTGCATATATCTCCAAGAGTATCAGTAATAACTGACTTTCCACAACCGGAAGGAGCAACAAGCAACAAACACTGTCTAGCTTTAACGCAAACAATAGACATAGCCATAGCATTACCTAACCCCTTATGCGTCTTATTTACACTATCAATAACATCATACATCGGATGCAATTCAAACCCCCTACTTAATTCTTACTAATCTAAGGTCACAAATATCGCCTTGTATTCCTTGAGTGTAAACCTTAACAGCTATCCAGTCTTTAGGTAGAATACTACCTACATTCAGATAGCGAGAACTACCACTCTTAGTTAGCTTTCGCAAATCAAATGTAGCTCCAAGACTCTGTTTCTTCTGTTCTTTTCCTTGTATCATTACAAGCTCCTTTCACTTTATTTTACCCTCCTACCCTCCCTTGCTCTCTACTTAACTTCCGGCAAGTTACGGAACGTTACCACTTTAGCCTTTACTTCTTCGGTAATTATAGTCTTTACCCCACAAGCTATACCAACAAGTGCAGCACCGCGAGCAGTTGCCTTATCTTCCGTATCAAACTTGATAGCTTTTTGACCTTGCTCTGTATGTGGTATTATAACGTGATACATCTTCTCTCCTTTCCTAGATTATTTCAAAGCCTAGCTTTTCTACTTCTTGGATGAACTTACTTTTGGGGAAGGGCTTTTAACCTTAGATGCTGCCGGTGGATTGACTACATCAAGAACCCTATCACGTGGCTGCCACTTAACAAAGACAACCCATTGATGTAGCCAACGGTCAGTATTCTTACCGAGAGCAACAATAAAGACTCCCAACTTAGAGCCTGTTCCTGTTACTTTCCTTTGCCACAAGACAACATTACCTTCCTCGGCCTTAGCTGATAAAAGTGTTACCCTAATACCATTAAGGTTCTGAACATCAGTAACTATCTCCTCAACGTTCACAATCTCATAGGATACACCTTCTGTAATATCATCGGCTCCTTCTCGAACATCTGTATCAATTACTGGCATCTGGTTCCCTCCTTTCCTATAAAATTTCCTAACCAGTTCACCCTTTGTTTTCTGCCTTTTCCTTATAGACATCACCCCCTCTGAATATGGATTAAAGCTATGTTCCCATAGCTCCGGTTTAGTCATTACTTCACAAGTCTAATATCAACTTCAAACTTCTTAGTCTCATAGTTATACTCAACCCTAAGATACCTAAGAAGCAAATGAAATTCCTCTACACCCTGGTCAACTTGAGCTTTTACAAAACTCATAGCTTGCCATTGACTCACAAACTCTGAATGAATAACTGCTCCACCCATTTTACTTAACTCCTTCTAGCTCAGGAGCTAAAGGGTCATAGGTAGGTTTAGTAATCCTTTTCATTTCTTCCTCAACTTCCTCCGGCTCAAGCCCTGTATCTTCAGGA
>SDBU01008513.1_pt1 | contig 11656 bp, 9 predicted proteins | sample 2277071 | NCBI WGS metagenome assembly SDBU01 (sample SAMN10397929, study PRJNA504765) | marine sediment metagenome | isolation source: marine sediment core GS08_GC12, 126 cmbsf | place: Arctic Ocean: Gakkel Ridge, Loki's castle | collected 2008 | reverse complement strand
GGCTTGAACCATCCTCAAGCGGGCGCACCAGATTGACACTGCCTTTACCATAGGTTTTACTACCAGCGATGGTCGCCCGAGAACGGTCTCGCAGGGCTCCCGCCAGTACCTCACTGCCGCTAGCGCTGTAATTATCCACCAGAACAACCATGGGCAAATCAGTAACTACCTTCCCTGACCTGACATTTCGCACCGTAATTTCCCCCTGACTATCCCTCACCTTAACCACTACTCCTTCTCTCAGGAAGTGGCTGGCAGCGTCCACCACGGCCTCAAGTAAGCCGCCCGGGTTACTGCGCAGGTCAAGGATAATACCGGTAGCTCCCTGCTCCTCTATGCTCTGTATCGCCTGGGATAACTCTTCATCGGTGCGTCCACTAAAGTAGGTAATATTGATATAAGCAGTATCCCCCTTCATTTCAAAGTGGACACTCGGCAGTTTAATCTCCGCCCTGATTATCTTAATCTCCTCGGGCTCAGGTTCACCCTGGTGCTCGATGAGAAGGGTAACCGAGGTTCCCTTGGGCCCACGGATGCTAAGCACCGCCTCCGCCAGACTCATACCTAAAGCTGACGTGCCGTCAATCTCCAGTATCACGTCACCAGCTTTGATACCCGCCTCAGCCGCTGGCGAACCGGGAATGGGCGCAATAATCGTTATCTGTTCATCCTTTACGGTGACCGTGGCCCCAATGCCCCCGAACTTTCCCTCCAGGTTGCTCAAGCCCAGTTCAGAGACATCCGGGCTCAGATAGTAGGTATAGGGGTCGTCCAGTGCCTTCGTCACGCCCTCAATGGCAGCCCGGCTTAGCCTGCTGGCATCAAGCTTGTCCCGCTCGACGTAATTATCAAAGATGAGATTCCACGCCTCTACAACTAAATCCAGACCCTCACCTGAGGCAGGGCGGGACCTACCCGCCAGCGTATAGCCAGCACCGAAGGACAGGGCAAGTACAGCCACGGCCAGCAGGGTTATCACCGTAATTTTAATCTTTTTTGACATCAGCCTACCTCCCGTAAGCTTTCCCGTTGCTTAATGTTCACCGGCTCTTTCTCAAACGAAGGCGGAAAGAGGCAGACCCGGTTGACAATTGTCTCACCCTTCGAAAAAAACAGGGAAGAGCCAAACACTTTTGAATCCATGTGCGGAAGACTAATACTAAGCCGGGCAGTAGTAATGAGTTTCTACTCTTGAGCGACGACGCTATCTACCAGCCTCAGGGTGTTTTCTATATTGGTAAGACCGAAGGAAAGTCCCAATTTCCTTAATTCAGCGTAACCCAGCCCTCGAAACAGGCGGCGCCCCGCCACCCAGCACATCTCATCATAGAGAGCCGGCCAGTCCTTTCCCCGCCGATGAACACAGAAAAGAACAAAATCACGGGCCACCGGGTTAAACGCTTCCACAATATTGAACTATAATCTTTATCCGCCGCAAGTGGCAAACAAGCTGTTGATGGTTCTGGTGGCATTCTTAACCCTGACTGCCCTTAACAGCCCTCCGTTACTGATTTTTGCTCCCCTTTTCTCGTCATGAGCTAGAAATGAATTCGGCCAGGGTCATTACCCTCAACAAAGGTCTTATGGGGCTCTTGCGATATAGATTAAGCAGGCGGTCACGCTGCTCCGGGGTGTATGACGCACAGCAGTCACCGAGAAATATCGCCCGGAAACCGTTGGTGAGACCATCAAAGACAGTCATGTTAACACAGATTTCCGTGCTAATTCCAGCTACCGCGATGGTATCAACCCCCAAACGTCTCAGGGTAAAATCCAGGTCGGTCCGGAAAAAGGCGCTGAACCGCCTCTTGGGCAATACTATGTCCGAATCCTGCGGCTTCAGTTCATCGATCACCTCAGCGCCAGGCGTTCCCTGAATAGCATGGGGTTTCATCACCCCTTTAAAGATAAAATCAGTTTCCAGAAAGCTATCATTGGCAAAGACGAGGGGGAACTTCTTTTCCCGGGTGAAAGCCGCCAGGCGCTGGAGGTTGGGGATGATTTTCCTGGCCTCTTCCCCCAGAGCATGGGGTGAGTCAGGGTCAACATTTTCCTTGACCATATCAACGATAATTACGGCTGGATTCATTCTTCCCGCACCTTTCTAAATTCGACTAAAGACCAAGTAAACCTGTAAGCCGAGTTCTGTATCCTTCCAATACTGGAAGGACGGTGACCATCTATCTAGCCCTTCCGTTACCGGAAGGGTCAAGCGACCAACCCGGGGACGAGGCCGGGCGTCCTTATGTCCCCCTATTCGGTCTTGCTCCGGATGGGGTTTACCCAGCCGGCTGGTCTCCCAGCCGCTGGTGAGCTCTTACCCCACCATTTCACCCTTACCCTTCCTGAAGGAAGGGCGGTATGTTTCTGTGGCACTTTCCGTAGGGTCACCCCTCCTGGGTGTTACCCAGCATCCTGCCCGGTGGAGCTCGGACTTTCCTCCCTTCCTGAAGGAAGGGCGGCCACCCGGTTTACTTGGCCTGATTACACTTTAGTATAGAGGTTATCATAAGTCAACGCCGTTATGGATACCCAGTTTGAAAAGGGGCCAGGTCAAATCCTAAACACCCCCTACCAAAATACCATGCTTTTACCCTACTAAGATACCAGCTTTTTTAGTTGACCCTCATCCTAACTGGCTTTATCTTATATATAAGCAGGCTTAGTTTATTAACCAGAGCGTCTTAATGAAGGGGAAGGTCGCCAGTGATTATTTTTTCCTTGGTGCCACTACTTAGCTTCGCCGCCTATTCTACCCTGATATACACCACTCTACGGCACAAGCCAAGAAGAAAAGTACATACCACCTTCATTCTGTATCTAATGGGCGTTACCCTGTGGGCTGGTTTCGCCTTCCTCGTGTATGCCAATCTCTTCCCCGGGGGAGCAACCCTGCTATCTCAGCTGATGCTGATTTCCGCTTTGTTCGCCGTGGTTTCCTATTTTCATTTTTTACGCACCTTTATGGACAAACCCGGCGGCATAGCGGTAGTACTGGGATATGCCGCAATTGCCGCCCTTATCCCCCTCATTACCCAGAGCCATGTTACCTATGTCATAAATACCCCCCTTACGTTTGGTGAGCCGCCGAACATTGAGTATGCACTCCTTGGTGTCAGCCTGGTGGCTCTGGGCTGCCTGGCCCTGGTAGGCTGGACGATAGGGGGACTATTAAAGAAGTACCGGCACTCCACCAACCCTCTAGAACACAACAGGACTACCTATCTACTGGCCGGCTTTGTCCTGATGACACTCTTTGGTCTCACCAACATGTATCCTCCACTCACCAAATATCCTTTGGTCCATCTCGGCAACCTGGCCAACGCTCTTCTTATTACCTATGCCATTGTTAAGTTCCAGCTACTTGATATTAGTCTCATCATTAGAAAAGGGTTGGTATATGCCGTAACCGGGATTTGCTCCATCGGTCTCTATCTGGCCCTCCTCTTTGGTTTACTGCAACCCCTCCACTTAGATACCAGCTACGCAACATTAATCCTCGGTGCCGGGGTAGCTTTCTTAATCGCAATCCTATTCTACCCTGCCCGAGACTCCATTCAGGAGTGGTTGGAGCGTCTTATTTATCGGGAAACCTATGACTACCGACGCCTATTATTAAACTTCACCAACAAGATGAGCCATGTTCTGGACATGGACGAACTAGCCGAATCCATGCTGACCCTGATAACCAAGGGCTTACACGCCAGGGAAGCCAGCCTCTTCCTGGCCGATAACAACGACAGTGATTTCTTCCCACGGTATACCCTTCCTCCCGAAGGAAACCATGGCGCTGTCATAAGACTGGCTAAAGATAGCCCAATTGTCATGTGGCTGGCCAGAGAGGACAATCCTCTCAACCGGGAGCAAATAGACATAATTCCTCAGTTGAAAAGCCTGTGGCAAAGAGAAAGGGATAAAATCAAAGAGTCACAGATAGAGCTGTTTTTCCCCATTAAGAATAAGGGCGCCCTAATTGGCGTCCTGGCCATAGGCAGAAAGCGGCACGGTGCCCGGTACCGAAGTGAGGACGTAAACCTGGTCATGACCATGATCAGGCAAGCCGGGGTGGTGATAGATAATGCTCAGCTATACGCCGCAGCCAAGATGAGAGCCAATACCGATGATCTAACCGGACTATTCAATCACCGCTATTTTCATGAACGGCTTGAGGAAGAGACCAGCCGGGGTCTTCGTTTTGGGACCGTATTCTCTTTAGTCTTTTTAGACCTTGACCTCTTCAAGGTGTATAACGATACTCACGGTCACCTGGCCGGCGACGAGATCCTCAGGCATGTGGGGGAACTGGTCAAAGGCTCACTCCGCAATACAGATATAGCTTTCCGCTACGGAGGAGACGAGTTCGCCGTTATTCTACCAGCAACATCCTCGGCCGATGCCTATAAGGTGTCGGAACGGATACGCAAGAATCTGCAGCAGGGGATGGACTCAAGGGATGTGCAAGTGACCTGTAGTCTGGGTATAGCCTCTTGGCCGGCTGACGGGGTGATGAGGGAAGCACTATTACAAAGCGCCGATTCAGCCTTATATCACGCCAAGCGATGGGGGAACCGAACCTGCCTGGCTTCTGAACTGATGCCGTCCAGTATTACCCCTCCAGAAGCAGACTCAACAGCAAAACAAGGAATGCTAAGCACTATTTACGCTCTGGCGGCCACTGTTGACGCCAGAGACCACCATACTTATGGTCATTCCCGCCGGGTGAGCAATTACACGGTTGCTATCGGCGAAGCTATCGGACTTACTCCAGAGAAAATAGCCATACTGCATACCGCGGCACTGCTGCACGATATTGGTAAAATTGGCATTTCAGATGACGTGCTCAATAAGAAGGAACATTTGAGTGACGAGGAATGGAGACCAGTGTACTCCCATCCTACTCTGGGAGTATCCATACTGAGACATACTGATGGTCTGGCTTCCTGCCTGCCCGGGATCCAGTATCATCATGAACGCTACGATGGTAACGGCTATCCATCCGGTCTAAAGGGTAACAATATTCCCCTTGATGCCCGAATCATAGCCATAGCTGACGCCTATGAGGCAATGACCTCACCTCGCCCATACCGGGAGAGAACCTTAACCTCTGAGGAAGCTCTGAAGGAACTGGCGCGCCACAAAAATACGCAATTCGACCCGGAACTGGTGGTGGTCTTCGTTAAAGTTATGAAGAAGAATGCGCCGATAGAATTAGAAGTTGCCTAACACGGGTAGGGTGTCACCCAGGCCTGACGGGGAAGTTAAAGATGGACACTGATACACACCAAGCGACAACCGAAGCGAACAAACCCGGGCAATTGACACTATTTATAATTGATAACCAGCCTCTTTATCGCCAGGCTATTCGCCAGGCGCTCCAGCAAGACTTAGAGGTAGTCGGGGAGTCAGAGCTTACCCCGGACATATGGAGCACTATCGAAAGTCTTTCGCCGGATATAGTATTGGTCGATGTCGGCCTGCCTTCGCTAAGTGGGCTTGGCATCGCCCGTCAGATCGTTACCCGCTGCCCCGGGGTAGCGGTGGTGATGCTTACTTCCAGCCCCGACGATGACCAGCTTTTCCAGGCCATCAAATCAGGCGCCATGGCTTTTATCGGTAAAGATATTAGTGCTGAAAAACTGATTGAGGTTCTTAAGCGGGTGGGGCACGGAGCCTATCCCATAAATGAGACCCTGCTGAGCCGGCCCAGCGCCGCCAAGAAGGTACTGCAGTTGTTTAAGAACCTCTCTCTGATGGGCAAGGACATAGAGACGCTAATGACACCACTCAGCCCCCGGGAAACGGAGATACTAAAGCACATCGCTGAGGGAAATTCGAACAAGCGTATTGCCCGTGCCCTCGGCATCGGTGAGCAGACCATTAAGAACCACATCACCTCCATTATGCGCAAGCTGAATGCCAACGACCGCACTCATGCCGTGGTACTGGCTATGCGCAAGGGCTGGCTTGAGATTGAAGAACATCCGAAAACGCCAGAACCAGAAGAGGAAGTGGCTACCTTCGCCTGAAGCCGTTCTCCAGTTCACACCTCTTCCCTTAGGCACGGATTAAACGTTGCCGTTCCATCCGCTCTGCGCGGGTGTGATGTTTGACGAAATGATGTTACCCTGCTAAATTCAATCAAGATAAATGGTACGGTATGCTTTCAATCATTTAGACTCCATCGCCGAGGCGCTGAGGCAGTCACCCTTCGGCTTGATTACTGATGTTGACGGCACGATAAGTCCCACAGCGCCTACCCCCCAACAGGCCAGGGTCTCCCCGCTTTGCCACCATTACCTTACCTTACTTTGCCCGCAGATAGCGCTGGTGGCCGCTATCTCCGGCCGTCCGGCCGCCCAGGTCAAAGAAATGATAAATATCGGCGGCATGGTCTATATCGGCAATCACGGGCTGGAGCGCTGGGTTGATGGTCATCCGGAACTCACCAAGGGTGCCCGCAGTTACCGGGCAGTAGTTAAATCAGCCATAGAGGAATTAAGCCCGTTGCTTTCCATAGAAGGTATTATTATTGAGAATAAGGGAATAACGGCTACCATTCACTACCGACGCTGCCCTGACCCCAAATTGGCGGAAGAACATGTCCTGGCGGCGGTGCAAAACTCCCCGCAGGCGAGGAAGCTGCTGGTTATGCCCGGGCGGATGGCCATCAACCTCCTGCCACCAGTAACGGTAAACAAGGGCACGGCTACACTTCGCCTGATTCAGGAGTATAATCTGCGCCGCGGCATCTACCTGGGTGACGACATTACTGATATCGATGCCTTTAGAGTGATACGGGCTTCTTACCCGGAGCTGGATTTTCAGGGCCTGGCCATTGCCGTCACCAGCGAGGAAACACCACAGACGCTGACTGAAGACGCCGATTTTACCTTGAAGGGAGTAAGTGATGTTGAGCGCTTTCTGGAGTGGATGTCCCGGACTGCCGCTCAATTAGCTTAACGATGTCTTCCAGTATCCGCCAGAGCCAGTGAGTCACATCTTCTTCTTCAATTGACTGCTTAAGAGCCGCGGCACGCCGGCTCCTCTCCGCAACAGGCATGGTCAGCGCGTTATACAGGGCCTGAACTGTTCCCTCTAGGTCAGTCGAAGCTACCGTAAGCGCATTCTCAGACAATTGCTCACAGGCACCCACCGTTTCCGACAGTATGAGAACCCCATTATTATTATTGACCGTGGGGCCTTCTTTAGCTACCAGGTTCATACCGTCAATAACCGCGTTAACCAATAGAACATCATACAGGCTCATCCCGGCCAAAGCCTGGATATAGTTGTTCTCATAGAAGAAGTCAATTGGATGCCACTCCTCAGTTTGGTATTTGGTATTTATGCTCTCTATCAGCTGAAAGGTTTCCTGGGTGTACCTTTGATACGGCCGGAGATGGGTTCTGGAGGGAACGAAAAAAGCCAGAAGTCTGACCTTGCCCACGAACTGGGGATAGCGCTGGAGCAGACTATCAAAGGCTCTAAAGCCACGAATGATATTTTTACTGGGTTCAAGTCTGTCCACACGGACTATCGTCTGCTCCCCGCAGAGCTGACGTAACTTCTCTTCATACCCGCGGAATCTGTCGGAAGAAACTATGTTCTTGAGAGCATCAACATCTACCGATACCGGGTAGGCTCTAACCTGAACAATATGGTCACCGATTTGAACGGCGAGATTTCGATAATCTATCTCAGCTTCCTCAATAAATGATTCACAGCCATAGAGGAAATTGCGCACATCCCGCTCCGTTTGTAAGCCGACAATATCCGTGGCGCACAAACCGCGGAAGATTGCCTGTCGCATGAAGCCGGGCAGTAACCGCCAGTAGGTTGGTGATGGCCAGGGAATATGAGTAAACTGCTGGATTACGAGCCCCGGCATCTGCTGCCGAATATAGGTGCCGGCTAGATAGAGATGATAGTCGTGCAGCATTACTACCGGGGGTGGTTCCTTCCCCTTCACCCCCTCAACGACCGCCTGAGCAAAGGCCTGGTTTACGGCAACATATCCCTTCTCCCAGGCATCGTAAACCAGGCTGTCTATATTAGGGGTTCGCGGGGAATTCCACATGTAGTGTTGCAGAAACCAGAGCAAGGGATTGCAAATGACGCTGTAAAACTTATGATATGTATCCCGGGGATTAACGACAAAACGGAGATATAGTTTTTCCTGACCCAGGGGTACTCTAAAGCTCCCCCCCTGCGCCCGCCGCGCCGCCTCTCTATCCCCCTCCCCCATGGCACTGGCAATCCAATCAAGCTCTATATATGCACTGAGACTGCTTAGCGCGGTAACTACACCACCACTGCCCCGGCGAGCCTGGAGCTGCCTGTCCTCGGTAAAATGATACTCAATCGGCCCGCGATTGCTGGCAAGGATTACCCGCCTTGGTGATAATCTCTGCTGGCATAACTCTTGCAGTCGGGAGGCATTATTCTGCTTAACATTTGCCATTCTCTTCCCAGCCATTTTCTACTCTGGCAGGATAGAACATGGTCTGTGTAGGACACTGTAACACCAGAGTCAAGAATCTGTCAAGTCAAGCCGGCACCGGGCTAAAAACGGCGTATCACCGGCGGTGTCTTACCTCGCTGAGATAACTCGGCAATCAGAATATTGAGGGCAAGCTCGCCGTCATATTTCCCCGTCTTAATCGAAAGGTCAGTCTCCAGAAGCTTATGATATACCTCCTTTAGCCGCCCCAAGGAATACCGGCCCGCCTGCTCCAACACCTTACGCAGAACAAACTCTGAGGTCAAACCTAACCGCTTCTGAATCTCCATTTTGGATTGTCGCTGATGGCCAAGCTCCCGGGCTCTAACTATCCTCTGGACCCCTCGCGACAGCATAACCAGAAGATAGGCCGGGGCGGCTCCCTCCCGAAGCAACTGCTGGAGTAACTGCTCAGCAACCCCGGCCTTAAACTCGAGAATGGCATCAACCATGGCAAAAACACTGGCCTCCTGGGCATAGCTTACCGCCGTCTTCACATCCGCCTCTTCAATCTGACCACCCGAAGTGAACAGGACCAGCTTGTTGATTTCATTGGCCATAATCCACAGGTTGCTGCCTACCAGCCGGGCCAGCAGGTTTACTGCCGGGGGGGATATACTACCCCCCTCCGCCTTCACCCGCCGTTGAATCCACTGGTGAAGCTGGCTATCCCCCAGCAGTGGGAAGGTTCTTACCTCGGCCTTGCCCGAAAGCTCTGTCAGCAGCGGATTAGGGCGGCTTATCTCACCATCAAGCAAAACCAGGGTTGTGCTATCGGGGAGATGAGTAAGGCAAGCCGCCAGCGCTTTGTAATCATCCGCCTGCTTGGTGATGGACGCCACATTCTTCTGCCTGCCAGATTTTCTCCCGGTTTCAAAACGCTCCAGTAATCCCCGGACAATGACCAGGCGCCTTTCCCCCAAAAAAGGTGCCGTTTCACCAACGGCCCTCAACTGGTTTACGGTCAACTGCTGACCATCAAGGATGGTGGTATTGACGGAGAGGAGAGACTGGTCGCCGATACTCTTCTCCAGCTCCCCAAGCGACTCACGAAGGGAAAACTCATCCCGCCCCATCAGTATATACAGCAAGGCTCCCCCGCACTTATGACTCTCCCCCCATTTTATCACACCGAAGATAACCCCGTTTATCAGGATAGCTTATTGAACAATGCGACGACAAAGAGTAGAATGAATCAAAAATACCCCGTCGAGAGGGTACTTCCTGTGGAAGTACCGGAGTTAAGAGGTGAAATATGAAGTCAGAACAGATGTCTGACGAGCTCAGGAAGCTAGCCGACATTGCCGCTGACCTGGGGCTTCTGGTCGATTTAAGGATCAAAGCCACGGAACTGCTGGGCAATATTGGCACCCACGAAGCTCTTCTTGTCTTATTGGAACTGGCCGGGAACGACAATCTACCGGTTAAGGAGAGAGACCTGGCCCTGAAGAAATCCCGGGAAATAATAAAGTCCGGCCGTTAGTAGCTTCCGCCCAAAAACCGGCCTTCTCTCCGGCTACCTATCCGCAGGGGTGAGGGGGTAAACCCGTCTGATGAGTGTGGATATTGGCATTATCGGACTGGCCCAGAGTGGCAAGACCACCATCTTTAACGCCCTGACCGGCGGCAAAGCTGATACCCTGCGTTCCGTCCCGAATATTGGCGTGGTTAAAATTCCGGAGCCCCGACTCAAAACGCTGGCCGATATGCTTCACCCGAAGCGGGTGGTCCCGGCTGAGGCAAAGTACACCGATATCGGTGCCTCCGTCAGAAGCATGGCCAAGGACCTGGCGATAAGTGGTCAGCTCCTGAACCAGCTCAGCCAGGTAGACTCCTTGATTAACGTGGTCCGCGCCTTTGCTGACGAGAGAATACCCCACCTTGAAGGCAGCGTGGATGCGGGGCGGGATATCGCCACCATCGACCTGGAGCTGGCTTTTTCTGACTTGGCGATACTGGAGAGAAGGCTACAGAGAATAGATACGTCCCTAAAGGGGGCTAAGCCGGCCGAACGCCAGAGCCTTCTCCGGGAACAGGACTTACTTAAAAGAATAAACGCTAAATTAGAAAAAGAAATACCTATCCGCGAGCTAGAGCTAACCCCAGATGAAGCCAAGACTATTGCCGGCTACCAGTTTCTCAGTGCCAAGCCGCTGCTGATTGCGGTCAATATCGGGGAAGAGCAACTACCTCAGGCGGAAACCCTGGCGGCTGAGCTAAGCCAGCGTTGTTCCCGACCGAACTGCGACCTTATAACCATCTGTGGTAAGTTGGAGAGTGAGCTGTCTCAACTGGACAACAGTGACGCCGAGGTGTTCCGTGCCGAGCTGGGTATCGGCGAATCCGGGACCGACCGTATTATCAAACGGTCATTCCAGTTGCTGGGGTTAATCTCCTTCTTTTCCATAGCCTCGGACGAAATTAGAGCCTGGCCGGTGACCAATGGCACCAGTGCCGTCAAGGCGGCCGGTAAAATACACTCTGATATGGAAAGGGGCTTCATCCGGGCCGAGGTAATCGGCTATGACGATTTGGTGAAGTACGGCAGCCTGGCTGAAGCGCGCAAGAAAGGTCGGCTGCGGCTGGAGGGTAAGAGCTATACCGTTCAGGACGGAGACGTCATTACCTTCCTGTTCAATGTCTAGGCGTACTTTCCCCTAATCCTCGACTTCCAGTTCAAATGCCCGGTGCAGGGTACGAACCGCGTCCTTGACCTTGCTCTCTTCAATGATGCAGGTTATCCTTATCTCCGAGGTAGTGATAAGCAGGATATTTATATTCTTCTCACTGAGCGTCTGAAACATCCTGGCAGCGTAACCCGGGGTGTTCTGCATCCCGGTGCCAATAATACTAATCTTACCCAACCTGGAATCGCTGACGCACTCCCGGGCGCCGATTGACCTGGCTATCGGTTCCACCACCTCCATTGCCCGAACCACATCGCCTTTAGCCACGGTAAAGGTCATGTCGGTAATATTCTCGACACTTGCATTCTGAACTATGGTGTCCACACTGATATTCGCCCGGGCCAGCGGTTCAAAGAGAGCGGCGGCAATTCCCGGCCGGTCCGGGATGCCAACCACCGTTATTTTGGCTACATTAAGGTCATGAGCAATACTGCGTACCTTATTTCGCACTTCCATGGATGCCTCCCCG
>SDBU01008512.1_pt1 | contig 11656 bp, 7 predicted proteins | sample 2277071 | NCBI WGS metagenome assembly SDBU01 (sample SAMN10397929, study PRJNA504765) | marine sediment metagenome | isolation source: marine sediment core GS08_GC12, 126 cmbsf | place: Arctic Ocean: Gakkel Ridge, Loki's castle | collected 2008 | reverse complement strand
GAAGCCTATCGCGAGTCGGCGGTAGCAGACGCGTCAAGGCGATGGGTTTTCCAGAACCAGTGTTCGGATTGGGTTCTTTGATGGCGGCTTCGAGATTTTGCCATTCTTTCCAAATATCGAGCCGCACAGCCGGTGGTTCATTTCCAACTGAGGCTAGCACAGGCGCGGGGATGACAGTTAGCACCTTCAGCCGCTTGGTCTCGATTTCTACAGTTTTGGGTTGTTTTAGATCTGCGAGCCATTGACGCCATGAGAGCCGGAAACTTCGCCATGCAAATATAGCTCTAATGACGCCTGCAATAGCAGCAATAGCAGCAATAATTATGGGGATAATAACTTTCATATCAGTCAATCTACTCTCAGTCATCAATCTACTCCCCTAAGCCTAATGTTACTAAGAATTCATTTTGATGACGCCAATCTAAATGTCGGGGAAACAGCCCAGACGTGAACATCGGGGCTAAGAGAACGAATCCCCATGGGCTAGCTTCAGCACGAATGTGCTTTGCTCTTTCAGCATAGGGATTCATCCCAGTGCTATGTGCACTCCTCCGATAATTCTTAGCAGCATTACCCCTAAGCATAATGTCACTAAATTTTCACTATGCCGATTACGCTTCACGTTTTACTAAAACTGCATGGGAAATGTCAGAATGCGGATAGACTCAACCCGCTATCCATTCGCCGGTAGTTCTGAGAATCTCTACTTTCATGTCCAGATTCTGCCGCCGCGCTGGAATCATGTCAAATATATCAAAACCACATCTGCTTAGAACCTTCTCCAAACTAACCGCGCATGGTGGTGCTCCGCCTCCTCCACCGCCCGCGACACAGATGCCGATAGCTGTTTTGCCGTCAATTCCATCTTTGCCAGCCGCGTGCATACAGGTCCTGCGCAGACGGTCGAGGAAAGTGCGCATGCTTTCGCTAAGGTCGCTGAAATAGACAGGCGTTGCAAATGCTACGACGTCGGCATTTTTTATTTTGTCAACCACTGAGGCGAAATCATCCTCAATTACACATCGACCCTCTGTACGACAAATACCCCACCCATTATCTTCACATTGACGACATCGTTCAAGGTTCATTTGTGGCAAGAATATCTGTTCGCCTTGATTTCCTTCATTTGTTGTCACGCCCTGAAGGAATGCTTCAGCGGCTCTTGCCGTTTGACCTTCTGGATTTCGACTTCCTAATATTATTACAACTTTCATTTTATTCTCCTTATCTATTTTCCTAGGATCTTTCCGGATATGCTGAAAATAAATGCGCAACTAGAATACCACATCCCAAACGGTTTCGTCAAGTGGTTGATTTTAGCTCTTTTCGTCGCAGAAGCCCTGTTTGCTTCGCTTTGCTCGTGATTGTCCGCTGCACGGGGCTTCGCCTCCATTCGCAAAGCTCGTGATTGCTTCGCAAGGCTCGCAACTTCGCCTCCGGCTTCGCTTGCCTTCGGTTTTTCCGTTTTCCGTTTTCCGTTTTCCGTTTTTAAGTCTCATTCAAAAGTGGGGATTTGCCCAAAAAACGCTCTCAAATACTTGACAAAATAGGGATTTGATTGTATACTTTGCCGAATACCTTACCGGCAATTGGATAACTGAGTAATTTCCGTTTTACCCAATTACCAAATTTCCGTTTCAAAGAAAGGTTGTAAAAAACAGATGGAACAACAAACCAAAAAGGGCTTTCATTCAGGATATGTATCTATCACAGGCGAGCCGAATGTGGGGAAATCGACGTTGCTCAACGCGCTGTTGGGAGAGAAGTTGGCGATTGTAACACCGAAACCGCAGACGACTCGAAATCGCATAACAGGTATTCTCACAACAGCAGCATATCAGATAATTTTTCTCGATACTCCGGGTATTTTAACCCCAAAATACAAATTACAGGAACACATGGTCAGGTCGGCATTCGCCGCGGCAAAAGACGCGGATATTATTTTGTATATGATAGATGTCCACAATCTCCCTGCGGAGGATATGGAATCGAAAATTTTAGATGGGATTCGGCAGTCTGGTCAACGAACTATTTTAGTAATAAACAAAGTAGATTTAATACAAAAAAGAACACTATTACCTTTAATTTCCATGTATAGCGAAAAATTTCCTTTTGCTGAAATCGTCCCAATTTCAGCGACTCAGGGGGATGACGTTTCTGATTTGCTTGACCTCATTGTCAAATATCTGCCCGAAGGCCCAGCTTACTATCCTGAGGACCAAATCAGTGAACTACCCGAACGTTTTTTTGTTTCCGAGACGATTCGAGAAAAGGTGTTTTTGAAAACAAGGCAGGAGATACCATATTCATCGTGTGTGCTTGTGGAGGAGTTTAAAGAACGGGAACAGGGCAAAACTTACATTCGCGCGGCAATTTATGTCGAACGCAATTCCCAGAAAGGTATTATCATCGGAAAAGGTGGAAAAACGCTGAAACAAATTGGTCAGTTGGCGAGGACAGATATCGAAAAATTCTTGCAATCGCCTGTATATCTAGATTTGTGGGTTGGTATCAAAGAAAACTGGCGCAAGGATGAACAGAAGTTAAGAGAATTGGGATTTGTGTGAAGGATGCATGTAAAATCGGGAACTTATCAACAAAATAACCACGAAAGCAAAGCACAAAGGATTTGATTTCACGAAAAAGTCTGATTTTGTGCTTTCCCTTTCGTGTTTCCCAAAAAGGGTCTTTGAACAATTTCCGTGTGAAAGTCCAATTGGATGTAGCTTTGCGGTCGTTTCAAAATGTTCTCATTTTGAGACACTGCATGCAATGGCAGAGAAACCCGTAAAATCAGAGTTTCCCTGCCATTGCATACCCTTTTGCAACAGTGCTTTGTCGCACAGGCTACTTCAGTATAACCATCTTCCTCGTAGCAGTAAAATTCTCTGCCTGCAAAGTGTAGAAATAGAGTCCACTGGCTACCTTCGAACCTTCGCTTGAACGACCATCCCAGTAGACAGCTTTGTCCCTGCTCGTGTATACACCAGCATTTTTTTTGCCTAATGAGATTGTCCGTATGAGTTGACCTTTAGTATTGTAGATATTGATGGTAACAGGTGTGTTCTGCGCTAATTTGAATGGTATCCATGTTTCAGGGTTGAATGGATTCGGGTAGTTTTGATACAAGCGTGATTCAGTCGGTAAGACAGTAATCAATCCATCTGTTTTTTTGATGGAAAGGCTGTCGGATAATTGGACTTGCTCCAAGATTAACTCACTGACTTTGCCTTCAGCGTCTGCTAACACATCAAACTCCACAACAAACAGGGTCTCGTCTTTGGACTGTGCCGATTCAGTATTCGTTGGTACAGATGCGAAACCAACACGTACTTCACCAGCAAGATTAATGTTGGATTGCCAATATACTTCGCTCAGTTTGGTGTAAGCACTAACTGGCTTCAGAACAGTAGAATCATATTTCAGACTAATACCACCAGCAAGATATTCCGGCACGTCATTGATAAAAATTGGGACAGCAATGCGTTGTCCTTGAGTCACGCCAAAAGATGGAATACTAACTTCGTAATCATGCTCAAGAGCGTTGCTAGGTGAGTTACCCATCAGATACTCAATCGGAAATTTATCTATCAAACCAACGACAAACTTCAGAATCAACGCCGCGTCGTATGCGCTTACAGTTCCGTCTCCACTGACATCACCAACGAGCAATGAGGACTTGGCGGAAATATCAATCTCGGTAGGAGAACCAGTTGCATTACTGGTGATTATGAGTTTGCCAGTAATCTCACCGACAGTAGACGCTGTTAAAGTCAAGGTGATTTCATGTGCTGCCGCGCCTTGTTTTACGGTGAACACCCTGTCGGAGATTCCCAAAGCATCGCCGAGGTCGGATGTGATATTCATAACATATAAATCGGTGTCACCCGCGTTGCCGATAGAAACAGTCAACTCAGATGCTACTCCCACTGTGACATCTCCAAAATCAATAGTCGCAGGCGTGACTGCAATTTGCGTTTCAGGAGCGTCAAACTCCACAATAACTCCACGCGACTGCAAGATTGTGATGTAGGTGTTGATTGAAACAGCGCTTAATGGATTTCCTCGGACATTTATATAAACACCCGCACCTATATTGGGATTATCAACCAATGGCTTGAGGTCGACTATTTGGTTATTGGATAAGTCAATCTCAATGAGATTAGCCAGATTTTGTAGTATACTGATATCGATTATCTGGTTGTTGGCGAGATACAGTTTGGTCAAGTTAACTAAATTCTGAATGATACTTATGTTGATTATCTGGTTGTTAGATAGATGTAATTCAGTCAGATTCACTAAGTTCTGAATGACATTTATATTGTTTATCTGATTATGCTCCAGCACTAAAACTGTCAGGTTCACAAGATTCTGAAGCACACTAATGTCGATTATTTGATTATGAGACAGATACAGCTTTGTCAGATTGACGAGATTCGCAATAGCGCCAATAGTGATTATCTGATTATTCGACAGGTGCAATTCAGTCAGATTTACTAAGTTCTGGATGATATTGATGTTGTTTATTTGATTATGTTCCAGCACCAGAACTCTTAGATTCGTGAGATTACCAATAGTGCCGATATTGACTATCTGGTTGTTTCTTAGATTCAACTCCGTCAGGTTAATGAGGTTTTGAATCACACTTATATCGACTACTTGGTTATACTCCAGCACTAACACTGTTAGATTAGTCAGATTCTGGATGACGCTGATGTTGATTATCTGGTTGTTGCTAAGATACAATCTCATCAAGTTGACGCAATATTCCAATCCCGATAGGTCTGAAATGCTCAACCCACTGCCATCCAGGTCGACGATAACCACCAAATTGGCATTGGTCAGCGTACCTTGGAGTTTATTAAGTATTTGTCTAAGCAGCGCATCCAAGGCTTCATCAGGAACATCGACATCCACTATCGGTTGAACATTGGCGATGATGTCAATCTCTGTCGGAGAGTTTGGGTCATTGTTTTCGATGGTGAGCGTGCCAAAAACAGCGCCGGCAATAGATGCTGCATCGTTAGACACTGTCAGTGTTAAGGTGATTTCGTGTGCTTCTGCGCCTTGTGGTACTGTGAAAGTTGTTTCAGAGATTTGTAGTATCTCCCCGAGGTCAGAAGTAATGTTTGTCACATTCAGGTCTGCGTTGCCATCATTGCCTATCAAGACATCAAGTGTGTAATCTATGCCGACGATGACATCTCCGAAGTCAATTGGGAAAGGAGTGACGGTGATTTGTGACTTGAAAGGTGTTTGAGCATTGCCAGTAATGTCGATTAACGTCGGAGAATTGGGGGCATTGCTGTTGATGGTGAATGTGCCTGAAATAGCACCTTCGGCGTCTGCCGTCAAAGTTAAGGTGATTTCATGTGCGGCTACGCCTTGTGATACGGTAAAAGCGGTTTCGGATATATCCAATATCTCACCAAGGTCGGAAGTGATGCCTGTGACGTTTAGATCAAAGTTGCCGTCATTGCCTATAGAGACAGTGAGTTCAGTTGCTTCACCGACATTAACATCGCCGAAATCTATTGGATCAGGGCTGACGGTAATCTGTGGGTCAACAGGCGGAACATCATCGAACATCACATTCACTCCGCGCCCCTGTAAAGCGGGAATGTGTGCATTGTGTGAAGCGGTGTTCAATGGATTTCCCTTAATATTCACAAAATCACCTGCACTAAGACCAGGATTGTCCACCAGTGCCTGAATATCTCTTACCTGGTTGTTCTTGAGCCATAACCATGACAAGTTAGTGAGATTCTGAATAGCACTTATATCACTTATTTGATTATCACTCAGTTCCAAGAATGTCAGGTTTACTAGATTCTGAATAGCACTTATATCACTTATTTGGTTACCTACGAGCTTCAACAATGTCAAGTTGACGCAATACTCCAATCCTGTCAGATCAGAAATATTCATCTTATCAGCATCAAGCTCATCAAGGCTCGCTAAATCCTCTTCGGTCAGTGGACCGTCCGGCTTGTTAAGTGCTTCCCTAATCGCCGCCTCTAAGCCGGGGTCGGGGATGTTGATTTGTTTTAATTGTGCATTGGCAATGATGTCTATCTCTTTCATCGGAGAGGTAGGGTCATTGCTCTCAATGGTGAGTATGCCGTTTATCATACCTTCCGTGTCTGCAGTCAAGGTTAAGATAATCTCATGCGCTGCTGCGCCTTGCTCTACGGTGAACGCGGTTTCTGAGATGCCTAAAATCCCACCGAGAGTGGATGTGATGTTCGCAACGTTTAGGTCGACAGCTCCGCTATTGCCAATGGAGACGGTGAGTTCGGTTGCTTCGCCGACGGTGACATCGCCGAAGTCTATCGGAGAAGGATTGACGGTGATTGAAGGTTGTGGCGGCGGTGCTACTCCACCTGCTCGACCAGTGTGCATCAAATCATGATGAAACATGGGCCAAGGGGTATCTGCCAGACCTCCTGAATTGCCGCTTATGGCATAGAGGTTTCTATCGTGTGCCCCCACATATATTGTCCCGTCTGAACCTATCGCTGGCGAGGAGGACACATCATCTCCAGTTAGGAATTTCCACTTCTCAGTACCGTCTGGGTTTATGGCATAAAGGTTGTTATCCTGTGACCCCACATATATTGTCCCGTCTGAACCTATCGCTGGCGAGGAGGACACATCGTATCCAGTTTGGAAATGCCACTTTTCAGTGCCGCCTGGGTTTATGGCATAAAGGTTTTTATCGTATGACCCCACATATATTGTCCCGTCTGAACCTATCGCTGGCGAGGAGTACGATATGTTTCCAGTTTGGAAGTGCCACTTCTCAGCGCCGTCTGGGTTTATGGCATAGAGGTTTTTATCGTGTGACACCACATATATTGTCCCGTCTGAACCTATCGCTGGCGAGGAGTACACACCGCTTCCAGTTAGGAATTTCCACTTTTCAGTGCCTTCTGGGTTTATGGCATAGAGGTTGTTATCCTGTGACCCCACATATATTGTCCCGTCTGAACCTATCGCTGGCGAGGAGTCCACAGTGCCTCCAGTTAGGAATTTCCACTTTTCAGTACCGTCTGGGTTTATGGCATAGAGGTTGTTACTCCTTGCCCCCACATAGATTGTCCCGTCTGAACCTATCGCTGGCGAGGAGTGTACATAGGATCCAATTAGGAATTTCCACTTTTCAGTGCCGTCTGGGTTTATGGCATAGAGGTTTTTATCTACTGCCCCCACATATATTGTCCCGTCTGAACCTATCGCTGGCGAGGAGTACACATAGGATCCAGTTTGGAAGTGCCACTTTTCAGTGCCAGGTGCTGTGGCAGGTTGGGCAGTGGCAATGATGTTTATCTCTATGACTAACATTAAAAAAGTTATTACGAAAAATCTGTTTTGAAGCATTCTGTTTTTCATTTTTGTAATACCCTCCGATTTTAATTGTTGAGTTTTGTAGGAAAAATTAACTTTACGCCAACAAGTGCCGGTCAGATTTAAGCGCACCTACTTGACTACTCGGTTAATTACCGATAATACCCTGTAGTGGCTGCTCTCTGTCCCAGCCTTTTGAGAAATTAAGGATGGGACGGAGAACAGCCACTACGACTTATGTGACAGGCTGATTATTTCTGTTGTTCTGGAAACGGTGCGCGAATATCGTAACGACCAGGCACGAGTACCGGCAGGGTGCCATCTTCTACCATTAGGTCGAGAGGATTTTCCCGAGTTTTTAGTGGCATTTCGACAACATCTTTAATTCGCAGAGATTCGTAGATAGCCATCATTATTTCCATTGTGACGCGAGCTTGCCTGCCGCTGCTGCGATGTTCCTCAATCTTGCCATCAAGCCAGTCAATGAATTCCTGGAATTGATTGCCACCACCCTCACGCGGCTGAATCTGTTGCCAACCTTCGGCTTTGTCATTCAAGAGCATAATCGTGCCCTCTTCTCCGCGTTTTAACTGTCCGTCGCTACCATAAACCGCGTCCCCACGGACGCCAGGGTCGGGCAGGTCACTTTCATACACACCTCGGATACCGCCTTCAAAGCAGATTTCGCCCATACACAAATCCTCGCAACGGACTCGGCGTTCCCATTTATCCGTCCTGCGCGAAGTCTGACCTATTACCCACAGAGGCATCGGGTCACCGAGAATATACCGCATCTCATCAATTTCGTGCGTGCCTCGGTTCAGCAACCCTAGGCCATCCCGTCGTATCATAATCTGGGGTTGTCCAATTGCCCCTTCTTGGATAAGCCGACGCGCCTCGGTGTTTTGCGCGCTGAATCGGCGTTGATGTCCAATCGCCAGTTTAGCGCCATTATTCTCACAGGCTTCTACCATATCATTAGCTTCACCAACATTGGCGCACATCGGTTTCTCACCGAAAATGCCCTTGATGCCTGCGTTAGCCGCAGCAAGGGTAACTTCCGCGCGGACGCTCTGCCATGTAGTAATCGACACAATGTCCAACTCTTCCTTCTCGAACATCTCATTATAATCGGTATACGCCGCGGCGGAATGTTTTTCAGCAAGTGCTTTCGCTGATTCTTCACGGACATCCATCGTCGCCACAACTTCCGTTCTAGAATTTCCAGCATAGGCGTTAGCATGCGAACCGCCCATGCCACCGCATCCGATAATGCCTACTCGATATATTTCGGGCATGATAAATTGTTCTCCTTGATAAGGTCCTACAAAGAGCACTGAGAATTGACGTACTCCCCGCCGTAAACGGCGAGGATTCTTAAGAAGTTTGCTCGCGGAAGGCCTACAAAGTCATGGCACCGCGCGAGAGCCTTATTCTTAAAGGGGCAGCCAAAGGCCCTGGACACAGTTGGTCGAAATCGACCTTCTGCTTGCTTTTAATGCTACGCTATTATAACATACAATAGTGTAGCGAAACAAGAGAAAAAAAGAGCATGGCTTCCGGGCGGGGTGGATAATGGCGGGGGTTTCCGCCGCGAAAATTCTATAAAAAAGCGGGAGTAGTCTCAGTGTCCTCATAGAGAAATATGTACCTAATAAGGTTGCGAACTCCCTTTCTACAACCTTATTAGGTACATATTAGCCTATTGAAAAGTTTACCAACTTTGCCAATTCTTTGGATACCAGCATCCTCCAGCACGAATTCCATTATGCTTGCTAGACTTACTGCGCGAGAGCTATCATTGCGCGACGCAGCCTTGGTAATCCCGCATCATCAAACAGGACAAAGAATTTCGGATACCAATACCACAAGTGAACTTCTTCCAAAAATCCTTTCGTGCCCAGAAGAATTAAATCCCAAGTTACTTGTTCGCGTTCCTGCGCCCACATGAATGGTATAACCATTGGATGGACTTGATCTTTTCCAATAATTCCTACTACTAGATTCCTTTGCACACACTCAATATTCCTGATTTTTTCGACTGTATCTTAATCATCACGAGGACGAAGTCCAATCTCGATACCAACTTTATATGGCAAAATGCAACGACTCGCTCCTGTATCAATGAGGGCACTCCGCGGCGGTTCTGATTCTAACAATTGAATCTGTATGATAGGGCTGGCAGTATTCCCGAAGTGGTAGAGTTCAAACATCATCGTATCCTTTCTGCTCGCGCGCCGCCCGCTCCCATGATAATTTTATCAGGAGGATCAACTGATGGACTCTCGTTCATGTTGATTCCTATCATCTCCAATTCTTCGAAAAAACCTTCCCAATTTAGCTCATCAGGTTTGTTTTTTTGCCAGACATAGTCGATTAAATCGGCAACCAACTGAACTTTCTGTTTTGAGGACAGCTCATCAACGTATGTCTTAATTTCCGTAGTTACTAAATTTGCTGACATTTTTTCTCTTCCCGTTTTCATGGTTCTGTTTGATTAGGTTATTCTTGTTTCGCTCTTTTAGAATGTTCGACGATAGCCCACATAGGAAGAACTCGTTGAAAGTACGGTCTCGAATATAAGAATTAATTTCACAAAATAAAACACTCAGCAAAGCAATATGAATGGAACTTTGACCTTACTGAGTGTCGAAACAAGTTTATAGGATTTTAATGTGCCGATTTGATACGGCTCCAGGTTGCAGCAAGTTTATCCATTGGGCTCACAGCCAGCAAGTTACTCTCCATCGCCTCATTAATCTCATCCTCGTTCAGCGCCTTGTCCCAAATCATCACCTCGTCAAAAGTCGAATCCTCCACAGGATGTACTCCAGGGGCTTCTCCCGCTCCAAGATAGATGGTCACTTCCGGGAAGTCCGGCAGGTCGAAGCCCTCCGCCTGTTCACCGATGAACTCGCCATCCACATAAACCTTGCCTGCTTCTCCATCTCCCGTCAAAGCGTAGTGATACCATGTTTCCAATTCGAAGGTGAAATTTGCCAGGCTTTTATCAGCGTGATGCCCCATATCCCAGAAAGGGAGGAAGCCCGGATTAACCATCAATCGATATTCGCAGCACTCGCCTCCGAGTGCCTCAATGGAGATGAGACCGTCATAGTCGGCATGTGTGTCCATCTTGAACCAACACATCAGCGTAATTTCTCCCGTATCTCCTGTGGAGGAGATGATATCTCCGCTAACTTGACCAATGGCTAGTTTTAGGTTTATGGCACCATCGTGTTCGCCAGCCACCCATGCTGACTTACCATCTGTAATATCAGCATCCCAACCGTTCCCAGAGTCATCTTTCAGCGTATCGCCCTTGCCATCATTGCAGGGCCAGTATAGAAGCAGACGGCTGAGGTCTAAGGCGGCGAAGCTGCTTGCCGCAAAGGCAAGTATTATGATAATCGTTATTGGAATAACCATCGATATTCTCATTTTCTTTCCTCCATGTTAATTTTTTTAATAAATTTAGCAAATTAGAACATAATTCAATGTAGATATCAAGCTATTTTTCATCTGATTTTGGAACAAGACATCAAACAATCTCATTTCCTGATTTAGAGAATGCATCTCTTGACGTCTTTCAACAGAAACTGTATAATATACTTCAAGCTAATTGTTAGGTAGTTTTCAAAAATTTCTCAGGTTTGTTTAGGAAAATGAGACTCTATATCCCAAAATACATATTTTTATTTTTGCTCTTAATCGCTCTTGGCTGCCATCGTGAGCAAAGCGTATACAGAGCGGAAAGGATTATGGGCAGCGTAGTTGAAATAACAGCCTTTAGCGCGGATGTGGCTGAATGTCAGAAGGCTATCAATGACGCTTTCGAGGAAATTCGATTGGTGGACAGATTGATGAGCAGCTACAAGCCGGAGAGTGAGATTTCTCAATTGAATCGCCTCGCTGGAGTGAATCGCCTGAAGGTATCGCCACAGGTTATAGAGATAATCCGAGAATCGAAAAGATATTCAGAATTGACCGGCGGCGCATTTGATGTCACAGTTGGTCCATTGGTAGAATTATGGGGATTCAAACATAAAAACTGGCGATTTCCTGATGACTCCGAAATTCAAAAAGTATTGCAATTGGTCGATTATAAGAATATCCTGCTGGACGAAGAGTTGCAAACGGTGAAGTTAAAATTGGCTGGCATGAAAATCGGACTAGGCGCTATCGGCAAAGGATACGCCGTCGATAGCGCGATGGGTGTTCTTAAGCGAAATGGCGTTAAAAGCGCTTTGGTCAACGCCAGTGGGAGTATTTTTGCTCTGGGGACAAAAGCAGATAAGACAAAATGGAC
>SDBU01008511.1_pt1 | contig 11657 bp, 15 predicted proteins | sample 2277071 | NCBI WGS metagenome assembly SDBU01 (sample SAMN10397929, study PRJNA504765) | marine sediment metagenome | isolation source: marine sediment core GS08_GC12, 126 cmbsf | place: Arctic Ocean: Gakkel Ridge, Loki's castle | collected 2008 | reverse complement strand
GGGGATTTTTGGTGCGAATATGAGGGGATGGCATTGGTGTACTCAAAATGTTTCTCATATATTAGATAGTCGAAAAGCATTTACGGGTTTGAAGTTTCAGGCGTATATCAAATATGGTGTAGAACCTTATGATAAAGACATTAAGTTGTTTATAAAGTCTAAGGGAAAGAGTAAGATAAATACATTAGATAAGGTACCATTGAAAAAGCTCCTTTTGTATGGTGGTCTTGATGGTGCAATAACTGACCAGTTATATGAAGATCAAAGAAAAATATTAGCTAAGAAGGAAAACTTAAACAATGCATACACGTTATTTCATGAAGGATTATTAACATTGGTAGATATTGAATATGATGGGATTTGTGTCGATACGGAGTATTATGATAAACTCGATGTATCTCTTGGCAGTGAAATAAAAGAATTGGAAAATGTATTGCTTAATACGAAAGAGGTAAAAAAATTCAGGGAGAAAAATAAAAGAGATTTGAAGCTGACGTCAGATAAAGATTTGCGGGAGCTATTTTTTGATATTCTTGGTTTAGAACCTATAAAATATACAGCGACGAATCTGCCTTCTGTAGATCATGAAGTTGTGGAATCATTAGGTGTTTCTTTCTCGAAAATGTTGATTAGAAAGAGAAAACTTGAGAAGGTAAAAGGGACATATTTAGCTCAGTTTAAGAGAGAAGTTTATGCTGGAAAGATTCATCCGTTTTTCGATCTTGATAAAGCACGATCATACCGTGGCGCATCTTCGAAACCTAATTTTCATAATATTCCGGTTAGAGATAATTTATCTAAAAAGCTTGTGCGACAAGGTATTATACCAAGTCCTGGTCATAAGATTGCGGAGTTGGATTATAAGGGCGTGGAAGTGTGTTCTGCTGCATGTTATACGTTGGATCCTGCTCTTATTAAATATGTTAAAAATCCTTCTTCTGATATGCATAGAGATCAGGCAGGTAAATTATTTTTGTTTTCTTCTGATAAGGTACCCGAAGAACTTCGACAAGGTACCAAAAGTCTTTTTGTATTTGCTCAGTTTTATGGTTCTTATTGGCGAGCTTGTGCTGCTAGATTGTGGAAGAATCTTGCAGATTGGAAAATGGAAAACGGGTTACTGGTTAAGGAACATTTGGAGAAAGAAGGAATACTCGGTTATGATGATTTTGAAGAACATGTCCGAGACGTGGAAACTCAACTATGGGAATTGTTCAGTGTTTATCGACAATGGCAAAAGGACACAGTAGATATTTATAGGCATAAGGGATATGTCGAAACATTTTACGGCCATGTACGTGACGGGTATTTGTCGGCAAATCAACTTTTGAATACACCTATTCAAGGAACTGCGTTTCATTGGATTTTAGAAGCTCTTATAGAGATAAATAAACAAAGAAAACGTCGGAAATGGCGAACAGGTATATATGGACATATCCATGATGCAATCGTATTTAATCTACATGCGGAGGAGGAAGAGGAAGTATTAGATACCGCGAAAACGGTTAAGTGTGAAGTGGTTCAGAGTCGGCATGATTGGATTGTCGTACCTCTTAGTGTAGATATAGAATTAACTGGTGTTGATGAATCCTGGTATCTAAAAAAGAAAATTTAATTACAAAAAATCTAAATTTAAAGTATAATGTAATAAGGAGGTATTGTTATGAGTGATAAAAGTTACAAAGACGATGTAAAGATTGATCTTTATAAATTACATTTTGAATTGCAGAGGCAGTCGGGTCTTTATATGAAATGGGCAGAACGACATGCTGACGCTTTATTGGAACGTGATAGAGTCAAAGAAAGACTTGATCTTATGCGGTCTGAATTGGATGCGGAGATAAGACGTAACCCTACAGAATTTAGTTTTCCTGAGAATAAAAAGCCGACGGAGGCTGCAATTACGGCAACTATAATTAAGGATACAGAATTTAGTAAGGAAAGCGATACCTTGATTGAAGCTAATAGGAATGTAAATATAGTGGCTGGTGCAAAAGAAGCGATGAATCATAGGAAGAAGGGTTTGGAGAATTTAGTTCAGTTATGGATCGCAGGTTATTTTTCTGATCCGAGTATTCCGAAGAATTTGGAAGGGGGTTCAACAGAAGAGATTAAGCAACAGTTAAAGAAGAAATTGAAAGGGCGACTAAAAGGAAGGGGGAGAGATGGAACTAAATGATAGAACAGCAATTGTTGAGCAGTGTCAAGGTTGTGAAAGGGTACATATGTGTGGTCACCATTGTACGGCATATCTTCATCCAGATAAGAAATGGGACAGGGGTAAAAAGTGCCCGCTCGCTTCACATTTAACAAAAGTGTCTACAGTAAAGGAAAAGGCACGTGTAGGTCAGAAGAAAAGCAGAAAAAGAAGTAAGTAGATTGGATGGTTATGGGTATTGAAACGTATTTTGGAATATTGGTGGTGGGTGTTATTGGGGTTTACGTTTTACTTAGGCTTGGTTGTTGGGCGATTTTCCGTAGTTATTTTGAGGCCAGGCGGATGTATGAGAATGAGAAACACGTAGATGATGGAAGACGGGATAGTAGTAAACAATCAAAACAGGAGGTACAGTAATGGCTAAAAAAGTAAAAAAGGCCAAAAGAGGGATGAAGGAAGGTTTGTTGAAACGGATAAGGGAAGGACAGGCGAGAAAAGAAGGTATGGACAAGAGTTTTTTTAGGGAGGATTTACCTAAAGAGATTCTTTTCTGGAAGTGCGATGAAAAAGATCATTTAATAGATATAATTCCATATTTTGCTGGTGCGAATGATCCTGTTACTCCTGAAGGAGAAGAGACGTACGTTCTTGAGGTTTATGTCCATCGTGATGCAGGTGTAATGGATGGTTCCATTATTTGTTTGGCAGAAACTTTTGGGAGACCCTGTCCTATTTGTGAAGATAGGAAAAAGAGACAGATGGCAGGTGAGGATGACGATGTCGTTAAGTCGTTAACACCGAGTCGATTTCCACGAAGTATATACAATATTCTCTGTTGGGATTCGACAACGGAGGAGGAGAAAGGTGTTCAGGTTTGGCACACATCAAATTATCTTATGGAACAGCATTTGCTTGAGTTGGCGAAGGTGCCAGTACGTAAGGGTCGGAAAGGCGTAGAACCATTTTTAGCATTCATGGATCCTGAAGAAGGCAAATCTGTTGCTTTCACAAGAAAAGGTAAAAAGGAGAACACTAAGTATATTGGTCATAGGTTTGCAGACCGCGATTATACTATTCCCGCTGAAGTATTGGAGCAAGCTTATTGTTTGGATGAATTGATACATATTCCGACATATGATGAGTTATATGTAGCATATTATGGCCCTGATATGGAGGAAGAGGAAGAGGGAATTAGTAGAAAAAAGCGAATACGAAAACCTCTTAAAGGAAAAAAGGGAGTACGTGCCGAGGTTGAGGAAGAGGAGGAACTTGAAGAAGAAGAAGTTGAGGAAGAATCTGAAGAGGAAGAAGAGCATAAAAAAAAGGTACTTAAAAAGAAAAAGGTAGTTGAGGAAGAGGAAGAAGAGGAAGAAGAACCTGAAGAGGAAGGAGAGGAAGGTGTATGTCCTGCCGACGGTACGTTTGGTGTAGATATTGATCAGTTAGAGGAGTGTGAGGAGTGTGACCAGTGGACGGCATGTGCAAAAGAGGAGAGAAGATTAGAGGAAGAGGAAGAAGAACAGCCGCAAGTGGAGAAAAAGAAAGGTAAGAAAAAGGTAGAAAAGAAAAAGATTATTAGCAATCGCAGGAGAGCAACATAATGGCAAAATTGCTTTTACGTAAAAGGGCTTTAAAGACTGAGGATTATGTGAAGGAGATAAAGTCTACTACTAAGGCACGTGGGAAGAAAGAGCGAGTAACGTTTATTGGAACTGGATCGACTCCCCTGAATCTTGCAGGATCTGGCAAAGGGAGAGATGGTGGATGGGCAAGAGGAAGGATCGCAAATATAGTCGGCGACGGCTCCACCGGGAAAACTTTACTCGCTCTTGACACAGCTGCCTGGTGTTACTATAATATAAAACGTCTTTATTCAAAGGTAAAGAAGGTCATTATCGTTTATAATAATGTCGAGCGGGTCATGGACTTTCCTGTAGAGGAGATGTATGGGCAAGAATTTGTAGATTCAGTCATGTGGATTCATAGTGAAACGTGTGAGGAATTTGGGAGAGATTGCCAACGGAGGGTTAAAGAGCTTAGGCATAGTCAATTTCTTCTTTATATTACGGACTCTATTGATGCTCTCATTCCAAAAGCTGCTAAAGAGCGGACAACCAAAGCGATCAAAGATGATAAAGAGGAAGCAGGGAGTTATGGCGTAGAGAAGGCCGCTTATTTTAGCCAGAGCTTTTTCAATAATTTGTGCGGCATGATGGAAGGTAAGGACGCCACTTTAATAATCATATCCCAAGTGAGACAGCGAATTGGTATTAGTTTTGGAAAGAAGCTTTATAGGACTGGTGGGAAGGCTCTTGATTTTTATACTCATCAAGTATGTTGGCTTTACGAGGAAGAAAAACTTACACGTACGATAAGAGGACATAAGAGGGTTTATGGGATACGTGTCCGGGGAAAGTTTGAGAGAAATAAAGTGGCGAAGCCTTACCGTGAGGCTGAGTTTGTGATCCTGTTTGATTATGGTATTGATGATACCACTTCTATGATTGACTGGTTACATGGGCCGAAAGAAAAGGCTGTTTCTTGGCAGGGTAAGAAGTTTAAGTCAAAGGCGCGTTTGGTAAAGTACATTGAGGATAATGGTGAAGAGGATGAGTTGGCTGCTTCGGTAGAGGATCAGTGGGAAATGATTGAGGATAGATTGAAAGTGAGTAGGAAAGGCAAATACAGTTGATATATAGGGCCTGGTGTGGCAAGGTATGGTATGGTGGGGCGAGGTTCGGTGAGGTGCGATGGGGCAAGGTACGGTTTGGTCAGACAAGGCAAGGCAAGGACAAAAGAAAGTTTTTTGATTTAAAGTGTGGCGGGGTCAGGTGTGGTGCGGTCTGGTTTGGTCGGGTCAGGTCGGGTAAGGTAAGGTCAGGTTTGGTGAGGCAAGGTAAGGCAAGGCAAGGAAATCTCTTTTGATAGGATGATATGATTCTCTTGAGAAAGGAGGTGATACGTATGAGAAAAGTACAAAAGTATAAAGTGGAGATAGTGGGGATTAGACCTCTTCTTCAGAACGACTCCTTTGGAACTGAAACGAATGCTAAAAAAGGCCAAGTTTACGATCCTCAAGAAGAAGCTGAAAAAAGACTAATTCTTGATAAGGATGATAACATATGCCAAAAAGCTTCTCACATTGAAGGAGCGATGACGAAGAGCGCCACGGATTTTAAAGTTTCTGGACGAAAGACATACAAAGACCTTTTTAAGTCTGCGGTTACGGTAGAACCTGTAATGATCCTACATCTGATTCCTGATTGGGTAATTGATAGCCAGTCAGTGAAAGTCCAGCAGGCACGTATTATGAGATGTAGACCGCGATTCGATGAATGGCGGCTACGTTTTCAGATTGTTGTTTCAGATGAGAGGATTCAACCTCTTATTCTTAAACAGATACTTGAGAATGCGGGTTTGTATATTGGGATCGGTGATTATCGTCCTAAGTATGGACTTTTTGAAATTGAGGAGTTTAAAACTTTAACTACGAAAGTAAATGGAAAGACTAAAACTAAAAAGAAGAAAATTTCTAAGTAAGGAAATTTATCTTACTTGCCTCGAAAAGCAATTTGAGGAGGAACTGCAAAGTAGAGGATTAGAACGAGGTATTGATTATGCAATTCAATATCCTCTCCGGCTTTCTTTCATTCTGGATTTTGCTTTTCCAGAACAGAAAGTTGCGGTCGAGACTGATGGAGAAGCATATCATCCTACGAGAAGAGATGTGGTGAAAAATAAAATACTTAAAAAGTTAGGTTGGAAGGTATTACGATTTTGGGGAAAAGAAGTACAGGAAGATGTTGGGAAATGTGTTGACAAAACTATGGAGTTAGTGAATGAATAAGAGGGAACGATGCGTTTGTTAATTGATTCTTCAAGTATTTGTTACGCTTCCCTTTACACGACGGGCGGGTTGTCCTATGGCGACCAACCCACAGGAATTATTTATGGATTCCTATCCCAAATTCTAAAATTGGCGCAGAAGTTTAACACAAACAAATTTATTTTTTGTTGGGATAGTAGAAAATCATACAGAAAATTAATTTACTTGGAATATAAGGCCAGTAGAAGAAAAAACTTGTCTCCAAAAGAATTAAAGGATTTAAAGATTAGTTTTAATCAATTCACACAGTTACAAGAAGAAATATTACCTAAGATGGGATTTGCGAATAACTTTCATCAGACGGGTTACGAAGCAGATGATCTAATTTCCTATGTAGTTGCTCGATACCCTGACCAGTATATGATTTGTTCTAGTGATTCAGATCTTTGGCAATTGTTATATGAAAGTCGAAAGTGTTTTGTGCGAACATTCGATTTGAGAAAGAAGAAAGTATTCGGCACGAACGAATTTATTAAGGGATGGGCGATTAAACCAGATCAGTGGGCAATGGCAAAGGCGATTGCAGGAGATTCGTCTGATAACATAAAAGGAATTGAGAAAATCGGATTACTATCTGCGGCAAGATATCTGAATGATACTCTTGATAAGAAAAAGAAACAACGGATTGATTCAGAAGAAGGACAAAAGATAATACGAAGAAATATGGAGCTTATAGCATTGCCTTTTGCAGGAATACGAGAAATTCAAATTGGTAGGATAAAAAATAAGGAGAAGTTTTATTCTTTGGATTTTAAGGATGTTTTTAACGAATATGGATTTACGTCTTTTTTAAGTAAAGGAAGATTTGATGTGTGGAGAAAAGCATTTGGTTTGATTAGTGGGAGAAAATGAGAAAGGAGGAGTATGATGGTAAAGATCAATAATAGATTTTCGGGTGAGGAAATTGTTTGTGGTGAGTCGGGAAGTATTCTTGCTTTAGCGGAGCAGGAGAAGATGCATCTTCAGTATGCTGATCTTCGGAATGCTGATCTTCGGGATGCTAATTTTCGGAATGCTGATCTTCGGGATGCTAATCTTCGGGATGCTGATCTTCGGAATGCTAATCTTCGGGATGCTGATCTTCAGTATGCTGATCTTCGGGATGCTAATCTTCGGGATGCTGATCTTCAGTATGCTGATCTTCGGTATGCTAATCTTCAGTATGCTGATCTTCGGAATGCTGATCTTCGGGATGCTAATTTTCGGAATGCTGATCTTCGGTATGCTAATCTTCAGTATGCTGATCTTCGGGATGCTAATCTTCGGGATGCTAATCTTTGGGATGCTAATCTTCGGAATGCTGATCTTCGGGATGCTGATCTTCAGTTTCACTTCTTTCCTTCGATAAGAACAATTTCTTCAATTCGATTGCATGATTTACCAGATGAGATTGTGGTTGAGTTGATGAGAAGGGATGCAGCAGGGCATCCTTATCCAGAGAGATTTGATGAATGGGCTAAAGGTGGCGAATGTCCATATAGGAAAGAGGAAAGATTCTGGTTATTTGAGGAAAAGAGAGAACTTTGGAAGAAAGGAATACCTAAGATGATTGATCGGGATTTGATTTTTGCTATTTGTAAATCACAAGGATGGAAAATAAAGGGGTATTTGAAATAATGGCACATACGAACCTTAATAAATTTGTAGTTTACGATGTTGAAATTTCACGTCAAGTCGAAGATGTTCCAGGCAGATGGGATAATCCTGAGGGTATGGGTTTTGGATCCGCCGTTGTTTACAGTTATGAAGATGGACAATATAGTTTCTTTTTACATCAAAAAGGATTGGGTGAGCTGGTTCGTTTTTTGACGGGTAAGATCTGTGTTACTTTTAATGGCGTAAGTTTTGATAGCCGAGTGATTCAGGGTAATGACAGAGTTATTGTCGGCGATCCGTTAATTACCACTAAAAGTAAAAAGAGTGGGGTAGTTGGGATACCAAGTGCTTGGAAAAACTACGACATTCTTCTTAAATATATTAAGGGACGTTTTGGTTACAATAACATAGAGGAGGCAATGGGGCGTCTTGGTGATAGGGCAATTCATGATGGTAGTTTTAGTTTAGATGGTATTGCTGAAGATACTTTTGGTTTGCATAAATCGGGGACTGGTGCACACGCTCCAGTACTTTATCACGAAGAAAAATATGCTGAACTTTTAGCATACAATTTACAGGATGTTTGGTTGACGAAAAAGCTTTTTGAGTTTATACAGGAATATGGTTTTGTTGTGGATCGAGCAGGACGTTGTGTAAGGATAGCATTAACCGCCCACTAGACAAAATGAAAAGAGATTTAAAGAGAGTGAAAAGGAGGTAAATAATGAAAAAAGAAGATATTGACGTGTCAGGTGGTTGGATTGATCTGAAGAAGCTGCTTCGATTTCTATCTGAGCGTAATATTAAGGAGCTTTGTAGAGGGCCAAGAGATAATCAAACGGGTGGGGAGTGGCATTGTTTTTTCATCCGACTGAGTGACGTTTTTGAATCACATGGAAATGGTTACGACTCAAAAACATTTATTCCTCTTATAGAATGGGCAGATAAATATTCATTACAGAAGAATAAAATAATGAGTATAAATCCAGATGACTTTGAAATAGACAGTTTTAGAGATGGGGGTTTGGTTCTTACTTGTGGGAAAGGTGGGATGGAGACGGATCTTGTTTTTACTTGTGGGAAGGATGGAACGAAGGAGACGGATCTTGTTTTTGCCGAAGGAGCTACAGAAGGCGATCCTATACTTGAAAAGCAAAGAGAGATTTTAGAATTTATAGTTAATAAGGTAAAAGGAAAAATTTAATAAAAGGAAGATAAAAATGGCGAAAGGTGCACGTAAAGGTTTTGGGTATGAAAGGACAGTTTGTAAGGAACTGAGTTTTTGGTGGACTAACGATGAAAGAGATGATGTTTTCTGGCGGACTTCTGGGTCTGGTAGTCGGGCTACGTCCCGGATGAAAAAAGGAAAGTCCACTGCGAATAGTTATGGCGATATAATGGCTATTGATCCCATAGGACAGCCACTCATCGATGCCTGTTTTATTGAGGTTAAGAGGGGATACACAAGAGAGTTGGATGTTTTAAATTTACTTGATCTTGAAAAGGGAAAATCTATTTTAGAAGATTGGTGGGAAAAGGCGGAAGAGAAAAGAAGTAAGACAGAACAGAAAAATACACTGATTATTTTTAAAAGGGATCGACATACAGCATGTATACTAATGTTTGAGGATCTTTTTATTGCTATGGAAGATTATGATATGCTTTGTTTTGGGGGTAATATTTCAATTTCCCGATACGAAAAAGAAGCGTTAACAGTAATTCGGTTGAAGGACTTTCTTAATCTAAACCCATCTTTTTTTGAGGTTCCGACATTATAAAGGAGGCTTGAATTATGAAAAGAGAAACATATTTTTCCTGTATTGTGCCAATTACTTTATGTATATTTATTATGATATTTGTTGCTATAATATATGCTAGAGGATCACATTTTGAAAAGAGAATAATTTATAATCATATGGTATCCGGTGAATCGTTAATAGCCATTACTAAATTGGAAAAGACCGTTGCTGAGTTGGAAATAAAAATCAAAGAGTCTAAGAATCAAAAAAAGCATGACAACATAGAACTTATTTCTGTTATGGTTACAGCATATAATCCTGTAAAGGCACAAACAGATAATACACCTATGACAACGGCTTCTAACAAAAAAGTTAAAGAAGGAATGATCGCTTTATCAAGGGATCTTGAAAAGGAGTTTGGTTTTAAGTTTGGCGATGAGATTTTTCTTTTGGGGTTGGGGAAATTTATTTTCGAGGATCGGATGAATAAAAGGTGGAAACGCAGAGTAGATATTTTAATGATGTCAAAGAAAAAAGCACGTGGTTTTGGAATACAATGTTCTTTTTTAGTAATAGTGCAGTGAAATAGTGTGGGGGGCGGTGTCAAACTGCAAAGGGTCGACGACGGGGGTTCTTCATCTTTCCCTCGTTACCTCCTTTCCTTTGGATGGCTATATCGTCGGTAGTTGTCTTCCCCACTTTTATTCTTTAGAGGAAATTATGTTTAGAAGTTTAAAAATTAGAAATTTTAAAAGCCATAAGGATACTCAAATTGATTTTTCTCCGGGGCTTAATTTAATTGTCGGTGCACCGCAAAGTGGGAAGAGTAATATTCTTCGGGCAATACGTCTACTTTGGAAGAATCGTCCGTTAGGTGGTAACTATCTTTCATCTTTTTTAGGAGATGAAGGAACTACCGAAATAGAGTTATCGCTTACTGACCGTCCAACTGTTAAATTAAAGAAGGAGATAGAAACTAAAAAGACAGGGGAAAAACATGTTGCTTCGGCAGTTTATTCTTTAGGGAAAAAGGATTACAAAGGTTTTGGAACGGGTACTGTTCCTGATGAAGTTGCGGAAGCTTTAAATTTAGATGATTTGAATATACAGAAACAATTAGATCAACCATACTTGATTACATCTTCTTCTGGAGAGATAGCACGTACGATTAATAAGATTACAAAACTTGAACCAGTAGATGGTTATGTTAAAGAATTAACGACAAGGATAAATAATACATCTCATGAATTACGAGTACTGAAAGAAGACATTGAACAAGATCAGACAGAGTTTGATAAATATAAAGGTTTGGATAGATTAGAAAGAATCGTTAAGAAATTGGAGTTAGCGGATAGGGAGTTACGAAACGAACAAAGAAGGTGTCTAATACTTGACAGGGATTTGTCTTTACTTGAAGGTGTAGAAGAACGTGTTGTTGCGTTGACCAAGTTTCTGGATGCCGAAAAATATATTTTGGCCGCCGAAAAAGTCGATAAGGAGATTGAGGTGTTATTGGTAAAAGACGAATTATTTAATAAGGTTGGTGTTTTGGATGCGGAGATTGCGGAACTGGATAAGTTTTTGGGTGCCGAAAAATATATTAAGGAAGCTGGTAAATTACAAAAGGAGATAGAGCGTTTAGAGACAAAAAAGGAGTTATTTATTACGGTGATTGAAGTTTGTAAAGAAGAGGAGATTTTAAGATCTGATATTCTAGAGTTGGTTGATAAATATGTAGAGCAGGTGGAAAAGTTGGGTGTTTGTCCTGTTTGTTTGAGAACAGTAAATAAGGAATGCATTAAACACATTAGGAGAATGTTGTGAAGCTCTACTACCAAAAAGATAATATAACCGTTTATTGTGGTGATCATCTTGAGATAATACCTCAATTAGAACCAGTAGATTTGGTAGTAACAAGTCCACCGTATGACAATTTGAGGAAATACAAAGGATATTCTTTTAACTTTGAAGAGCTGGCACAAGACTTATATAGGATAGTGAAAAAAGGTGGCGTTGTTGTATGGGTAGCGGGGGATGTAGTAGTTAAAAAAAGTGAGACAGGGACGTCTTTTAGACAGGCTTTGTATTTCAAAAGAATTGGTTTTTTACTTCATGATACTATGATTTATAAGAAAAAGACTCCTGTGCCATCATCTGTAAGAAATAGGTATGGTCAATGTTTTGAGTATATGTTTGTTCTGTCAAAAGATATTGCTCCTCTTACTCATAACATTATTCAAGTAGGAACGAAAACGAAAAATCCAGGGAGGTTTTATCG
>SDBU01008510.1_pt1 | contig 11658 bp, 15 predicted proteins | sample 2277071 | NCBI WGS metagenome assembly SDBU01 (sample SAMN10397929, study PRJNA504765) | marine sediment metagenome | isolation source: marine sediment core GS08_GC12, 126 cmbsf | place: Arctic Ocean: Gakkel Ridge, Loki's castle | collected 2008 | reverse complement strand
GCATTAAATAGCTCCATTTGTTTTTCGTTTAACTCTATTCCAACATTTTCCAATTCATTTTCAAAGGATGACCTGATTTCTCCAATTTCGGCAGCCTGTGTTTCGCTGAGGTCAAATTCCTGTTTAAGTTTAGATGCAACCGACTGTTCATCAACTGCCGCTGGTTCTTCAATAGAACCGCTTTTATACAAAATTGTTATCAGGGCAGAAATGTTTATTAAAAATAAAAATATTATTGTAAAAACTATTAATTTCTTTTTCATTTAAGACAATCCCATATTTTTTCTTAAAAATCTCTGTGTAAATTAATATATGCTTCACTAATTGAGCCTTCAGGAAGACCACTAAAAACTTCCAAATAAGGGTTAATCTCAAACCTTTCAAGATTTGCGCTCATTTCCTTATTCGTATATGAATCCCCAATTTTATTTCCTAAAAAGACCCCCAAACACAATAATAATCCATAACCCATCGGTTTAAGGTATCTCAAGGGATTTTCAAATAGAGTCCAGGTTTTTGGTTGTTCGTATTCCAGTATCCTATTATGAAGTTTTGTCCAGAAATAAGGAGAAAGTTCTGTACTTGCTGGGGAAATCACAGAATTCCAAATCGAAGAAATCTCCTTAGCAAATATCCTGCATTTTTTACATTTATTAAGATGCTCTTTCATTCTTATTCGCTCATTCTCCGAAACATTCCCTTCAAAGTAATTTATAACATTGTTTTCAACATATTTGCAGTTCATATTCTTCTCCTTTTTCATTCTATTAGACACATATTCTTTTCAAAACTTTCGCTTTTTTATAAAATTTCCTTAAAATATTTTACCAATCTTTTCTGAAGGTTCATCTTTGCCCTGTGTATTCTTGATTCGACAGCAGGGATTGAACAATCCATAATTTCTGCGATTTCCTCATAAGTAAAATCCTTCAAATTAAACAGTGTAAATGCCGTCTTTTGATTTGAAGGCAATTTATCCAATGCTTTTAATATGATTCTCATCTTTTCTTTGCTTATTACTCTAAAATCTGCCGAAGAATTTTCACCAGCCGGAAAATTATTTATATCATTTCCTTCTTCTAAATCAGCTTTGCTGAAAATTTTTACGTATTTTCTTTTTCGGATATGGTTTAATGAACGATTTACCGCAATTCTGTATATCCAGGTGGAGAGCTTTGATTCAGACCTGAAGTTTTTTATATTTTTATAAACAGTAAAAAAAACATCTTGAGTTAGCTCTTCTGCATCTTGTTTATTTTTTACAAATCCCCAGCATATTTTAAAGACCATGTCCTTATATTTATTAACAAGTTCCTTAAATAATTCCGACTTTCCTCGTCTAATTTCTTCTATTATTTCAAAATCCTTCATAATTACTCTTGAATCAGAACAAGAACTTAGGTAAAAATCAAATTATTAAAAAACTTTGGCAAATTTGTTCTTATTTATATAAATATCAGTGTTTTTACTAACACACTTTTGTTTAACTATTCTGCCTTTTGGTTACAGTACAAGCATTGGCAAGTTTTTCTGATATGCTTTATTTTAAATGTATTATTTTTCAAAAATTATTTATTTTACAGCAAAAAGTAAAACACTAAAAGTAAAATCTCATCCAAAATTCCACTTTCTTTTGAAATTGTCTGCTCCCGTATTCTGAATTGTTTTCTCCTAATATTAAAGCAGGCCAGACAAGAAATTCAAAATTTGTAAAAGGCTCATACCCAAATCTGGGCGAAAGGATAAAACTGTTGTCATTTAAATTATAAATCGTAAATATAGAAACTGAGGAATACAACCATCCAAAGGGTTCGGGCTGCCTGATGCTAAAATAAAGATAATCCTCCATAATCGTTTTTGATACAAATCTGCTGGACATATTTTGTTTTGCCTGCCCTATTATATCAAGATTACCGATCTTTAAGCTGTTCTCTATATAATCATAATAATCATTAAATTCATCTTTCGACAAACCTCTGTTATTATGATAATATTCTGCAATTACAGTTGTGTTGAACCTATTAAGGTAGCGCATCCCAAAAAGAAAGGATGAACCGTCTATTTTCTGCAGCAATAGTAAGTTATTTTGTATTATAAACTTTTCTTCATTTTGAGCATAACTCCATTCCCCATGTATCTCAAAGTTTTCCTTAAGATTTGTGGAAAGATCGAAACCATATTTTCTTAATTGATTTTTACCGTAAAAAAACATAAAATCAACATCTGTGTTCTTAATAAGAAAGTATGTTTTTAAAGCAACCTCCGTATCTTCCAAAGGAGCAAATTTTTCATTTATTATTGCCTCGGGCGGCAGTATTATGCTTGAGAAAGAAAAATTTTTTATAAAATTAGAGTTTAAACTTTTATTAAATATGAAAAAAGTAGAAGATCTTCCTGAAAGTGCAAGCTCCGGATTTTCGGGATCTTTTTCAGTATTAACATATCCGGCCGGATTAAAAGCATATCCTTTACCCCAAATAAATCTCCTCTTACCTATTCCGAAAGTCAATTTTGGTGAAGGGTTCAGACTTCCGTATAATTCATGAAAAGATGAAGAAATCGGTTCATCCTTTTTATATTGAGAAAATGTTTTCATCACAAAATCGACTTTTTTACGCCGGTATTCTCCATTAAAATAATAATCCAACCGGTATCGGGAAAGATATGAACTGTTATCTGGAGTTTGATAAAACTGTAGTTCATAGAAAGGTGAAGTTTCACGGGTATTTAAAATAGCCCACTTGACATCAAGATTTCCATTAAACTCGATTCTTGACTCTTCTTCCTCCGGAATCTCAAATTCATATTCCTGAGCTGAAACAGGCACAAATATAAAAATAAATAAGACTAATAAAATATAACATATCATCTCAATTCCCCTAAACGCGGCACAAAATCAAGAGTAAATACCTCATCTGGAAATTCTCTAAGTTTAATTCCGGAATAAATCATTACGGAGCGATACCCTTTATATAGCGGGCTTGTTGTTTCAATAACTGCCGGACGAACAATTCCATTACCAAAATCTTTTACTTCTTTAAATTCTAAAGTCTTTATCAATGTGCCCGATGCCGCATAACATTCAACTCTGGTAACTATTATAGATTTCTTTTTCATCCACATCTTTAACTTATCATAAGCCACATAATCTGTTTTCGCTTTCAAATCGAGTATATATTCTTCATCATTTTGTTCGAGAATACTTGCATTGTACTCTTCAGAATAATCAAGGCGCATTATATCGGAATTATTAAAAATACCCCCTACTGCCGACTGAAGGCTTGTAATGCGGATTGGTCTGCCCACATTAGGAATATAAAGCCACATATTATCTCCAAGACGCAAAGCAGCTCTTCCCTTTTCACTGGCAGGAGATAGATAAAGCATTGCTACTTTATCCCTGTCCTTTTTTATCGAGTAAAATATGAATTCTTTTTTGCTTCCATCAGGCTCTTCGTTAATGAGTTTCCGGTACGCTTCAAAAGAACTTGGCATCAAATTCTCATCGGCTTTTTTAAGAATTTCATCTGCTTTTTTATCAGAAGCAGAAAATAATTCAACTATAGAAAACACAGAAAATAATAAGATGATGAAGAGTAAGATTTTATAATTTTTCATTGTATTACTTCTCCTAAATATGTCTTAAAGAATCTACTGGATTCATCCGTGACGCTTTCAAGGCAGGCTGAAAACTGGAGATTACAGCGACCACCATTACAATAATAAATATAGTTAACAGTTCACCTGAGTCAATAGATGTTTCTAAAAGAAGGTTCTTCATTCGCCCAAAAGAAAAATGAATCTCTGCCAGATTAATAAAAAATAGAGACAAAACGCCTACTATAATCCCAACAATTGTGCTTATGAATCCGAGAAAAAATCCCTCTGTCACAAAAAGCCATAATATTCTTGAAGGAAGGGTTCCGATAGCCGACATTGTACCAATTTCACTCACTCGTTCATAGACAGACATCATCATAACATTTAAAATACTTATAAGAACAATTGAAACAAGAACAATCTTTACAGTTATAATCAAAATATCGATAATAGCTGCTATTGTTGAAAATGGTGATAAATCGGGCCAGGTATGAAGCTCAAAAGCAGGCATTCCTTTCTTGTTAACGAATTTCCCAAGTTCTTTGTCAAATGTTTTCTCCGCTCTATCCAATTTTTCTATATTCTTTAGTCGTATAGTAATTTCATTTACTTCATTTTTTGAAATCCGCAGCAATTTTCTGGCATCATCGATATGTATATAACCATCCCTGCCTGTTGGACCAAGCAAGCTTTCGATGATTCCGGATATTTTCAATCCTATAGCATTGACAGAACCATCTTTGTTAGTTGCTACCAGAACAACTTCATCATCGACTTTTAGATTCATCCCATTTGCTAAATTTTCCGGCAAAATCAATTCACCAGTCTGTACAAATTTATCCGGTTCTTTCGAAAAATCTTTTATCCTGTAAATTAAATTTGGGCAGGTTTTATTCTCCATTTCAGGGTAAACAGCAGTGAGACGAATGTTAGTTGTCTGTTGAAAATTGCTCAACATTGCACCGAGCTTTATACGCAAAGAATAAGCTTCAATCTCATCCTTTTGATTGTCAAAAAACTTTTCCATTTTTTTAATTCCCGGCTCATTGATGTTAAGATGTAAAGGCAGATTGTCAATTGAACTGAGATATCCCTTTTTATGTATCTGTAAATGTCCCAGCATAGAATCGGTAATTTGTCCGACCATCATATTTTTAAATGATAAAGATACCCCGGAAAACACGATTACCATAACCACTCCCACAATTATAAGAAGAAAAGTCATTAAGCTCCGTCTTTTATACCGTAATATATTTCTAATGGCTATCTTAAAAATATTTTTCATCTTAATACTCCATAATTTGATTAATTATTATTGCTCAAAATTTCCTTGTTAACAATCTTTCCATCTTCTAAAGTAAAGATAATCTTCGCCTCTTTAACAATTTTAGAATCATGGGTTGAAAAAACAAATGCAGTTCCCAAATCACGCTGCATCTTCTTCATCAATTCAATTATCTTAAATGCGTTTTCATGGTCAAGATTAGCAGTCGGCTCATCAGCGAGTACCAGTTTAGGATCAGCTACCAATGCCCGGGCAACAGCAGCACGCTGCTTTTGTCCGCCGGAAATCTCAGAGGGATATTTATCCTTTTGGTCGGTCATTCCAACTGCATCGAGATATTTCATAACCTTTTCATTCCTTCTCTTCTCGGGAACATTTTGTACCATAAACAGAGGATACTCTACATTTTCATAAACAGTCAGAACCGGCAAAAGATTAAAATTTTGAAAAATAAATCCTATATTCCTGCCTCGAAAAAGAGCAGCTTCCTTATTCGAAAAATCATTGACTCTGACACCGTTTACAAAAACACTCCCATTAGAAGGCTTATCGAGGCATCCTATTAAATTAAGAAGGGTTGTTTTCCCACTGCCCGAAGGTCCTACAAATGCTGCAAAAGTTTGTACATCAATTTTCAACTGAACATCTTTCAGAGCAGATACGTGTGTTTCACCCATTAAATAAGTTTTATCTACGCTTTTTAATTCTATTAAAGACATAACTATCTCCTAAAGTTTATAAAATTAATATCTTTTCAATATATTTATCAACAAGTTCTCTAAAACATTCCGCTCTGCCTTGTTTAGTTTTTTCTATTATTTCAAAATCAATCATTATAACTCTTAAATTAGAACCTAATATTTAGACACATAAAATAAGAAAAACTTTCTTAATAAAAAAATGGAGACTTTAGCAATAACTAAAGTCTCCATTTTACTTTTAATAACTTAATTCAAAAAGAATTTTTCATTCTCCAAAGTTTTTGTCCTGAATTAATCGTTTCTTATAATAATTAGAATATAAAGCACCTGCCGGATTATGACTTAAAACTCTGTCCTTTACGATAAAAGTGGTTACCGGCGCACTGGAATTCTTTGTAAATGTTATATCATGCCCGATACATAACCCGCAAATTATATTTAAATCAGTATTTTGCTTATTCAATATAATCGCCTGAGCTATCGGATTACACATAACTTCAAATCTACCATCGATGATTTTATGAAGACCAAGATTTTCTTTATTAATTCCACAAATCTTACAGCAGACGGAGGATACTTTAAAGTGATTCTTGAGTATATTATAAAGAATTTGTGCCTCTTCTGATAAACCAATACAAAAGGCAATTCCAATATGCTCATAATTCATCTCTGATGCAAACATTATTATTTCTTCAATCCTTGTTAATTTCATATATCCTTCAGCTTCAACCTTTGTTGCAGTTTTATATAGTTTTTCGATAGAAATATCGAGATACTTTTCTTCTAAATTCTCTTCCATTTCTATACACTCTTCGCCTTCAAGACAAATTTTATTTTTGCATACGGCACAGTTCATATTTAAAATCCTTATTTTTCATCTACTCGAGGATTAAGACTATAATACGCCCGACAAAAAGGACAAAACCTTTCAACTTTTTTCCATATATCTGCAAACTTTGAATATGGTTTTTTACGCACAAAATTACACATCGGACAAACAGTACATACTTTAGCCAATAAACTCTTCATATTCAGCCTTCAATGAATCTGCTATTTTTTATATTTTTCGAGATATTCCCGGATAAATTTGCGAACATCCTGCATTGTAAAACCATGCTTTTTTCTCAGATTTCCTATATTAGAATTCCGGGAAACATTAGGTGGGAGTTTAAGTTTAGAAATTAAATAGCTTACAGGAACACCTGTCATTTTTTCAATCTGATTAAGAGATATATTGCCCCTGAGAACTAATTCAGTATTACCAATTTTTATTGTTCTTTCTTCTCCCTGTGCTGGCTCTTCTGCAACCTTTCTTAGTCCCTTACGAACCTCATCGCATTCTTTTTCTTCTTCTGTTGACTTTTTTTGTTCTGTGAGAACTTTCATACTATCACTCTTCTGAGTCAAAATACTAAAATTCAAATTTTCTGCATTTCTCTGAGCAACTCTTGGATTTCTGCCGGCTGCTTCAAATCCTCTTCCCTGTCCTCCAGGTCCTCTCCCGGGTATCCAGATTCCTAGTGATTTTGAAGTATATATTGTGCCGAAAAATATCACCAGAAGAATTACCGGATAAAGTGCAGGAGCTAATCTTGTTCCACTTTTTGAACGTTTCAAGCTAATTGCATTTTTTATATCCTCTGCTTCAAGGCATTGAAGACAACTGTTGCATTCAACCGTAGAAATCCTTCCCATCTTTGCTATCTTTATATCCATTGGACACAATTTCTCACATTTTCCGCAGCTAACACAATTATCATTCTCGCATTCAATTTTGTAAATTCCAAATTTTCCTATTAGTCCAACTATAACAGCCAGTGGACAAAAATATCTGCACCAAAATCTTATTATGAATAATGAACCTACTATCACGACAATCAAAATAAAATATGCCGTCCATGGCAGCTCACCAAATCCCATGTGAATAAATGCAATAAAAGGATCATAATCTCTGAATATCATTCGCCCGGAAACTATAGTAGCTGCCATTATTAAAACAAAAAGGGGATATTTTATGAATCTTCCATATTTGTCAATACTTTCCGGTATGAATTTCTTTTTTCCAAACAATTTTTTCCCGAAATTGCCAAGCCATTCCTGTACTGTTCCAAAAGGGCAAATCCATCCACAGAATCCTGATTTTAAAAAGATTCCCATAATTATAAGCCCAAATAATAAAATAAAATTAGAATAACCTACTCTATGTACAAAAGTCCCTGAGGTAATATATAAATATGCAGTCTCTATTGCACCAAATGGACAATAAGAGTCCAGAGGTGGTGTTTTTAAAGTCGTTCCCCTGTATAGTTGATGTTTAACTGCCATAAATATTATTAGAAACAGGAAAAATCCCTGAACTGAATACCTTACTTTTCTCACATAAAGTCTCCTAATTAGAATACAAATTATAAATTGAACTTATTCTAATATTTTGCTTGTTCTAATTTTCCTTTTTTGTAATTTTCAACTGCATCCTTGACAGTTCCCGTAACATTACGAAAAACCCTAATATTTGCTGACATTAGGACAGCTAAAGACTTCGGACCAAAATTCTGTCCTATAACTGCTTCAACTTTTTTGTCAGCAATTTCCCATGCTGTTTGTGTTCCTGCACCAGAAGAAGAATTTGCATACTTATTATTAATAACTTCGAATGTGTCGGTTTTTAAATTATACAGAATAAAATTTTCTGACCTTCCAAACTGCCGGTCAATTTGGCTGTTCAATGAATCACCGATTGAAGCTATTGCAATAAGTTTCACTTTTGGTGTAACTCTCTGATCGTCTTCTTTTTTTTGAGGATATAAGAGTATAGTAGAAAACACGACTAAAACTCCAAAAAATGTAATTATTTTTTTCATCGTTATTTTCCTTATAATTTTTATCAAAATAATACTTATTAATTAAATCTTCTTATCCGGTTTGTATCTAACACTCTGTCCTTTTTAAATCGATTATTTAAATCCAGTGTCCTTCAACATTTGCCTGTTTTATCTCTTCTAATTTTCCATTTTTAAAATCATTAATAATATCTTTAATCTTACTATCCCCGCAAGAGAATATCTTTACACCTGCTGTGGATAATACTCTGAAGGCTTTCGGACCGCAATTAGGAGTAATAACAGTCTGTGCTCCAGAGTTAATAATATTCTGTGCAGCCTGAATACCGGCTCCTGAAGGAGAATCTAAATTTTGCTTATTATCAATAACAGAGAAAGAATCATCATCAGTATCATATAAAATAAACATCGCTGCTCTACCGAATCTTTGATCCACTTTGCTTTCAAGTGAATTACCAGTTGACGAAATAATTATTTTCATATCTTAACTCCCTTTTTATATTATATAAATCCTAAATTCCTATGGTTGTTTATGAAACTACTTTTTATTTTCATTTTTTCATAATATTTTTGACATTACCATATTATAGTATTAATTCATTATAAAATTAAACTAATCTTTATATTTTATTTCTTTTTTCATAATATTTCTCATTTATTATACTAAATTTGATTTCAAAACATTATCACCAACATTACTTCCAATATCTCTTGCAAGCATCAAACACTTTACTTTCAAAAGAAAATAAATATTCTTATCGATATCGCTGAGAGTTTCATAGTTTCCCTGTCCTTTTGCAATAATCATATCAGCAGCACTAAAAGCTTTTTTAAATTCTCTTGAAATATCCGACAGTACAGTAGCTGGAGCATCGCTGCCATTTGAAATTATATGCGCAATATTATACATACCAACTAACTTTGCATCTTCTAAAGTAACATCATTAAGAATTGGTTCACCTCTCACAACAAATACTACATCGGCTTTTGAATAATTTTTGATTTCTTCGATTAATATTTTATCAAAAACAATTTCTCCTGCATTATCACCGATGTAAAGAATTGAAGACGCATTTAATACATTATTTTTAAATCTGCTAAAATGATCAACTGCAAGATTTGAAGACAAAACTTCTTCAATTGTATTAACTAAATCAAAATTATTGCCAGCCACACCAAAATCAATGATATTACCGGCAATTGCTAATTTGACCGCTGTTAGCAGGCGATTTTCCGATCTATCGATCTTTTGTTTCAATTCGGGATATAGCTGCAGTGCTTTTTCATTGAATTCTTCTTTAACTTTTTTATATGGGTCTTTATTCCCAGAGATTCTTTTAATAATTCTGTGAGCAGCCACAGCAATCTCAGGTGGAGAAACATCTTGTGGAAAATCCGGAAGTATTTTAAAAACAGAATTTAAAATTTCTCGCTGAAGATTTTCATCATCTGTAGCCAATCGTGCTGCTTCTAAACTCTGCCTTGCAATACAGGGGAAACAATCTAAATACGTTTTCATATAATCTCCAATTCAATATTTTCCACTAAAAGTTCTCCCACTTTTTACAAAAAGTACTTTAATATACTTTATAATAATCTTTTTCTGAGTTGTTAATAGAATACGATTTAATAATATTTTTTCTTTTTAATTCTGTAATATATTTAATTAATTCATTACGATGAATACCGAGAGCATTTTCTATTTCTTCCTGAGTACAAGGTCTTCTTTTTAAGAGATTTGTTATTTCATTTTCAATGTTATAATATGTTTTTGATTTCAGTTCAAATTCAGCAATAACTTCCACTGGAGTATCAGTGCTGAGCTTTTCTTTAATACGAGACATCTCTGTATTATCTAAAAATATTGCACTTTTTTCGGATGGCGGTCTAACAACCGTATTGAGTTGAATCTTATCAATTCTCAATTTTTGAATAATCTCATTCATTTTATGTATCTCGGAATCACTGTCATTTATACCTTTTACTAACATTATTTCAAGATATATTTTTCCATTAAAACCATTTGAGAACTTTACTAATCCTTCCAGTACCTTTGAAATTTCCAAGCTCTTTTCAGGTCTGTTGAGCTTTTTAAATACTTCATCAGTTACGGCATCCATCGATGGTATAACTAAATCTGCTTCCTCTAAAGCATATCTTACTTCTTCATTCCATAAAAGAGAACCATTAGTTATTACTGCAACAGGAATATCAGTAATTAATTTTATTTGCGAAATAATTTCATGAAGTCTAGAATTCAACGTCGGTTCTCCCGAACCTGAAATAGTTATATAATCAGCTTTAATATCCTGCTTCAAAAATTCTTTCAATTCCTTCAGAATTAAAGACGGTTTATAGAATTCTTTCTTGTTAATAGTCTTATCCGTAGTGTGCCCTAATTGACAGTAAATGCAGTCATAACTGCACACTTTAAATGGTATAATATCCACTCCGAGTGACTTCCTTAATCTCCTCGAAGGAACCGGACCGTATATATATTCATTTGACATTTTGCTCATTCATATCTTTCTGAAATAATAATTTATTATGCTTTTATATAAAATATTGATGATGGCAATTTATTATTTCTCACAGCATTTCTTAGGATTCTCACATGGATTGGACTGACCGCAACAGTTTGACGAATTATCCGAAATTTTTGCATAATCATTAGCATAAAAACCCGCACCTTTAAAAATAACTCCACCACCTGTACCGATGACCCGCTTGACTTTACCTCCACATTCCGGACACAATTTTACAGGCAAATCACTCATTTTTTGAAACTTCTCAAATATATGTCCGCAGTCTTCACATTTATACTCATACGTTGGCATGCTTTTATCTCCAAATATTAAGTTAATATTTAACACAAATATTTATATTAAAAATCCTATTTTTCTTCTTTTTAAAAGAATAATAACTTAATGATCGCAAACATTGTCTCCTGTTTCGAGCGTTCCGTTTATATACTCCAATACTACATCTTCAGGTTTACCGGATGGTGAACCTAAAACAACTTCAATTCCGCATTGGTTAAAGATATTCTGAGCTCTCATTCCCATTCCTCCTGCTATAATAATGTTAGCTCCTTTTTCAGCAAGCCATTTAGGCAGCATCCCGGGCTGATGAGGAGGACTTGGTAAAAATTCACTGTTAATGATATTTTTACTTTCTTCATTTACTTCAAATAATGCAAACTCCTCGCAGTGACCGAAGTGCATACAAACCA
>SDBU01008509.1_pt1 | contig 11658 bp, 16 predicted proteins | sample 2277071 | NCBI WGS metagenome assembly SDBU01 (sample SAMN10397929, study PRJNA504765) | marine sediment metagenome | isolation source: marine sediment core GS08_GC12, 126 cmbsf | place: Arctic Ocean: Gakkel Ridge, Loki's castle | collected 2008 | reverse complement strand
GTAACCAAAAATATCCTCAACTTGCCCTCTGAATCCTCTATGCCTAATCTAGTGGTAACTCCATTGCCACTTCTAAATTTGAATACTGGCATTTTACACTCCCAACCTTCAGGGTCTTCTCTTATTTTCCAAGCCATCTATTTCACCTCCTCCACTAAAGAGGCCAATTCTCTTAGCTTCTTTGTATTCTGCAAGCCTCCGGCTTGACAAAAATCAGTGATTTGAGCTAGCGCAACATGCGCACCACTTCCTAGCAACTCATATAGCTTTTTGTCTGCTTCCTCTCCTAGCGGTTACCGATAATAAAGCTGTGTCAAAGCCCAATACCCTATTATTTTTGCTGCTTTACCTTTCCCCATCACAAAACCTCCTTTCATAAATCTTTTGTTTGCCTTATTTCCAAAATGACACAATCTTGACCTGAGTTCTCAAGCACATAGACCCTTTCGATACCAACGACACTGGCATCATCTTTAATGGCTATTTTCTTAATTCCCTCAAGGAGAGTAGCCAGAATATCACTTAGCTCTCCTGGCTTCTGTCTGGTATAATAGATATTAGCGGATACTACTAAATTACCTTCTAGTCTTGAGAGGTGCTTTGCCCTCATCTGTTCGCCCAGATAAAGACGAAGTTGTTGCTTAAAAACTGGGTTTGCCAGAGATTTAGGGGGAAGAAAGAAAGGAAGTGTCAATCTGATTGATTTCATTTCATACAAGCCTGTGCGTGGCCATGATTTTCTATCAAAAAATGTTCAGTATCAATATTTGCCAATTTCGCCCCATTAGCAACGTGTGTTTCTGCCACCCCAATAAGTAATTTCATTATATAATCTTTTTCCTTTTTACTATAATCTTCCCAGTGTTTATGCCAACTTTCGCCATAGCCAACCGCTAAGATACGATACTTATATTCTCTCGGATGCAGGTCTTTGCAGACAATAATTTGATTTTCAACATCCCAAAAATACCATTCTGTCAATTTATCAATTGGCACTTTACAAAAAGGACATTCACTCATTTCTTTTCCTAAATAGTTTTTCAAAGGGGGGGCTTTACCCCCCCTTTTTTTTCCTCTCACTCTCCCTCGACCAATGTTTCCCGGATTGCCTTGAGCAAGTCAGCAAATTCCTCGTCCTCGAAATGGTCGTTCGACCTCATTTTCTCAACCTGGTCAAACACGGCTTGATGTTGGGCTACCTCCCAACGGAAATCAATGAGCCTCGATTTGAGTAAGCCTTCCACTGCCCAGAACGCAGCTTTAACTCCCCGGGGCATCTTCTCACCAAGCGTTCCAACTACCTCACCAAGTTCCTCGTCTGTGAAAACACCATCTTCCGCAAACGTATCGAGCTTGTCAAAAGCCCCTTGGTATTCAGACATTTCCCATTTGAAGTCCACGTACGGGGTGCGGAGTGCTGCCTCCGCAATGTATAACCCGCCTTGTAGTGCTTTGCTAAACATCTTCCTTACCTCCTTATTCTTTGGAATTTGTTAATACCCACCAACATAAAACCACACTGCCACCAAATCATTCCCTTAACTCGAACCCTACACCAAACAAAAATCTTCCTTCGCAAAAAAGTAGCGAAGGCCGTAATCTCTGAAAGATCGACTCCTCACTTGTGGTTATCTCATACTCGAAACCCCAAAAGAACTTCCCTGGCTGGTCATTTAATATTGTCCATCCTCCGACCAGGTTGAAGTTTTCTTTAGGCACATTTTCAAAGAAAACCACTTCCAGCCCTCCTTCTGCTCCTGCATCAAACAACAGAACGGGCTTTCCTGATTCTAGGAGCTTGCTGAAAATCTCCCAAACATAGTCAGCCCCAGAGATCACATATCGCATTAAGTTAATTGGCTCAGACTGTATCAACTCAGTCTTAATGAGCTTTTCTTCTTGAGCAAACGCCGTGCCTCCCACAAGAGAAAAACTCATTAGCAATATCACCAACAATCCTAACTTCCACTTTTTCACCTTACCCTCCTTCCTTACTTTTCATCATAGGCTGCCCAGCAGCTATGAAGTATTTTGATAAAGTAATCACGGTTAATAAACCCATATCCCTGATTCCCCCAATCGGATCCCCAACTATTCTTAATCTTTACAAATTTTCCATCATAAGCTATCACTAACACCGCATGATATCCCAAAATGTCCGAGAAATCACCAGGTTGCAGGATTATTCCATCTGCCCCAACCTCAAACCACGTTCTATGCACAGCTACACCCGCTGCCACAGGTCCGGTCTCATGCAATCCTCGCATAACTAATCGGATATCCTTTTTCGGTATCGTCAGACTTCGATATCGTCTGATTCTATACCGGTACGCATTTTCGGCCGCTAACTCGCCTGGTTCGCCTTCTTCCCCAGGTACATACGGCCAAAGACCCTCTTTACAAATACCATGCTTAGTAAGAGCCTTCATAGCCGCTCTGATCGACGTACCCTCATAATCCTCTCCAGGAAACTCATCGAGTCTCTTAGCCCACTCATATATCCATCGCTCGGAAAGGTTAAATTTGTGTCCGTGCTGTTTCCATTCCTGGAATTCTTTCATCGCCGTTACAGCAAAGCCTACACAGGTCCCTTCATTCCCCTGGTCTCTTATTAACGTGAGTTGATTTGTCCAATCTACCTGCTCTGGCAAATCATAGAGCGGTGGCATCAGAAACAAATCTCTTTCATCCTGCGGTTCTGGACGATACCCTAGTTTGTGATTCATTTTCTCCTCCTACAAGTCTGCATTGATCGTTTTTATTTCTGGATGAAATCCCGGGTCCTCCTGAATCCCTCGATGGTCGTAGCATGCACAGGACTTTAACTCCTCCTTTAAACTAAAGAAATCCTTTAGCCGTTCCTTCGAGTATTCATACATCCTGACAATACTCCCTGTCGGATCAGTGAACATTCCCCGCTGAAAGGTCGGGATAATCGGAATAATTCTTTTACCCTCCAACGCAGCAGAGTAATGGTCTAGCCGGTCGTACATGTACTTCAGCCATTCCCAGGGATCGGGAATGTTTGTGCGAAAGACGTATATTTCGTAAAACAATACGTCGAACGCATCAATAGCCAGGTATTTCACCCAGCTATCATCTTCCCGATTTTTTCCGTGACATACCGAGGCGCAAACAGGGTGCACCTCGTCATATTTTTTAATGTTCTCATAGCTTCGCCGCATATCGTCAGGAGTACACAAACCCTTAGAGCAATTTAGGTCTGCGTCATCGTACGCCAAGTAGCCATAAAGGGCCAGATGGCCTCTGTACGCCTCTACTCGGTCCTTTATCTCCGCTTCTTTTGCATAATCAGGAAGATTCGCTAAGTATCTCATACCCATCGACTGTGCAGCGTTCAAATGTGCCTTGCAAGTTTCTTTACTCTTCCCAAAGTCCTGGAATACATTGAAGCCCAAACCCCCAAACTGTGAGTAATTCTTTCCAGTGAAGGCGTAAAGCATCTTTATTTTATCTTCTTCTGGCTCAGGCTCCTCCTTCTCTGGCCACTCGATTATATCCTTCCCCTGGGGAATATCTGACAGCATGGTCGGATCGTATTCCCAACCAGGTTCTACAATCTTAATATCCGCCCCGGTAAAGCCCAAGTCCAGACCCGCTTTGTCAAAAATTTCCTGTGTAATTAGCCAACATTTCTTACCACGTCGCATAAGCCAGACCTTATAATCAGTTTTCCCTCTAAGCACAGTTTTATCAGGTGGTATGGGTAGTGTGCCTCCTCCTACTTTCTCTATCCTGAACTCGTGGGTCTTTCCCAGTTCAACTTCACTTGGTACAATTATTTTGACTTTCTCAGCCATCCTTGTCTCCCTTCAAATATTTTTCAATCTCGTTTCTAGCAATCTCCCTTATCCACATCTCTTTTAGTTCTTGCAAATCATCGAAACATTTCACCTCCTCCCCCGTTTTGGCCCCTTTCTTGGTTTTGCTTGGAATTTGTGACCTTTCTCGCACTCACAGATTCTTTCTACCCTTATATTTATGCCCTGCCAATAGATAAACTTCATTCGTTCTAGTTCTACCAAGGAGCTACAGACAGGACATTTCATTTTCTTTTGGCTTTTATTACTTGCTCATAAGGGGACCAACCAAGCCTTTTTTTCTGATATTCTATTATTTCCTTATCTGTTTTTGGTCTTTTGATTTCTTTCATCCACTCCTCTGTTATTATTTCCCAAGGTGTTCCTATTTTGCTTTTTTGTATTCTATCTCCAATAGCTTCCAGTGGTATTCCCCTAGAGATAGCTAATCTGATTAAATTCATCATATTAGTTATAGCTCCGGTTTTATAAACCTTAATGTGTTCTGGAAAAGTCTTTTTATAAAGTTTAATAAGTTTTTCAACCTCTTGTTCTAATTTTTTAAAATTTTGAGAGGGCTGAAATGCTGAGTTTGCATGGGTTGTTTCTTTAAGAGTTTCTTTAAGAGTTTCTTTAGGCCCTCTGTGTTTCTTTATGAATAAGTCTTTCGGGATTTTTTTGTTATCAATTTCGCTAATTCCGTTATCATTTTTGCTGAAAACGTTATCATTTTTGATAACAAAGTAGGTGTTATCATTTTTGATAACGATTCTCTTGATAGGCTCTAGCCATCTATCATAGTCCTTTTGGAAGCCCCACTCATTTTTGTTATCATTTTTGATAACGATTTGCCTCAATTCCAACCCTCTAAGAGTTCTGGAAATATTGTATTTATTGAGTCCTGTTAATTTAATCCAATCCTTTGAAGATATGATAGCGGTTTTGTTCTTTAAAGGTTTGCCTTTTTTATCTCTTTTTATTTTGCCATCATTAGTTTTTGCCACCCATCCCCAAGTTTTTCTTAGTAATGCCCATAAAACTCTACTCTCATATCCCGATAATTGAGTCTGTGCAAGAGCCTCAACAATTTCATTCGCTATTTCGATATTGCCATTTTCTAATTGGGGACTAGCCATTACTTCTTCTTCCTCAAACTAAGCTCAATCGCCTGACGATTGGCCGGGGAATTGACAAAATCCCTCCAGAACTGTCTGCGTTTATGGCGGGGATAGTGAGCTTTTATCATATTCACATCCAAGCTCTTCAGAATATTCAGCGATAGCCCAACCTTCCAGTTATAATAAAGCCTAGTAGGTGCTCCGAATACTTTATTTAGAAGTTCTTTTACCACCAACTTCTTACTCCTTTCATTGTAAAAACCCAAATAATGATACAGGAACAGAGTGTCATCAGCTTGCTTGTCCAATGGGTTATCCCTGGATTAGTCCAAGCCCACCAGCCAAGTAAAAATATACAAAGGGTCGGTCCAATACTAAGACATACTTTCTTAAGTTTATGAATCATTTTATCTGTCCTTTCTTATAATCCTTCCAAGCCTCTTTTATGCTCTTATATTTTGTGTAGTATCTTAAATAAATCATCCTTCTGAATCTTCTTAGCTCTTTTGTTGGCTGATAAAGCATAGGGAAGGGTTTGGACCCCATAGAATTGATAATCTCACAACGATAAAGGTCATACTCGAAACTGGTATTAAATCCCATCAGGACATAAATCATTGCCTCAATCTTATATTTCTGCAATAACTTCATTCCCTCTATTATCTTCTTCTCGTCCCTCATCTGATCCCAGGCGAACTTGGGTTCATTCTTCCACTTCAATCTCTTGATCCACCAAACCTTATAATCATCGAGAAGTCTTAAATCCATACCGTGTTCGATAATCTTCAGTTTTGCCTCGTATATTTCCTTAAAAGTATATTCCCAAAGGGTATCGAAAAAGGTATTATTGTTTAGGAGTTCAATAGTATCAAACCGTTCCTCGTGAAACTCCCAGATAGAGTAATGAAGTAAATTCTGTGAGAGAAGAGAGACTTTACAGAAGGGACATTTTCGGTAGCAATCCCGGAAGGTATAGCCGAGTGAGTGGTCAAGATTGAAGAGGGAGTAATCTGGTTTTAACTTTTCAATTTCTTCACCTAGTTGAATTTTAGGATCAACTCCTATACCCCCTTTTTCTTGGGCCCCAAATCTTATACCATTCTCGAAAATATAGGAGGCATAGGTATAATCCGCAGGCCAGAGTGGCATATTCAATTTAATCTCAACACCTGCCTTTTTGTGATAGGTTGAAATTTTCATTAACGCTAAATTATGTTTGGGAGCGTCTGTTAATAAACTAATTTTCATACAAATTGCTCCTTGAGATCCCGATTGAACATAGTATCCTCTTTCTCCAAGCTCTTTCGGATAAGAGGAATATAACTCTTGACTATCTCATAGCCTATAAATTGTCGGCCTAGTCTTTTAGCCATTGCTAAAGTAGTACCCCTTCCTGCGAATGGGTCTAAAATAATACCTGGTCGCCAACCTGCGTTACATCCGCAGTCGGACCAGCCGATAGTTTGGTATTGAGCGGTAGTTGCTATTTTCTTTGTATGAGCTTGAAATCCTATATTTGCTCTAAGATTCTTGTCTTTGTCGGTGTCTTTTGTCCAAGTACCAAGTAATTCCGCATATTCCTTACTTGGTTTCGTTATCCTCACCCGGGCTTTACCACATTTACGGCAGATTTCAGCGGGACAGGAGGATAGGATAGGTTTGATAGTTAACTTCTCGGGAAAGGTGGCGAAATGGGCTTCTGGGTAGGGCTGAGTCGGGATTGTCCAAACATCACCAGGATTTTTACCTACTGACTTGAGAGACTCTGGATTGTAGTGTTGTGGCTTTTCTCTCTTCTCATTAGGATACACATTTCCAGGGGTATAACTTCCCTCAAGAGAATAATTATATCGTTTTTTCGAGTTTTCCTTATGTTTCTCCCTTATGATATCCAGATCAAACCAGTAGTCAAGACTGTGCCAGAAAGAGTGCTTTATTTTCTTTGTGCCTTTACAACGAGAGCAGATTCCTTCTCCGGAATTTCTGTGGTAACGAGCACGAGGGCTACTATAGTCCTCTGCCGTTTCTTCAGTAATCTTTGTAGACTTATCATTGAAGCTTATTTTTCCCTTCCCCTCACATTTAGGACATTCTATCCATTCCCAATCAACATTCTCTTGTAGCGGGCTAGATTTCCTATTCGCCATCAATCCAGCCTTTTCGTTCCAGTAGTATTGCGACTTGGTATTCTTGATTAGGAAAAATACCGGTTCATATTTATTTGTCAGTCTATCCTTGGTCGAAGAGGGCATGCTATTAGGTTTGTTCCAAATTGCAGTATTGCGCAATACCCATCCCTGTTCGTCAATCAGACGAATGATAAGGCGGAAATTTTGGAGGGCTAGGCATTTGGCTGGTATTTCTTTTGACATTCTATTCGGTGCATCTCTCCCTCGAGGGAAAATAGCCTTTCTATCATTCCAGCTTTTCCAAGATTTATTACCGCCCCCCGGGTTATTACATGAACCTTTACCTGTGAAGTAACAATCTGCATGATTCCACCACATCACTCCGGTAGGTTTGAGGACTCGCTTACATTCGGCGGTTATTAGCAGAAGATGCTCAATATACATTTCTAGGGTAGGCTCGAGGCCGAGTTGACCATACCAGGCACCACAGAGTTGGCAGAATTGACCCCTGGTAGAATGAGTTTTAGCAATTTTAGGATTCTTTTGATTCCTTACTTGAGCGGTTAAACCCGTCGCAGAGCCTCTTTCTCTAACTACTAATTTATTTCCCCATTGGTGTTCACATTCCGGATCTCCATCCCATATCTGATTAGCTCCTTCGCCGTAGTCCCGGAGACCCCAGTAGGGAGGAGAGGTGATCACAGTATCAACAGAGTTATTTTCTACTTCATCCATTATTAGAGAGGATTTATTATAGACGATATTCGTTTGCATTCCTTACCTTTTGCCCGTTTAGCTTAGGGATTTTGGTATACTCTTTCGACATTTTATTAGTGCTTCTCCAATTAACTCCCCAATAGCGCATTCCCACCTATCCCCTGCCGTCTTACGATTCATTTGTATACCCAGGGTCTTATTCCACCAGAGGTCTTTAACTTCTTCTTTTGAGAATCCATTAGTGGCAAAACATTTTACAGCTACCACTGCTGGTTGAAACATCAGATCATCTTTCTCTTTTAATTGTTCCGGGCTAAAATGAGTAGGTGAAGGGAAAGCCGGTAATATACCTAAATCTTTTCTGGTGCCCTGGATAAAGATTCTTTTCCTATGTTGTGGCACCATATAACTAGCCGCATCCATCATAAGACAGCGGGTTTCGTAACCACAATCCTCAAGACGTTCCATCAATAAAATAAAGAAATCCTTAAATGCGAGCAAGCCAGGCACGTTCTCGATATAAAACACCTTTGGCTCAACGCCTTTCACCATTCGTACAAATTCATTCATTAACTTTGACTTAGGATTATCAAGACTTCGACTTGTACTCATCAAGCTAAAGCCCTGACAGGGAGGACCACCAAAAAGTAAAGTCAACTCTCCCTTTCTGACCTTGGCTATTCTCAACAATCTTCCTGCAGTAAGTTCTCGGATATCTTCCTCAACAACAACTGTTCCTTTAAGATTAGTCCTGTATGTCTGTGCCGCCCACTTATCGTTTTCAACTGCTACCAGAATCTTAAACCCGGCTCTTCGCATGCCTAACGAGAATCCCCCACAACCAGCAAACAAATCAACTCCTGTCGGTCTCTTATCCTTCCTCTTTCTCCTTTCAGTAGTCATTTTGGAAAGTCCTGTATCATTCCATCTCCCAATTCCCACTCCTGAAATTCCTTTATGGCAGGAGCCATTTTGCGCAGGTTGTTCTTCATAAAGAGAGCTACACTACCCATTGACTCATACCAAACACAGTCAATTAGTTCATTTATCCAGTCCAGCTTAGGTAATTTCGTCGGTTGAGTTTGTGCTCCCACTATTACCCAACGCACTATATCGAAGGATTCTATCATATCGAGAACCTCAGAGGCTATGGGCCCCAAAAGTGGCTCGAAGCTGACAAAATGTAGAGTCGCTCTAACGCTCGCTAATTGTTCAAGAAGTCTAAGTTGTTCCTCATCAGTCTCTTGGCCGGTTATCGTTACACCTAACCAGACGTTATCAGGAACTTCCTCCCAGGGTATATTCTCAGGGTGTTTGGTGAGGATATAGAAACGATGCTGAGGAGATTGTTCAATTAACTCATAAATCAGGTATCTCCAATATGGAGGAATCCAGTCACCGAAAAGCTCATGCGTGGAGCAAAGGAATATCCCGGCTGGTTTTTTGCGTTTAAGAGGTTTGTGAAATTCCTCATGGTCAAAACGGATTTTGGGATCCCACTTGTGAAGCCGGTAGCTCTGTTTCGCATAACAATAAGAACAGCCTCCCTTGCAGATACCCTTAATTGGATTTGAAGAGAAGCCCTGAGTTCCATCAGGATTTTTCACCCATTCTATATTTGTAGAATTTATTGGATTCTCCTTTCAGCGAAGCCGTTCTAGTGTATTATCATCGCTGCTAATACTTTCTGTCATAAATTTACACTTAGGACACTTATGAATTTGGAAAATCGTATTACTAAAAGGAAAAAGTAGCTGTGTTTTTTTAATGAATTTCATACGAGTATTGCATTCAGGACATCTCATTATTTCTCCTCATCATTCTCAGCAAGCCTCGTCCTTACCCCCATAACCATCTCTGTGAACAGTTTAGGTTTTTGACTTTTAAGTCCCTTCTCATGTTTTTGTAGCAGTCTTTTATGTTCAACAACAGAGACAATAACCCTGATTTTATAACCCCGCTTGGTATAGAGGTTCTTTAGTTCTTGGTATCTCTGAGTTGGCTCAAGCATCTGGGGGTAGTATTTTCCCTCAACCGAGAAGTCTTTCTTGAACTGAGCTACGGAAGGGGAATACTCAGCCTTCCAGAGTAAATAATCATCAAGAATAACCTCAATCCTTTTCTTTCCCCTAGTGGCTATAAAGGCTAGTTTCATTTGAGGCTCCTGGGACTAATAAACTCCTTTTTTATATTTTGTTGGATCCTGAGAAGAGCGTATTATTTCTTTATCCCAATGGTCAACGGATTCATCAAGCGATTTGATGGGTTTTCCACAACGGACACAAGCCCTGTGTCTTAGTGAGCGTAGCACGACAACAGTAAAACTGGAGTAATTCTTGAGTTTATGTATCAAGATTTCTCTCTTTTATTACCACTCCTAGTTTGGTCAGTTCCTCTCGCCACATCTTCTTAATGCGCTCTTTACAATGAGAGATTGCGTCTTCCCACGTTGGCCATCTTCCATGTTCCGCCTTGAAGTGCATTTGATAATATAGGCTCTCTAAATTATGCGGTTCATCGGGTCCGTGTTTCCCGGCACATTCTTGACATACATCTGGTTTAGGTGGTAGAAGGACCATTCCATTTAATTGTTCCAAAGTTTTCATTATTTCTCCTTCCTCTAGTAGCCCGCTCTGGCAGGACTTTTACCTGCTACTGCTATTACTTCCTTCATCGGTTAGGTTTCCGATTACCTTTTACTATCAACTGTGTCGGAAGTGGGGAGTCGCAGTTTCCCTTATCAATTTATTCCGGGCAACAGCGCTATTGCCACAGAGCGGGCTAATTATATTATAGGTATCTTCTTTTTATGAATATATTTACCTTTCTTCTTGTGTGATAATAGTGGTAACATTCCCCTTGCTTTGAATATTAACTAACATCCTGCCACAGCTACCATACGGGGCGACCCAAACCAATGTCTTGCGGTGCATAGTAAAGTCTCCCCCCTTGTATCCCTCATAAGTTCTACCATCTGCATCTTCAAATATTTTAAGCAATTGTCTTACATTTGTGCCTATTACATCATCATCATAGTCAAGAGCTAAATCTGTATAATAACCCCTGTAACTAATCAAATCAGATGGATTGTCAGTAGTAAAATCCAGCTCAATGATGTTGAATGGGGGTTGAGATTTCAGTAATAAGATTACCTCACCAAGAGTTTTAATTGGCTTCTTCGCAAACTCATCTTGCTTTGATTTCGCCATCAATGCGTGAATAACATTCTTAAATTCGTAGTTCATTTTAGTTTCTCCTTCTTTAGCCCGCTCTGCCCCGGCACCAAGACTTATTTGGCTTGCTTGGCCCTTTCGGTTTGTCAATAGGGGTTCAGTTCCTCCTAGACACCACTCTAGGGAACCGTTGGGTCTGGCCCCAGAACGGGCAAATCTATTTTTCTAATTTATCGCAAGGGAAGTTGAGACTCAACTGACATTCCAGTGACCTCAACCTTTGTCCTGCCTGTTTGTCTGTTTTTACTTCGATTTGATTTGTCAATTTAAACCTGTCTTTCATACGCTTCTCGCACTTGTTCAGGGGCAAAGTCACTATATATTTGTGTAGTAGTCAACCTTTTATGCCCCACCTGTTTTTGAACCGCAGTTATCGGGACTCTTTTCATCAAAGCATGAACGATATGAGTATGTCTTAGAGTATGAGGGGTAACTTTCACCCCCGATATTTTTGAATATTGCTTAATAAGTTGCTGCACTCGGCGGGGTGTTAGGTCAAACAATCTACCGCTTTTCTTCTTGGTGAGCTTGATATAGGCTTTTATTTCACTTAGGGTTTCTGGGGAGATCCAAACTGTTCTCCCAACTCTGGTCTTTGTGTTTTCTGCCGGTATACTCAAAAATCTTTCCTGGAAGTCTA
>SDBU01008508.1_pt1 | contig 11658 bp, 13 predicted proteins | sample 2277071 | NCBI WGS metagenome assembly SDBU01 (sample SAMN10397929, study PRJNA504765) | marine sediment metagenome | isolation source: marine sediment core GS08_GC12, 126 cmbsf | place: Arctic Ocean: Gakkel Ridge, Loki's castle | collected 2008 | reverse complement strand
ACACCATATTCAAGAGCCTTTTGCTCTGTGACTTTCTTTTGGCCCGATGTTTGATTCTTCCCAACAATACTAGTGCCGACAACCTTACCATCTTTTACTATTTCTTCAAACTCTAAGTTGGTATCTCTGGCAAATCGCATCAATCGCCGGTCGCGGCTCTTATCAAACTCAGTCTTTGCCGCTTTCATTTCATCAGCCAATAGCCCCTCTTGGCGCTGCTTTTCTTTAACCGCAGAAGCAAGCTCGTCTTTCCGGTCAAGCTCTTGCTTCGCCAAACCCTTCTTATGTTCACCGTACCGATTGTCAAACTCGGCAATGAACCGTTGCAGTTTGTCAACTTGTATCTCTTTGTATGACCGGGCTTGGGGTAATAGCTGATTAAAGGTTTCAGTATTCCCGCCTGCCTGATCCATAGCTTCCCGGTAAGGATCAACCATGCGCGGGTCTTGGCCACTCCACATTTGGGCTATGAAGTTTTCAACTGCTCCTACGCGATCCCATTGGCCTCCGGGTCGCGAATCGGGAAAGTTCATCACCGATATGTCTACGGGTCTGCCTGTCTGCCTCGATGTCCCGGTATGGGTCGGTCTGCTTCCCCGTGGTGTCATTGTCTCTGCCATGTCTGCTCCTAATATGATGGGCTATATCTGCCCGGTTGATTGGCATACGGATATCCGGTATTAACCGTTGGACTTCCGCTACTCCATTGAAAACCTGGTGGCTTTTTCTTCTTGGTCTCGGGTGGCTTCTTTTTTGGCTCCCCACTTCCACTCAAAGGTTCCTCAGACTTCGCATACTTCTCTGTCGTAGTCGGCTTTTCCTTCCGCGTTATCACCTGTGGCTTGGTCTTGGTGGTTGTCGTCTTGTCCGTGTACTTCCTTTCGGTTGTGGTCGGGGTGGTTTCCGTGGTCTGGATTTGCTCCCAACTCTTGAACCATGATTCCATAGCAAGATCTATCTGAGACTGTAACATCCTGACATTCAAGCCGTATTTCAATTCCTCGGCCTGAAAAGCCTGCTGAAACTCTTGATTGGCCTGGCCAATAGCAGCGTTAAATTCATTCAGATTGGCGAACTTATCCGCGTCAAACTGAGCGTATATCTCTCTCACACCCGATTCCCAATTCACCGCCGCTTCGTTGTATTCGATGCTGTACTGCTCACCGTACTCACCCACGGCTTCTCTCTGAGCGCCTGACATGATGGATTCCAATCCCGTTCCGTATCCAGCCAGTAGATTCCTTAGCGTGTCCCTCTTTGCCGCTCCGCGAGCTTGCTTAGCGCCCATCTGATACGCACTTCTCAGCCCTCTGATACCTGGTGCAGCTTTCTTCTGTGCAAGGCTTGAAACAGCTCCTTCATCCCATTCGGGCGCAGCAAAGTCCGAGATATCCCCCATCTCAGCCCTTGCGAGTGTCGGCATGTCATAAGTGGGCCGGGCGAACTTAGGTTTGGCATAACCGGTCAAATCCGGCCTTGCCCCGGGAGGTGGTTTCCATGTGCTCTTTTGAGTGGTGGTCCCCGGCGTGACGACATCCGTAAATCCCCCGCCCGTTGTGGTCTGGGTTACGTCCCCGCCCGTTGTGGTGGTGGTCTGGGCGCCCGGCGTGGTGGTTTGTCCTGTCTGTGACGCTCCGATTGGAATATAACCGGGTAGCTGATTAGGGCTTTTCTTGCCAGTTGCGGGATGAACGTATTTGTCTTGTGAACTTCCTCCCGATACGAATATTGATCGTGCCATAATTCACCTCTAAAACTTACTGATCACTGTTGAAATGCTTGCCCCGTTATGTGCTACGGGATTGTGCCTCCCCGTAGAATCTGTTATGATAGTTGAGCCCTGCTCTCCATTAAATGACAGCAACAGTATGTCATATTCGTCTGCCACATGTGGTTCTGCGGGAGGCGTAAAATTCTCTGTCCATCTCGCTATTCCCTTAGACCATCTGAGATCATCTAAATATCCGTCAAGATAAAACTCCCCTCTGAAATAATATGGAGGATCATCGGGAATGGCTGTATAAGAAAACCCGCGCGAAACGCCATCCGCATTGTACACGGATGCATGGGCACCAATGTATAGCTTACTGTTCATGTTTGTCCAAGTGTCTTCACCATTGCCCAACCCATGAACCTCATCCTCTATCGCCACTCCATTGACACATAATGCTGCATGATTTTCAATCCCCCCCCATCCGTTTATGAACGCTATGTGATACCAAGTGTTAAAATCCAGCAGGATTCTTGGTGTAAATTGAAACATTGCTCCGCCTCGCCAAGTCACACTCGCAATCAATGTGTTCTCCGTACCCCCTATTCTGTAATAAAACTGAAACTGCGATGTAGGGTTTACCCCATCATCAATAATGTGTGACAGTATATTGTGACTGGTGCCTGGGAATGGTGGCGAAACGCCCTTATCATTCAGGCGTAACCAAAAATCAATGGTGAACAGGTTCGTTCCCATTTGAAAATCATCATGATCCGGAATGACTATATATGAGTCAATCCCATCGAATATTCCTGCTCCCTCCCCCGTTTCATCAACTTCCGCTGCCGTCACTGTCATGGTGTAAACCGTATTAAGCGTTATCCCGTTCCTAAGCCCTCTGGCCCTCACTGATATGGTGAAATCACCCAAGACGGTAGAAGGTATGTCAATCGTAATGCGAACATCATGGTCGCCTGCTGATGTTCCCCGCACAGTAACTTTAGAATCAGCATCACTCGTTTCAATCGTCCAGCCCCATATCTCATCGGGGAATGCCTTATTGATTGAGCCGATTCCTATGGTGGTAGTGCCTGCCACGGCCTCGGAGTCGAACGTGAGTGTCATCCTAACGGTTCTGACATCCTCTTCCGGGGGAGTGACTTCCGGTGGTGGTATCGGCGGTACTGGCTGTGGTGTTGGAAATATCGTGGTAGGCGGCTCTCCATTTTTGGGAAGTTTGAGTTCAGGCAGGTCCGGGTCCGGTAGGTAAAATTCCGGTAGAATGTATTGATAATTCCACGGAATGTATTTAGGCATCTTGGGAGCGTAAAGTTTTAACATCGGCCTTGTGTTGAAATGTTCCATAGCCATGTAGCCATCTTCCAGGTACGGTTTCTTTAGCTCGGAATGTATGTTTGTAGCCAAGTTCCATTCTTGCTTTTCAGTCCGACGTGATATCATGGCCTGGTAGCCCGTGACGGTGGCCTGGCGGCTCGTATCGCTGGGGTTCTTCGCGCCAATGTACGGCTTTCTTCCGTACTCACGGGCGATGGGCTTGTCTCTGATGTTAGTTAAAATGCTCAATATTCATCGCTTTTCCCCCTGCATTCACTGTTCGTCACTGAATCGTATCAACGGCCCCTTGCCTTTAAACGTAATCCCCGGCCCCTTGCTCCCGAAATTTATCAGCGGCCCTTTGCCGGAAAAGAACACGCTCACCGCACCCTGATAGTCCTTTGTCTGTGCAACCGATTCGGTAATCCCGATAAGATCAAGGACACTCACGGTATGGGTTCCGATCGATACAACCGAAGCTGAGACTGATTCTGTAATTCCAACAGTATCAACCACAGCCGGGACATGGGTTAAAACCACGCTAACTGCTTCCGTAATACCAACATTCTCTGTCGGAGAAATCGGCCCGACCTGCGCAATAACAGTGGCTATTTCGGTGATCTTAACCCTGTCTGAAGCGCTGTATTCCTGAACCGGATAATACAAGTCCACAACTTCGGTAATACCAACGGTCTCAGCTACGCTTATGGCTATCTTAATCGCAACATCTGCGGATTCAGTTATGCCGACAACATTTGTGGCAGCGTGAAATGTTGGCGTCGGATCAACGGATACCGACTCTGTTATTGTTACGCCCATTTATTGCACCGTAGAAAACCCGGTGCTCTGCGCCGGGTTAGAGATATTTCGGCTTTGCCATAAATAATTGTTGACTTTAAGCCAAACATGGTTAATATATAAAACATGAAGAGGACTTTCAAATACCGGCTTTATCCAACACATAAACAAGCGACAAACCTTAAGCAAACTCTTGGTGGTTGCCGGTGGCTGTACAATCACTTGCTTGAGCAACGAAAGAATAGCTGGGAATCCGAACAGAAAAGCCTTTCCTGTTTCGATCAGTGCAACACTTTCAAACTTCTTAAAAAAGAGCGTGTATTTCTCGCAGACATTCACAGTCAGGTGCTTCAAAATGTTGCTACAAGAATCGATCTTGCGTTTAAAGCATTCTTTCGCAGGATCAAGGCCGGTGACAAACCCGGACATCCTCGGTTTCGCAGCGAGTTCCGATACGATAGCTTCACATATCCGCAGTCCGGCTTCAAGCTTCTCAAAAACATTGTTCGGCTTTCCAAGATAGGCGGCATTAAAATCAAACTTCACCGGCCTGTCGAGGGCATAATTAAAACCTGCACTGTCCGGCAAACGCCCACCGGGAAGTGGTTTGTAACACTGGTCTGCGATATTGACCACACGCCTATTGAACAACCGATTGAGCCTGCTGTTGGAATTGATATGGGCTTGATGTCTTTCGCTACTCTTTCCAACTCGGAACAAATTGAAAACCCTCGGTTTTTCAGACAGGAAGAAAAGACCCTTGCGAAGGCGCAACGAAAACTTTCCGCTCAAAAGAAAGCGACCAATGCCAGAGCAAAAGCCCGCAAAGTAGTTGCTCGCATATATGAGCGAATTAACTGGAAACGTCATAATTTCAGCCATCAAGAATCTCGTAAACTTGTGAATAAATACAATACTATATGCGTTGAAGATCTTTCCATTAACGACATGAAAAAAGATAGCTTTCGTTGCATTAATAAAAGCATAGGTGATGCTGCATGGCGGACGTTCCTTGAATGTTTGAGATACAAGGCAGAATGGGCCGGGTCTCATTGCATTCAGGTTAATCCGGCATACACTTCGCAGGCCTGTTCCTTTTGCGGCACAAGGCATAAGCTCAAATTGTCTGATCGTATGTATCACTGTCTTTGCTGTGGCCTCCGTCTGAATCGTGACATTAACGCTGCGAAAAACATTCTTGGACTGGGGATGCAGTCCATCAGAGGGCGCTCCGCCCGTCTGTAGAAGCCCTGCGCTCTGCGTAGGGAGCATTCACTTAATGTACTCCAAGTGTTCCCCCTGTGACGGATACTGCACCCCGTTCGGGTCGATGTGAAAACTGAATACCGACGTGTCAATCAAAAACGGGTACTTCTTTCTCTGAAACTTCGGCCAACCTGCCTTCTTGAATATATCGTCACGCATAATTCTGGAACAAAGCGCAAGATCTTCAGTCCCCGATGAATTGAACCAACTCTTTGTCTCAGGGTCGAACCAGGTTTTGGCCGGCGTCTCGAAGATCCTACGCACCTTCCTGCCCATTACATCATACTCTTCGCTCTCATCGTACAAGACTTTCAGGATGGAGCTATGAATCATGGTTGAGCCCATTCCCATTCCGTCCACCCAAACTTCATCCCCCATTTTCCAATTGCCGTGATAACTGTTGCCGCGGCCCCGATATACAAGCGGTTCGGACGGGACACTCTTGGTAAAGTACAGGCCACCGAATACCGGAACATCACACTTCAACATGCGTTCATTAAATTTTAAGATAGCCGTATGCCCAAGGCAGACATCTTGGTCTAAAAAAAATAACCACTCAAAGCCGTTCTCTACGCACTCAGTAGCGATAACATTCCTAGCCTCAGCTACAAGAAACCCCATCGGCGATGATTGATCCAACCACTTAAGACAATCAACTTGGCCCCAATTACATGGTATAATTTGATGATAGCGGCTTATAACCCATTCCATTCTAACAGTCCCCGTGGCTGGAACTCCGACAAGTATCCTGTTTTGTGGTGCCTCTGTCTTCCCGAATATGCGGCCCGAATACCCAGAGACTAAATCTTTGCCATCCTTCTTCATGCGTACACCCCCTGTGGTATTTTGTCTAAATTATCTTTGGCGATATGAAGCGCCTTGTGATGCTTTTTACAGTACCACAAAACGTCCAACGGCTTGTCATAATCTTCATGGTGGGCATCCGTTGGCTCTTTTCCGCAAACCCCACACAACTGTCGTAGCAAGGAACCCTTGTTAATAGCAACCTGTACGATTCCATATGCCTTTCTTTTCTCGGGATTTGCATCTCTATATTTTCTGCCCGCTTCCCTTATCTTTTCGGGATTTTCAGTATTCCACTTTTTCAATATTTCTTTGCGCTTTTCAGGATTCTTCGTACACCATGCTCTTTTTATGGAGTTTACCTTTTCCCTATTCAACGCGTTATATTTCTTACTTCTTTCAAGGTGTTTTTCAGGGTCTGTATCATAACGAGACTTGCAATCCATCAAAAAACATTCCTTGCACTCAGATCTATAGCTAGAATCACGTTTATAAAACTCTCTCACCAACTTTATTTTTCCACACCGGTTACACATCTTTTCCCCTGTTTTCATCCCTCCTCCTTTTCCGATATCGTTTTTACTATCGGCAGTTTTTGAAGCAATACCTCCATATTTCCGTTAATCCGATATTGCGGAAATCCCGCACACATTTCCCAAGGTGAAGGGGAATAAATTCCGTATAACGGATTCCCCGGGCAGAAGTAATGAAACGTATTGAAATTGCTCGGGTTAATATGAGTTGGGTCCTGTAAATAATTATCATTTACCCCGTAAGGCATCGATAACGCGAGCTGTGAACCAACTCTTAATATCCGCCACAACTCGTTCATAAAATCGATGGACAGCCACGGCTTGATGTGTTCATACAAATGGCTGCACACAATCATTAAACAGCACTCATCAGGCAACGGCCAAGGAAAACATTCAACATCATGCACGATTTCAATCCCTGGCAAGTCCCGCTTGTCCATACCCACAAATCCCTCTTGGCAATTATTCCCCGCTCCGACGTCGAGCCTTATCCCCTTGGCCTTATTCACTATTTTCGCCACGTCTTTTCTTGTCATTCCCCCTCCTTTAAAGCACGTAACTACCCGGTTTGTATGACATAACTTGTCTCAATCGCCTGATTCGTCTGGGCAGCGCTCGATGCGTAGGTATTCCCAGCGAAAAGCTGCGCATTGGTTGTGGTCGCGTTGTACAACCCGATATTACTGAGATTGCTCGCCCCCGCCAAGAAGCTGTACGAGCTTGCGAACGTGGCGGTGAACTGCAGCGTCCCCGAACCGTCCGAGGTTGACCGTGCCGAATACGCCTTTGTAACCGCCACCCGCTTGGTGCTTGACGTGATCTCACCTGGTAGGGTCACGGCATTTGATGCCGGTGAACCCCCCGTGCCCAATGCAAGAAAGCCAACCTGCAAACTTCCAGCGCTTGATGCCAACAGTTTTGCAAGGTAGTATTCAATCCCCAAGTTGGTAAGAACGTTAGGCTTCCATCCCGAATCGCCTACAAGTGTTTCCTTGCCGTCAATGTCCTCTTTTATGTGGACCCTGAAGAATCCTTTGATTTGAATGCCATTTTTCATGTTAAATCTCCTATCTCAAACTTTCTTTTTGTGACACGCAGTCTGCTACGCTTATTTCCAAGGTTACACCACCCTCTGAGTACGACTCCGTGGGGGGCGTAAAGCCAGATGTCCATCTCGCTGTATCTGATAGCCTTATTTCGTCCATATATCCTTCAAAGATGTTGACATTGCCAATCGGATCTTCAACCCCGATATGAAGATCCAGTGCGCTCGCAAATATCGTCCCTGTAGCGTCTGTATTATCCAATGTAAGGGCCGTTCCATCATTGAATGCGTACAACGTGGTACTACTTCTGACAATTGCTATATGGTGCCATGCGTCCGAGGTTATGCTCTCGGTTGAGACTGCGTTGATAATATTCCAACTACCTCCGTCAGATGAAAGCAATACCTGAAGTTTTCCCCCGTCCGTTCTTCGCATAATGAAGCATTGAGTACCGCCCTCTACGTTTCGGACAATCCAGTTTTCGTAAGACCCGATAGCCTGAGTATGGTATACCCAAAAGTCTACAGTAAAATCCCCGGCACCGAATACTGAATCCCAATCCGCATCGTCATCAACATCAAGGCGGTCATCCGTACCATCAAACGCTATGGAGGTGGCTCCGAATTTCTGCTCATCAGTTTCGTGATGTGCTCCATTTAGACCCGTAACCGTATGAGGAGCGTTTCCCCCTATCGCTGTATCAACGAAGGTTGTACTCCCGTCCGACGTATCTGACTGAATCAGGAGGATCGTATTTGCATCGTTCCCTGCCATTAGACCGCCACCAATGCCTGCACGGTGAACTTCACCGCAGCTTTAAAGGGTTTAGCAGTTACAGTCGAGGATGTGTAAGTACCCTCTGCCGTGAATATCAAGTCCCTGTTACCGTCGATTACCGTTAAGTCGGAACCACTCAAGACTACAGTGTCGGCTGTTGTGGGAGCTGCTATGGACACATCTGTACGCTCGTTGATTACATTCCCGTCCGTGTCAGTGAGTGTCCATGTGCTTGTATCCGGCGTCACGGCGTTACCGTCCTCATCTTTGTACGTGATGGTGATTAGGTACGTGCTTAGTTCCATTGCCGGTGTTGATAGAATTGCTGGCATTATTTCGGTTTCTCCCTTAACTCCTTCATGTATTCCCGCTTAACCCAAAACCCCTCTGTGTTCAGGGGCGGCGTGTCGGCTATCTTCTTGCACGTGAAGAACTGAGACTTCCACGGCTTTAGCGTGACCTTGACCGACCGCTTGCGTTCTATGTAGGCTAAGTGTTTGGCTTGTTTATCGTTCATATCACACCTTGGGGTAGAATCGGCCTGCCAGGAAAATATTCACAGCTATCTCCACGACAACTACATGCCGCTTCAAGCCACCTATTACACTCAGCACAATAGTAAGAATCATATTTCTCATTATGAATGCCCCCAATTGCCCCCTCGTGCCGCATACAATGTGGTCTGTGCTCTATAACTTTTACATCAGCAACCCCAATTGTCTTATCCATAAACCCCCTTCTTATCTCTTGTCCCACAAGTCCGTCCTTAACCCGATGTCAAACAATTCCATCTCTTCCCCGACACCGTTGTTGCCGATCTTGATTGAAATGTGTTCGTCGGTTAAATTCAACGTGAACCGATGCCGGCGCGATTCTTGCATAGGCCGCTCCGGTTGCATGGATAGCGTTTTCTTCCCCGCGTCCCTGCTATTCTTGAACATCTCCCATGAAATACCGCCATACCCCTGAGATTTACATCTGAGCATGGCCTCAAGCAACTGAAGGTGTTCCCCGTTAGCGTCGAGTTCCATCTGCGCGAATGAGTCAACGGCTGTACTTACATCGTCTTGCAAATAATTTAACTGGTACACAAACCCATCATCAATTCCGCCCCCTACCTGAAGTACCTGCACATCTCCACTCGTTGCCCCTACCTCACCGACAAATGACAGCGATTGCTCCGTCTTATCAAATGACCACACCTTGTCAGTCAGATCGAATACCGGAAACACGTTTGGAAGTGTCGTGGCATTACCGCTAACAAGCCCGATTCTGACCACGTTGAAAGCGGAGTCATACGCTATCCACATCTGATCCTCATACCCTCTGCGGATACACTCCGATTCAGTGGGATCAAAGTAGTTCTGAATATCGTCTGAAATTATCGAAACCGTCAGGCCGTCCGTCACACACACCCCGTAACGCGATAAAAAGAATACAAGTGTTTTCAGTTCCTCATTGGTCTGAGTTGATGTCAGAACCCCATCCACAACGCACACAGACTTATTCGAGAATGTCCCTATGGTGGAAGACAGAACGAGCTTTCCAAAGGTAGTGGGTGAATATCCTTCAAACAACGTCAAACACCCGCCTTCGACACCTTGCTCTTGCTGCCATACCATAAGTTCGTTGTGAAATCGTCTCTGTGCCACGATCTTATTTGCACGTCCGTCTCCGGCTTCCAGTATCCCGAAGTCAAAACCGTTTAATACCAAAGGAGCATTCGACTCACTCACATAAAGAAATTGCGCCCACCGGTCAAAACTGTACGTTACGCGGTCTTTCCATGCGCATGATGTCTCCGACTTGCCAAGCTCATCAATGTCAAAGAACGGGAGGGTTTGAATGGCTATAATCACATCATCGGATAGGGTCTGATCCACCGTAAAATAATACCAAAAGGCGTAATACTGAGACGATTGGAATTGATGCGGCTGCACATCGGCGTTCTTGGCCCATGTGACCCACCCGGCATGGCTTATCCCGTCCGAGCCGTCCGTTACCCCTGACATGGCTGTAAAGGCTGCTCCTGTCCAACCATACACCGTATTAATGGTAGTCGATGCTGTGGAATTGACCGTCTCTCCGGGATCGATGTATATCCCCACTATCGGATCCGCGGTTGAAAAGTAAATTCGGTCATTGCTTGCCACCATGCTGTCGATTTCAACCGACTGGGAACCGAAGATAGCGTATGTTCCCGCTGTGGCGACAAAGAACTGCGCTTCCACGGCATCAGTCGGAGTGCCATCCCACATATTGATGATACTCTGGAAATCAGCAGCGTATGTAACGCCCGTAATCTCAACCTCTGAATCAAGCGCAGCATCGAAGCGTATCTGATACCAGAACCCATTACTCCCGAAAGCGTACTTTGGTTCTAAATCCGTTGGCGCCGTCCATGACATTGCATTTGCACCGACCAACCCCAAAGATTTTCCGCCCGTAGACGTAGCGTCCGCGAACCCGCTTGCCGCTGTCCAGGCGCTCGTATTCTTCCAGTAATAAATGGATGCCGTTGACGTGTTCCCGTTGGCCTTGGACACTGTTATGGTAATGGACTTGGCCGGTACGGGTGTTCGGAAAAACAGGCAATCATAATTAGCGTATGTGTTGAGATCATCCAGTACCGCAACAGTAGTTGTCAATCCGTCGCTTATCTTGTCTGAATAGTCCTCACCCTCTTGGGGTACTGACGGTATGGCCGCTGTGCCCTTATATACTATGAATTTTTCGATAAATGAGGACGTGCCCCCGTAGATTTGATGCTGATCCGCACCGTTGGAATAGACCAGATTATCATCAATCTCACTCCACGAAGCGGGTATTTGACCGGCGCCACCGTCATGCACTTCACTTCCAAAGGCTCCTGACGTTACCGTGGGGGGATTGGCTGTGGCTTTGTCAAGTCCTCCGTCATTCCACTGACAAAAAAAATGGTTTTCGGACACTTTTGATTTTTGAAACCCATGTAAGGAAAGAACTTTATTGTTCCCATCGGCAGTAGAATGAAGTTTCCTTTGCCCCGGCCTTTTTATAAATCCAGGGTGGCGGCCGCGCATATTTCGGATCATTGAAAACCCCCCAAATGGTAGCTGTGACTTCTCGCGTCTTGTCACGGCACCTCCCTGGAAGGGCACTCCTCGGATTTTTGTTAATCTCGATAATGGCATTAGTATAGTAAATCCTGAATTCTTGTAATGGGTTCGACCCCACCGTAATCTGCCCAAAGATCATCCTGTGTGATATCCGCTTTCTGCCCCGAAAAGGCATCAATGGCTGTCTTTAGATTGCCCGCAAAGTCTTCCTTCTCAGACCTGGTAGGCTTCTCTTTGATAACCGGAGACTGCGCCTTGACTAATAGTACGGCTTTCTCGGGAATAAGATG
>SDBU01008507.1_pt1 | contig 11659 bp, 12 predicted proteins | sample 2277071 | NCBI WGS metagenome assembly SDBU01 (sample SAMN10397929, study PRJNA504765) | marine sediment metagenome | isolation source: marine sediment core GS08_GC12, 126 cmbsf | place: Arctic Ocean: Gakkel Ridge, Loki's castle | collected 2008 | reverse complement strand
TACGATGAAAAGGAAAAGGATATTTTTGGCAATCCCGTTGAGCCTCCTTATACAGTTGAATACAGATTCTATGTCACTAATATTTCAAAGAGCGAGCTAGATAAGTTATCCTGTTACAGGTTTTACAATAACCGAGCTACAGTAGAAAATAGAATCAAAGAGCAAAAGTTAGGCTTTAATCTGGATAAACTTGCCGTACATAATAAAGAAGGAAATGAAGTCTATATCCTTTTAGTAGCTTTAGCCTACAACATCTTGAACTGGTTTAAAAGATTCCTTCTCCCCGAGGAGTTTAGGTCTAGATGCATTAAGTGGATCAGAATGTATCTTTTGAATCTACCAGCTATTATTCAAAGAAAGAAAAAGCAGTACTTCATCAAGTTCTCTAAGTTCTATCCCTATAAGGAGCTTTTTGAGTATATCTTTAGAGAGCTAGCTAAAGGTAAACCTTATTACATTCTCTAAGTACTCGGCTCATTGAAACGATAGTATAAGCTTCCTCCCCTCACGGGGAAGGTACGCTAAAAATTGTCTAAATTTAGACAAAAAGTAAATCTTTAAGAATAAGGAGTAAAGATTGCCACCTTGACTTGCCCCGTAGGATAAAATCATAGCCCGAAAAAGTTCAAAAATGAGTTTTTGCCATGAAACAGCTTAGTTTACCGAATCTGGGTTTAATTAATATAGGTGTAGGCAATAATGTTTTATTAATTATGGCGGAGACATATTCAAGATATATTCACCCAAAAGACAAAGCTAACCGAACAATATTTGGTGATGGTGCGGCTGCAACGATAATTGAAAAGTCTGAAATAGATGACATATTGGAATTTTCTTTTGGCACCAATGGTAAAGGTTACGATAAATTAATAGTGCCGAATGGAGGGGCAAGAAACAAATATGATCCGGACGCAAAAGAAAAACAGGACACCTCTGGGAGCTTAAGAACTGACAATAATCTTTATATGGATGGGCCTGAAATTTTCAATTTTACGATTAGAGCAGTGCCTAAAGTTGTAAATGATGTTTTGCAGAAAAACAACATGCATTTAAAAGATATTGATTATGTGATTTTTCATCAGGCGAACAAATTTATGAATGAGCATCTAAGAAAAAAAATTGGCATAGCTGAGGAGAAATTCTACAATAATATGTTGCATACAGGCAATACGGTTTCTGCTACTATTCCTATAGCACTCAAGGACTGCATAGACCGAAAAATAATAGAACCGAACGATAAAGTGCTTCTTGTGGGTTTCGGAGTGGGATATTCCTGGGGTGGTACAATCATTAATGTTTAGTAGGAGAAAGGGCAAAATGAAAAAAACAACATTTCTCAAAGAACTTGCTGATGTTTTAGAAATTGATGATGATCTTGCAGAAGAAAGTGATTTGAGAAACTTTCCGGAATACGATTCTCTCGGAGTTATGTGCTTAATTGCTTACATTGATGAGAAATTTGGAATAAATCTATCATCGCATGAGCTTGCGAGGATAACTACAGTAAAAAGTTTAATAAAATTCATAGGCGACGAGAATTTTGATTAAGATTTCAACATGAGACATTGCGTCAACATGGTGACACATAGAGTGGGTTGCACAATAGCCGTCAGACTGCTTGAGTGCAATATAAGTCAAATTACAAAGACCGAGGATTGAAATATGAAATGGATAAAAAAAGGTTTGATATTTAAGCCAAAAGGAAAGCTCGATTGGATGGTTACACATGCCGCAGTTCCTATTGCCGATAGGATAGAAGGTGATCTTTATAGGATATACTTTGCCACAAGAGATAAGGAAAATAGGTCTCACACCGCATATATCGAAATAGATATTAAAAATCCAAAGAAGACTTTATATATTTCAGAAAATCCTGTTTTGAAACCTGGAGCATTAGGTACTTTCGATGATAGTGGAGCAATGCCATCCTGGATTATTAACTATAATGATAAAAAATATTTGTACTATACGGGATGGACGCTTGGAGTGACAGTTCCATTTTATTTTTATATTGGCTTGGCGATAAGTGGAGATAGAGGAAAAACTTTTAAGAAATTTTCAAAAGTTCCTATTTTAGGAAGAATTAATTTTGATCCCTATTTGACGGCTTCTCCATGTTTAATTATAGAAAATGGGGTATGGAGAATGTGGTATGTTTCTTGCGTAGGTTGGAAAATTGAAAATGATAAGCTAAAACACTATTATCATATTAAGTATGCGGAATCTAAAGATGGTCTCAATTGGGAGAGAAAAGGAATAGTTTGTATAGATTTCAAATCGGACGATGAATATGCAATTTCTCGCCCCTGTGTCCTCAAAGACAATGACATTTACAAAATGTGGTATTCTTATAGAGGTGGAAGTTATAGGATAGGTTACGCAGAATCAACAGACGGCATAAATTGGGTTAGAAAAGATGAAGAGGCTGGAATAGACGTGTCAGACTCAGGTTGGGATTCTGAGATGATAGAATATGCCTTTATCTTTGGACACAAGGGTAAGAAATATATGCTCTATAATGGTAATGGCTACGGTAAAACTGGGTTTGGATATGCAATATTGAAAGAATGAAAATAAACAAAATTGGTGTAATGTCCATGAGAAAACTTGAAGAAAGTCAGAAAAATCTTTACTTTAATAAATTTCTAAATTTTGGAGATGACCCACGGTCCCTGTCGTGGAATGATAAGAAAAGTCAATGCTTAAGATTTGAAAAAATTTCGGGCCTCTTCAAATATGAAGAGAACTGCGAGACTTTTAGTATTCATGAAATTGGTTGCGGACTTGCCCACCTCAAAGAGTTTTTAGATAAGTGGGGGTATAATTGCATTTATTCTGGAAGCGATATAATCCTTGAGTTTATTGAGCATAATAAGAAAAAATATCCGCAATGTCATTTCTCTATCCAAAATATAGCAGTTGATTATGAGCAAATTGATGATGCCATAAAAGATAAAGATTATTACTGTTTAAGTGGTACTTTTCATACAAAGGAAGATAATTCTATTCAGGATTGGAAATCATTTGTGTTCAAAAGTATAGACAACATGTTTAAAATGGCTAAAAAGGGAATTAGCTTTAACTTTCTTACTATCTATTCTGAATTCTATGATAAGAAACTTTATTACGCTGATCCTAAAGAAATTATGGACTATTGCCTTAAAAATTTATCACGGTTTATTTCAATTGAACATGACGTACCTCTTTATGAATTTTTTGTATACGTTTACAAAGGAGAATATATCAAAGAAAAATTCCCAGATTATAGGAAATACTTCTGAGGGCTACTATAAAAGCCGCAATCATACAGTCAAATTACATTCCATGGAAAGGATATTTTGACATAATCCACGAAGTAGATGTATTTGTTTTCCTGGAAGACGTTCAGTATACCAGACGGGACTGGCGAAATCGTAATAAAATCAAGACCCGCAATGGAATAAAATGGATTTCTGTGCCGGTTATCCATGGCGCCAATCAGATGATATACGAAACAAAAATAGATTATTCTCCAGATTGGAGAGAAAAACATAAAAAAACAATTCATCATAGCCATGCATCCTGCAAATATTATGATTGCTATAAAGAGGACATTTTAGACATATATACTAATAAATATGAAACTATTTCTGAATTGAATATATCAGCGATAAAAAAAATATCGGATTTATTGGGGATTGAAACAGATTTTGTAAACTCTAAGAACCTGAACACCTCAGGTAAAAAAGATGATAAATTAATTGAAATATGTAAGAGAATCGGGGCTGATTATTATTTATCAGGACCTTCAGCAAAAGGCTATATAGTTGAAGAAAAATTCGAAAAAGCGGGCATTGTGTTGGAATACAAAGATTACTCGGGATATCCGGAATATAAACAGTTACGGGGAAAATTTAATCATTATGTATCTGTCATAGATTTAATTTTTAATTGTGGGGAAAAAGCATCATACTATATATGGGGTTGGAGAGATGGGAGATAACATAGAGCATTCAATCGTAGTTCCAGTATACAATAACGAGAACACTTTGGATGAACTGTGTAAAAGAATAAAAATGGTATTCAAAGAGATAACCGAGAGTTATGAAGTTATTCTTGTAGATGATTGTAGCGTAGATGGCAGTTGGGAGAAGATGAAGACTCTGCGTGAAAAAGATAAAAGAGTGAAAATAATACATTTACTTCGGAATTTCGGTCAGGCTAGTGCGACAATGTGTGGTTTCAATTACTGTAAGGGGAATTATGCAATAACAATGGATGACGACCTTCAGAACCTACCGGAGGAAATCCCAAAACTGATCAAGAAAATAAATGAAGGGTATATGGTTGTTTACGGAGAGTATAAAGTCAAACAACACAGCAAGTTCGAGAACTTTCTCAGTAAAACATTTCAAATCTTAATGCATAAAATATTAAAAATTCCCAAAAATATCTACATATCCGGCTTCGCTATTTTTAGATCCGAAGTGATTAAGAATGCTGTAACAATTAAAAGTTCCTATCCGTTTTTACCTGCTTTGATAAATAAAAGCACGCCGATAAATAAGATAGCAAATGTTGAGGTTATCCATAAGAGAAGGAAAGTAGGTAAATCTGGCTATAACTTATCTAAAATGTTTAAATTGTCATTGAATCTACTAATAAATTATTCATCCCTGTTGCTACTTTTAGTTGGAGTTTTTGGATTTACGATAAGTATTTTGAGTATAGGTTATGGAACAACAATAATAATTAGAAAAATTATAGACCCCAATTATGGTGTTACGGGATGGAATTCGTTAATGGTGGCGATTACTTTTCTGAGTGGTGCAACACTAATGGCAATAGGGATAATTGGAGAATATCTTCGTAGAATTTTAGCCGAAATATCTTACGAGAAGCAATATGTCATCGGAGAAATGGACTTATAAAATGAAACCACGTTTCAATTTCATCTTCATCGTCTTATCTATATTATTTCAGACATGTGGGGGTATATTCGGAAAATATGTCTCTATGACCATTGACAGCCTCACTATTCTTTCTGTTATTTCAAATACATTTTACATACTCTCTCTGTGTTGCATGTTTTTGCAGGCAATCATATGGCAGCAGGCGCTGAAACATTATCGCCTGTCCTTTGCTTACCCTTTTATGAGCCTTGTAAACTTTGTTATTCTATTTCCCGCATATTTTCTATTTAACGAAAGCATTACTACTGCGAACATCATTGGACTTGCAGTTATTTCCACTGGCATATATGTCCTTTCAAGGGATGGTGGTAAAGAGGCATAGGCATGATTTATTATTTTTATGCAATGCTGAGCATAATACTGACAGGAATCAGCCAGACATTGTTGAAAGTCGGAGCACGAAATAATAATACACCACTTGGCGTGTATCTCAATCCAGCGACTATGATGGGTTATTTTATGTTTCTTGTTGTCATGATATGCTCGATATTTGCATTGAAAGGATTGGAGTTGAAGTTATTATATGCGTTGGCATCTTTGAATTATGTTGTGGTGATGATGTTATCCAGAATCGTGTTAAAAGAAGGTTTAAGCAAGAACAGGATAGTTGCTTTATGCCTGATTGTTGTGGGAGTGGTGATATTTAATCTGTGAATATGCAGTAGTATAAGATAAGAAACAGAAGGATATCTACTGGAAGTTTACTTAGAAAAAGTTCGGTAACGACATTAAAACAGAAGGAGATAATGGAGTACGAGGGGAGAGGATAGACTGCGTAGAAAATGGAACTTGCTTTTCATGTTACTAATTTTTGATAGCGGTAGCTTGAGTTAAGTATATGTTAAGTTCAAATAATTCCCAAAATGGCGGAAAATATTGCTAGGCAGCAAAGAGGCGGATTAACAAGATGAGAGTTCCCTTAAAAAACAACAAGGGGGTTTCAGGGGGCAAAGCCCTTCTGGCTATCTTGGTTAGCTGTTTAATATTTAATGTCTTTATAACTACAAATAGTGTAGCAACAGAAACTGAAAGTGTGAGGCGAGTTAAAGAAATGGGCATTGAGAGTCTTTACGTCAATGATCAAATTAGTGTCTTAACAACGCCTGGCGGGCGATTTCATGTAGATTTGGCAAGTGGGACTATTGAAATCAAACAACGGATTGGAAAAGATCGCCTATTGGCTAGAGTAATACTAACTGAAGATTGGTTTAAGGCGCTGACTGCTCCAAATCAAGATGGTTTTGATTGTATTTGGGGGGGAGCCTCTCCCAAGGATCCTAAAATGATAATTTCAGGAGATTCAGTAATCCGTTTTTTTAATATCGAAAAATTAGAGGTTTTATTGTGTTTCCCTCCAATTCATCAAGCGTTCAATGTTTCTATTACTAACTATAACAACGGTGGTTTGTTAGTGTTAGATGATAACGGTGGTTTAGCTATTATACCACCAACTTATTGCTCTAATAAGATTTGGCCCAAGACGTTTAAGGGTAATGTGTGGAAATTGACCGCCGAAGAGTCGTTACCATTCCTATTTATCGGTATTTTGCCGCCTCGTTCGTTTGACTGGGATCGTTCCTTTATGCCGGTCATTCACTATTCTTCTCATGTACAACGTTATCCGACTGATGAGCAGATTATCGCCTACAGTAAGTACGCAAAAGTACTTGAGATGCACTCGTGGGTTTGGCAGAATCGTTATGATGAGAATGCTGAAAAGGCATGGGGCGACACAGGAGAGAAATACCCTTTATGGGCTGATAACTCATATCAGGCTCAATATTACAAGTGGATTCCTGATAACGAAGTAGAATTTAGGAGGGTTATCAATACCGCCCACAGGTATGATATGAAGATTGTACCCTATGTTAATCTGTTGGACGGAGATATCGGAATACAAATGGCAGAGATGAAACGATTGAAAGATACTTATAATATAGATGGGCTGTACATCGATGGACTTTATCCGCGAGATATTGAACTTGCGTACCATGCTGCACAGGATTTGCGAAATTTGTTTGGTGAAGATGGTTGGTTGACTTTGCACAACACTCACCCCAGTGGTTACTGGGCACCGTTTATTAATACTTATATGGACCTTATCATAACAAGCGAACACAGTTCGTTTAATCGTTGGACTTCAACTTCCTATAAAATTTCTAACGCGATTGCTAGTGTCTGGCCTGAAATTCCACTCGACGTGAAAGATGGTCGGAAATTTCTTAAAAAAGTGGTTGATGATAGTTTATTTTGGAATAATCGTGTGATACTAATGACTGGCGAGCAGGGACAATGGCGGGATTGGCGACTCTATTTTACTCCAGAAGAGATGGAATTTATGAAAGAATACTATATAGGTCTCATAGGAAGGATGAAAAAAATTGGTTATGAGAAGTTTATTTCAGAGCCAAAAACCAACAAAGATATTCCTTTTTAGATAATTTTAAATACTCTTTCTTAGGTCATCTAAAGTGTAGGAGATAGACTTTACTTACTGTTTAATTATTTCAAGAAATTATGAGAAAGATTATTCATATCACAGCTCAAATCCCGTGGGGAAAAGGGGAAACATTTGTTTTAGAAGAGATGCTTGAAATAAAACGTCAAGGAGTTGCTCTATTAATTATTCCTCGTAATCCTCCAAAAGAAGTCTTTCATAAAGAAGGTAATGAACTTTCAAAAAACGCTATTTGGCTGCCTTTGTTAGATTTCAAAATCTTTAAAATTTTTTTGGAGAAATTATTTACAACAGCTTCTCTCTGGAGAATTTTATGGGCTATTATTAGATATTCTCGGAATCCCTGTATTTTTCTTAAGAATTTGGTAGTTTTGCCAAAAGGACTTTTTATTGCTAAAATCATTCAGAGTGAAAATATTAGTCACATCCACGCCTATTGGGGTTCGACCATAGCTACTATGGCTTATGTGGCATCTTGTCTCAGCGATATTCCTTGGAGTTTTACTATTCATCGTTGGGATATTACTGAGAATAATATGTTAAGAGGAAAAGTGAAATCTGCCAAGTTCATAAGATGTATTTCCCAATGCGGTAAGAATGAATTGATTGAAATCACTGGAAGGAAATACCAAGAAAAGATAAAAGTAATTCATATCGGAGTGAGAATTGCGGCCAATATTAAGGAGCCTTCGGGCAGCAAAAAAATCTTTACAATAGTTACTCCTGCTAATCTTTTGCAAGTGAAAGGTCACAAGTATCTGATAGAAGCCTGTTTGATTTTGATTAAGCACGGTGTCAAAAATTTTCAGTGTATCCTTTACGGAGAAGGACCACTGAGAGTTGAACTGGAAAATCTTGTTAAGAAAAAATCTTTAACCAACTATGTAAAAGTGCCTGGGGCTATATCTCATGAAAGACTTATGGAAATGTATAAAAATAAAAAAGTGGATACGGTTATTTTATCCAGTATCAATACTAGTAAAGGCGAACATGAAGGTATTCCAGTTTCTCTTATGGAAGCCATGGCTTATGAGATTCCAACCATATCAACTAACACCGGTGGTATATTAGAGCTACTTTTTGGTGGAGCAGGGATTGTGGTGGAGGAGAAGAACTCAGCACAGTTAGCTAATGCTATTGAAATTCTCTTGAAAAACCAGGAATTACGACATAAAATTGGAGCGAAGGGCTACCAGCGTGTGGTAGAAGAATTTAATGTATCCATTAACGCGGCAAGCTTACTGGAGGCCATAAAGGGCTAGAATCTAATAAAGGTTGAGTGTCTAGCTGAGTATTTGGAAGGAAGGTAGAAGATAAGTAGTCTTGAATAGACAACATGGAGAAAATGAAGCAAGGAATTATTAAAACTCGATGAAGAACTTTGTAAGAAAGGTGGTGTAATGATAAGGGCAACAGGCCCTCGACTTGACACGACCTAAGAAATCACTTACTTTCAATTTGTGTTATCATCCCTTGCCGGAATGAGGAAAAATTCATTGGTAAGTATCTTGATTCTATCATTGCCCAAAATCATCCAAAGAAAAATTTTGGTGCTTTAGTTATGATTGGAGTGAGTAATTATGGGACAACAGAAATTACAATTATGCCAAAGGAGACTAAGTTTTTAGGTGATAAGAATGTTTAATAGAATATTAATTTTAGCTCCTCATACGGATGATGGCGAATTTGGTTGTGGGGGCAGTATTGCCAAATTTCTTGAAAAGGGGAAAGAGGTTTATTACGTGGCTTTCTCAACAGCAGAGAAATCAGTTCCAGCTAATTTTCCTAGGGGAATATTGACAAAGGAAGTAAAAGAGGCAACCGCTACGCTTGGGATTAAGAAAAGTAATTTGATATTATTCAAATATGAGGCAAGAAGCTTTCCTTCTTTCAGGCAAGAAATATTAGATGACATGATTAAACTAAATAACAAAATAGAACCAGATACGGTCTTTTTGCCATCTACTAAAGATACACATCAAGACCATAAAGTCGTTGCAGAGGAAGGATTCAGAGCATTTAAGAAGATAACGATGTTAGGTTATGAAATACCCTGGAATAATCTTGTATTTAATACAAATGCTTTTATCTTTTTTGAAGAGAGGCACCTTAAGAAAAAATTAGCCTCTTTAAAATGTTACTTTTCACAGTCTAACAGAAATTACGCTACGGAGGAATTCGTAAGAAGTTTAGCTATAACCCGCGGAATACAAATAGGAACGAAATATGCGGAGGCTTTTGGAGTAATTAGATGGGTATTAAAATAAAGGCGTCTGAAATAGCTGAATTTTTGAATAAGAAGTTGATTGGGAAAGATATTGAAATAACAGGTGTTTGTTCGGCAGATATGATGGAAGATGGGAATGTCACTTTCTTGTCAAAAAACACATTCCGAGAAAGCTTTAATACCAAGGCACTTCTTATTATAAGAGAAAGCAAAAAAGTGAATCCTAGAAGTTCTAATAGCTATATAAGAGAATCAAATCCAAGATTAGCATTTGCAAAGGTTGTTAATGAGTTCTTTATTCCTAAAAAAGAACCCAGGATTTTGTCTAGTGTAAAGATTGGAAAAGAAGTTGTTATTGGTAAGGATGTGTCAATTGGAGAAAAATGTGTTATTGGTGACAACGTAATTATTGGAAAGAATACGACAATGAATCACAATGTAATTATTGAAAAAAATACCATTATTGGAGAAAATTGTTATATAAAATCAGGTAGTGTAATTGGTGAAGACGGGTTTGGTTTTGACTTCGAGGAAAACGGTATCCCTGTTAGAATACCTCATTTAGGTAAAGTTGTGGTGCATGACAATGTTGAAATAGGAGCGAACTGTACAATAGCAAGAGGAACGATAAGAGATACCGTTATTCATAAAAATGTAAAAATAGATGATCAGGTACACATCGCTCACAATTGTATTATTGGAAAAAATACAATAGTAATTGCTCAGGTTATTATATGTGGTAGCGTAGAAATCGGAGAAAATTGCTGGCTAGCTCCAAATTGTTCAATTATCCAAAAAGTCAAAATTGGAAACAGAGTAAAAATAGGAATAGGAGCTGTGGTTACAAATGATATTGAAGACGATAAAACTATGATGGGATTAGACGCTTTACCGTTACAAGATTTATTCAGTTTTAAAAAGAGAATAAGGTACTCAGACAAAACTAAATAGTTTCAAAACAAGATTTAGCTAATCAGACCTAAGGTTTTCTGCAGATTTCCTATGACTTAACCTGGCAAGGATATGACAATATTGTTTTGGTAGAAGTGCAGTGCGTTGTCCTGCCACGTTCGATAAAGTTGACGAATGAGGATGTCGTTGAAGTAGCGAGGAAGGTTACTATCCAGTAAATTTAGGAAGGGGAAGCGAATTATTACCAACGAATGCATGAAAGGAAGAATAATCGACAAGTATTCTTGAGCGAGTTTAGTTATGGGGGCAAAAATAAAAAATATTGAATATTATCTACCTCAAGTTGTTGTGACTAATAAAGACTTAGAAAAAGAATTCTTAGGTTGGGATGCTGAAAGAATTGAAAGTAAAGTAGGTGTGAGAGAAAGGCACGTAGTTAAGGAAAAGGAAACAGCGCTTGATTTAGCATTAAAAGCATCAGGAAAAGTTTTAGAACACTATGACAGAGATAAAATTGATTTTATTATGTTATGCACCCAAAGCCCGGAGTATTATTTACCTTCCGGGGCCTGCATTTTGCAGAATGAACTTGGATTTAAAACAAATGTTGGTGCGGTTGATTATAATTTGGGATGCTCTGGTTTCATTTACGGGCTAGCTTTGGCAAAAGGCCTCATATTAAGCAATATCGCTGGCAATGTTTTGTTGATTACTTCAGAGACATATACAAAGCATATCCATCCGAAAGATAGAAGTAATAGAACAATTTTTGGTGACGGAGCAGCCGCCACTGTAATTGAAAAATCAGAGATAGAAGGAACAGGGAAATTCGTTTTAGGTACAGATGGAGCTGGGTATAGGAATCTTATTGTACCAAATGGTGGGTTAAGGAATAGGTATGATATTAATGCCAAGGAAATAGACGACGACTCCGGCAGCATTAGAACCGATAATAATCTTTATATGAACGGTCCGGAAGTATTCAGTTTCACAATTGAGGTTGTGCCGAAATTAGTTTTGGAAGTATTAGAGAAGAACAAGATTAAATTAGAAGATTTAGATTATGTGATTTTCCATCAGGCTAATAAATATATGCTTGAATATTTAAGG
>SDBU01008506.1_pt1 | contig 11661 bp, 12 predicted proteins | sample 2277071 | NCBI WGS metagenome assembly SDBU01 (sample SAMN10397929, study PRJNA504765) | marine sediment metagenome | isolation source: marine sediment core GS08_GC12, 126 cmbsf | place: Arctic Ocean: Gakkel Ridge, Loki's castle | collected 2008 | reverse complement strand
GCGATGTGTGCGCCTTCAACTAACTGGTTAATTTCGTGTGTGGCTGCGGCTACATCGAAGCTTGTCATTATATCCTTCAACATTTTTCCCTCAAGAGACTAGGAACCTGCTTCCCAACATTAACGTAAAGAGCATCTTCCATATTCCTTTTCTGTTTTATGTTACAGCACAAAAATGGCGCCGTCTTGAAACGATTCAATTCATTCTGGATACGAGTAAGTGCCTTGGCGTGACGTTTCTTCATTGCTTGGAAAAACGTGCATATTAAAGTCTAATTATAGAGAACGATTCTGTTTCTGAAAAACTGCTTTCCAGCCTATAGCAAGACTTGCTGTGAAGATTCATTCACGTTTTTTCTTTCATAATCTCTGTTATCGAAAACGTTTCCAGCTTCTTTTTTGGTAGTTCTTGAATGCATTCTCTGATCGCCTATCCATTACAAGGTCCAGCCTGTCATCCAAATGAGAATGGTGAGTGGTAAAAGAACCATGATCATTATTCGACGCCACACAGGTTTATTGTCGTTAGAATCTTTCATGTAAAGCCACAATCGAGTGTTACCGCGGAAAAGATGTATAGCTCTGAAATGTGACTACAGATTTGCAATACGAACAGCTAATTTCTGTTCGGTTTCTTGAACATCGGCGACTTGTCTGGGACTGAAAATAGAAGGAGCCAAAAATAGATGATTAGAACTACTTGGAGAAAAATTCCGGGAGCCGTAAAGAGAATCAACACTGGTGCGTTGCCTATAATGACAAGCATAACAAGAAGAAATAGAAGAACCATTAAGTAAGTCATAATGAGTTGTGCAATAAACGTGTAAACTGACCCTTTTTTTGGTCCCATCTGCTCAATCACCCCCTCCGTTCTGAGGCTTTTTTGTTTCACACGATTTATAATGTTAATCCTCTTTTTTGATCTCCTTATGATAGAATTTCTGTGCGGTATGTAAAAACAACAGTCAAATCTGAGAGAAACATAAATATTGCGTCAAAGAGGCTAACCAGAAAGTTAAAGATTGATTTTTGAAACGGTTACATCAATCTTTTTGAGGCATTTTTTAATTGTTTCTTCCATCAGGTTCAATTAACCCTGTTTCCAGAGACGAAAAATATATTTTTTCAGCAGTCCAAGGATCACACATAAAGAAATTCATAAAAGATTTTATAATTATACGGACATTTCATTTTCTATTGATGCTTCATGAAGCATGTGTGGCTTATTCTTTTAATTATTCTGCTGTTTTCCACTATTAGTTTAGTTGCTATCTATGACGAACAGAATAAATGTGAGACTGAAAACGACTTTTTTTTGGAGTCTCCTTCGGCGGTAATACAACCAGCCAAGCGAAGCTTCTTATCGACAAGGTTAAGGGTTACACGAATTTTTTTCTCATAAATTCTTGGGATGTAGCCACCAACGAGACGGCGCTGAATGAAATCTGTCAATATGCCGTAGACACTAACATGTACTTTATGGTGTTCTTTGATTATATCTCCCCACATTTCTATAAATGGCATCAGACATGGTTGGACACGGCTAATGAACGGTTTGGGGACAAATTTTTAGGGGTTTATCTTTACGACGAGCCTGGTGGAAGACAGATTGACTCAGGATACTGGAAATGAGGAGCTGTTACAGCGGTGTATTCTGAGAACATGGCAGACTACAGCGAAGCCGCAGAGAAGTTTGTGGCGGGAATTTCTTCTTTCGACAGCACAAACGACGTGAAGAGCAGAGATATACAGATGTTTACGTCCGATTATGCTCTGTATTGGGTCGACTATTTGGCTGGATATGATGCCGTCTTTGTGGAGTTAGGCTGGAATAACAGTCGAATTCAGCAAATTGCCCTGGGAATGGGATCCGCGAATGTACAGGATAAAGATTGGGGCACTATAATCACATGGACATATAACCAGTCACCATACATAGAGAACGGAACAATGCTGCTTCAAGATATGATTACAGCCTACCAAGCAGGAGCAAAATATGTTATTGTATTTAATTATCCACACGATCAAACCTTCGGCATCTTGGAGGATGAACACTTCACTGCCATGGAAACATTTTGTGATATGACATGCTCTCCCCAGCAAGATGCTCTAGAAAAAGTAGAGGCAGAAGTAGCTTTTGTTCTGCCAAAAGATTACGGGTGGGGCTTACGAAATCAAGATGATAAAATATGGTTCCCAAACTGGGGTCCGGATGACCTTTCGCCGCAGATATGGAGCAATATGAACGAGCTAATCGCTGAGTATGGTCTGAAACTAGATATAATCTATGATGATACAATATTCGATTTTGAGGATAAATACTTAGAAATCTATTATTGTGACCGCTAAATTTCCTGATTTGCTTTTCTGGAAGTTCTTTATCAAAGCACTTGTAGTGATGGCTTGTTTCTCGTTTTGTTAAAAAAGGGTATTTTTGAGAGGGTTTAAGTAAGTGAGATGAGAGTTATGATGTTGAATGGGCTTTCGGAAGCGAAAGTAAGATAAACTACAAGTGAAAAGTTATGGTGTTCACGAAAACACGGGATTCAAATTGAAAACGTTAAATGTTATTTATTTGTGCAGAATCGGGTTCGCTATTCTCGCTGCCCTAGTGGCTACTTTAGTTGTGGATCTCAAAGTAGGCAATCCGCTTTTAAGCGGTATAACTATTGGATTATCAATTTACATTGTCAGTTTTTATGTTCTTAAGTGGCTGTTTGTGAAAAAGGTGGAAAAGCCGACTAAGATTCTTACAATGGGTATAGGCATCTACTTTATGACGTTTATTATGTGCTGGGTGCTGTTTATCACTCCGTTTCTTGCGCCTCCAACCGCTACGTTCACGGTAAACCCACAAACTCCAGTAGTTGGAGAAACCATAGAATTTAACGCATCAGCCAGCTTTGACAAAGACGGAGACATAGTTACGTGGGTTTGGGATTTCGGAGACGAAAACACAGGAACCGGAGAAACCTACACTCACACCTATACCTTAGATGGAAATTACACGGTTACACTAAAAGTCGTAGACGCCCACGGAATAAGCAGCATCAACACAACAATTCTACCTGTGAGTGCTCCCTCTTAACAGAGCCTCTTTATGTTTCCATGTTTTTCAGGAAAAAGGCTGATGTCTATAATTAGGGTTCATAGTTTAATAATTTTGATATACCGTTGTTTTAAGTGTTAAAATTGCTTTTAAGCTTATCGCAAATGATAATCTAATCACAAACTAGGCTTGAATTGAAAAAATGGAGATATCATCCGCAATCCGAAATCTAACTTCTGATTTCTACTTTCTCCAATAATTGAATAGCCAAACTATGTTAAAAAGAGATATGGTTTATAGTTATAGAAATAATCAACATTGTTTTTCATTGGTTTGGGGTTAAAATTTAACCAACTGATTAAACATCTCCCTCAAACGCCCCATTTTTCCAAGAACTAAATATAATATAGGTGCAGGGAGTGGGAACCCCACCCTAATTTACTAGTAAACATTTCTCTTTGTGCGAACAATCATGGCGGGCTTTGGACCCGCCGCCGGGAGTTCGAATCTCCCGGGGGAGACTATAGCTCAAGCTAGAAAATACTCCCCGCATTTTTTTCATCCGTCGATGAGATTCCAATAATTCATAGGTCAGTTTCGATTTACCAAAATGGTGAAAAAGGTTTATTCAACCTACATTGGAGATGTCACCCGAAATAAATCCCGCAAAACTCCCCCTTTTTTGTAGGTTTTCACAATAGCAGACAATTTTTAAGTTCAATTACTTTGTCATTAAGAATTATCTTTGCACGCCCAGAACCTTTTTCAAGATTTCCCTTCGTTATCTATAACAGTCTTAACATCCACACTTCTAGGTTTCCATATCTTGAAACCACAAATTGGACAAGGAAAATCACTGAGTTTAAAAATTGTGGGAAGGTTTTTGTGGAACCTCATGAACTCCTTTGTACTTTCGAACACAACAATGGCTTCTACATATATTAAATTATTATTCGCATCCCAATATAATACATCATATATTGTATCTTCAATTTTCTTGTAAGATTTTTTATACCCAGCATTTGCTCATCAGTCAATTTAGATTGTTTAGTAATTGGATGCAAACTTAATTTAGAAAGTTTTCTCATCTATTGAGTCATGTCTGGCATTCACAATTTACAGAGTGAGAAACTGAAGTCGATACTGAAAGTAAGGGCAAAAGTGCTTAATGCAACGAGGATATGGTTTAGCCAACAAAATTTTACTGAGGTTCATGGTCCAACAATAATTCCCGCAGTAGGAGATTGGTCTGGTTATTTTGAGGTTAAGTATTTCGATAAAAAAGCTTACCTTACACAAGGGCTTCAGCCTTACGCAGATTTTTTTGTTGCTAGTTTAGGAAAAATCTATACGATTGCTCCTGCCTTTAGGGCAGAAAAGCTGAGGACACGGCGACACTTAAGTGAATATTGGCGAATTGAAGCGGCTGTTCCAAAGTGTGATTTGGATGGCATAATTAGGGTTCAGGAGGAGTTGGTGACTCATATTTGCCACAGTTTATCTGAAGATGCTGAGGTGGAATTGAAGTGTCTGCGAGGTCACGTTGAGGATATTGCGAAAGTGAAATCGCCTTTTCTTAGGCTAACATATGATGAGGTTATTGAGATGCTGCAGAAGGATGGATTTGACATTTGGTGGGGGCAAGAACTTGATTGGGAGCTTGAGAATCACCTTAGTCTTCGGTTTAGTCAACCGTTTTTCATTACGGATTTTCCAATTGGTATCCAAACGTTCTTCTATAAATCTCATCCAAAAAGGCCGGAGCTAGTTTTGAGTGTGGATCTGCTTGCTCCGGAAGGTTATGGAGAGGTTGCTGGTGGAGGACAAATGATAACTGAAAAAGAGGTGTTGCTTAAGAAGATGGAAGAGGAGAAGATAGATCCCGAGGATCAGCGATGGTTTATCGGTCTTAAAAGATATGGCGCCATCCCCCACTCGGGATTTGTTATTGGTCTTGAAAGGTTGATCCAATGGATCTGCAAACTCGGACACATTAGAGATGCTACAGCATTCCCAAGACTATCCGACAGTGTTTATCCCTGATTTTGCGATAGTTTCCGTCCAATTTTCTTGAGAGCATTCATATGTAATTTTAATTTTATTCTTTCCCGGAAATCAGAGGATAATAGTTCTGGAGCTAAAAGTAATGGAATATTCGAGAGGAAAATCAACAAGCAACTTGCAAGGGAACTGGTAATCAGTGGGATCTGTGATGTTTGAGACGTAATGAGGCCCGCAACTCCTGCTACCGTGTAGAAAATTGTCAATCCTATAGAATATATCTTAGCGCAATTTTTTCTGTTGGCTAAGTCACCCCAAATAACAAAGATATAAAGGACCCAAAGAATTCCCCAATTCAACCCGTTTGTAAAATATACAACCTGAATTACTTGGTAAAGTCCAGTTAGTCCTAAAAGAGCGGAGCTAAGTCCATATAACGTAAGACTGAAAACTAATGACGCTCTTCGTCCAAAAAAATCTGCTATTATTCCTCCACCCAAGGCTCCTAAAACAGCGGCACCTAATTGTAAACCAATGAGACCCATGTAAAAAGAAGTTTGAATACTCTGCAGAATATCGGTTGATATAGTTCTGGCTAGTGTTGCATTAACTAACGAAAACAAGATCCATGGAGCTGCATAAAGAAAAATTGTTTTTCTCTCAGGATGGCGCTCTTCATCCTCTTTCTTTGTTGTTAGTAATGCTTTATTTTCTGGGTTTAATAATTTGATGACTAACGTCATCAGGCCAAGTATCACGACTAACATTATTATTGCAAAAAAATCAAATATTTCTGCCATAGTAACAATTAACAAGGTCATTGGTAATGAAAAAAGTCCTATGAGTCCAGCTGTCCTACCCCTCTCCTGAGATATGGTTAAACTCCAAAAATATGTGAAACCAGCCAAGTGACCTATACTGAAAAATATACTTGCTATGAAAACAACTAATAGTCTAAGAAGTGTGCTTGGAGTAATTAAGAGCATGGAGATTAGTATCGAAGTGACTATGCTGCATACGTATATTATGTGGATTCTGTTGAATTTGTCAATGAACAAACTACTTACCATTAATGAAATGGCGATTGAAAAATTAAAAGCGGCATTGGTTATTAGATAAGTTTCCGAGGACGAACCAATTATGTGCTGCAAAACAAAAACGGAAACTACAGCGTACCACGAAAGAAAAGAAAATGATGGAATCATGGCTGCTAAGAAGCCACGTTTAGTCAGTCGAACACCAGTTAACAGTAAACCCACTTACTTCACCAATGTTTTCATCAACATCAGAAGTTGATTCTGATATAATATATAGCAAATCTTAAAAAGCTATGTTACACTATCCAATAATGGTGGAATAATGAAAAGTCTGAATGAAAGAATAGCTGATGTTTCTTTTCATCTTCAATCGTTAATGGCGCCCAACATCTTCCCGAAGGTTCAACTTGCTGTAGAGAAAAAAGACAAAAGTTTGCTTATGAAAGTATGTAGAACTGCCAAAATTCCCGATATTTACTTAGCTACAGTTGCGTCAGTGTTACTTAGTGTTAGTCCACAGCAAAAGTGGCCATCTTGGTTTTAGCGCCGTCCTTCTTTGAAAGACGTTAGGTCTTCACTAAAAAGTTTGGGTTGTGCCTCAATAAAGGCTTTCAGCGTTTGAATAGCCTTGTTTTTCGTTAATTCATTGAGGTTCTCCTTTGCCGTTATGGTAAACTTACTTATTGTGTTCATAACATGGTTTAACGTTTTTATTTCTAGAATTAGATTTACGATTTCTTTTAGTTCAGACGGTTCAATGTTACGGTTTAGATTCCCAATTTTTTTTCGAAGCTTTTCTGAGTGTTTCCTTGCCCATAGTAGGGAGTAAGGTAATGCACCACTTCTTAGTTTTTCAGCCAGTTCCACCGTCAAGTTAATAGATACATGGAAATCTTTCCATAATTCCAAGATGCTACCTAGGCAAAATCCGTATTCCCTTAAGTGTTTGATTTCTTCTGTCGAGCCATCACCTAAAACTGCTCCAATTTCTAGGCATGTACCAAGATCTGCGGCAGCTTCCATTCTAATCACCGATAATTTCTTTTCGGGATTAGTGTTTCCTGTTCTTATTTGAAGATTAACTGTTTCTGCCTTTGTCATTTGGGTCCAGAGATTCCAGAAAAGCTTAGTTATTGTTTGGCGTTTTGTTCTGTCTAACTCCATTTGGTTAAGAATTGAAAAGGCTTTTGCTGAGGCGAGTCCACCGATCATTAATGCTGTGCCTTCACCGAATTTTCCAACAAGGGTTGGCTTGAATAGCTTGAATGGGGCTTTGTCTATTATGTCGTCCCAGATGTAGAAGCTCAGGTTCATTAGGCTCATTGCTAAGGCTGCTTCGTGGGTGACGCTTGATTGTCCTTCGACTACTTCGCAAGAGAGGCTCATCATGGAGGGTGTTAGTGGATCGCGCCAATTTTTGGATATGAATTCTAGGGGCGGTCGTAAATTGTTAAGGGCTGGGTCTTCTAGCAATATTCTGCTTGCTTTGTTTGCTACTTTTCCTCCGTTGTCTTCGAGTATTCGTTGGCACTGTTCTTTTAGGTTAGATTCGGTGTACATTATTTATCGTTATTTTGTTGTGTTGCTTCTGCGTTATAGTTTTTGGTCGATCGGGACAAAATATGTTTCTGGAAAATTTTATATATGTTATCAGAACATATAGTGTATTATTGTATATGCATTAATACAGTATGGTGTGTTACGAGGGTGGCTAGTGAAACGGGACAGAAGGGGTCGCCAACTTTGGATACTAAAGAAGTGTTGATGATGCTAGTTGATGGGGTTAGTGAATTGAATCGTAAACTTGATTCTGTGGTTGAGTTTAGCGGGAAGATGTTAAACGCGCAGGAAGAGTTTCTGGAAAGGGTTAGCAACAAAAGTTTTCTCGAGGATTTTGTGCAACCTGCGCCGGATATGATGACGTTGTTGTCTTTGCCTGGGGCGTTAAGGAAGACTGTGATGGCTTTGTATAAATTGGGAGAAGCGACAGCTGAAGACCTTTCAAGAGAAACAAAGCGGTTGAGAGCGGTAGAGAGTGCGTCTGCAAACCAGTTAGTACGGATGGGGTTTCTCAACAAAAAACGTGAAGGGAGAAAAGTGTATTTCTACATTGAATGAGTAATTTTGGAGATGTGTATGTGAAAGGAAAAATTATTGCGATTCATTCGTCACGGGGTGGGACTGGAAAAACTACGATAGCAACAAACTTAGCGGTAATATATGCACGTAAAGGATTAAACATTGCGCTTTTGGACCTTGATTTCCGTGCTCCAAGTTTATTTGGCGTATTTTCAAAAGGAATACAAAGTCCTGTAAAGCGTTGGTTGAATGACTTCATGCTTGACCGATATACGGTTGAGCAAGTTTTAGTCGATGTCTCAGATAAGTATGGGTTAGAAGGAAAACTGCTAATAGGCTTGGCAAATCCAGCCATTGAAGCAACCCGAAACATGATGGGAAGGAGTAGAGCCTGGGAGGTAACTGCTGCTAAGAAACTTTTCTCAATTCGGACTACGCTTCTCAGCGACTTGAACATAGATTGTTGTATCCTTGACACTAGTCCAGGTATCCAGTACTCCTCCATAAATGGTGTAGTTAGTTCTGATGTGGCTGTCGTTGTGACTACTTTAGACTCGTTGGATGTAAAGGGTGTGAAAAACATGCTTTTGGAGTTTTATGACGAATTTGAAAAAAAGAGTGTGATTTTAATGAATAAGGTTTTTCCCCAGACGCGAATTTGGTCAAATAGTAGACAAAACGAGTTGGTCAGTCAGATGGAAAAATCCCTTGAACGCCCTATAATCGGCGTAATACCTTGTTATTGTGACATCCTTGAAGCGGATAGGGCTTCGCTCTTGGTCATCGAGAAACCTAATCATCCTTTCTCTAAAGACTTACAGGAGGTAGCAGAGAAACTTGAACATCCCTAGGATAAACACAGAACAACATGAACCTATTTTGAAAGGAAAATGCGCGTGCCCGCGGTTGACTTCTAAACTGAAGGTGCTGCATGTTGATGATGAAATAGGCTTTCTGACGGTGGCAAAGAAAATCTTGGAGATGCAAGGAGCGTTTCAAGTGGATATTGTCTATTCCGTTGATGAAGCCAAAGAGAAAATGAAAACAAAAACGTATGATGTAATTGTATCGGATTATTGGATGCCTATAAAAGATGGCTTGGAGTTTCTGAAAGACTTAAGAGAGGATGGAAACGGTATTCCTTTTATCGTTTTCACTGGGAGAGGCAGAGAGGAAGTTGCGATAAAAGCCTTGAATTATGGAGCTAATTACTATATCAACAAATATGGCAAGCCAGAAAAGGTCTACAGAGAGCTAGCAGACGTTATAATTAAATCTGTGAAAGTCATGTAGTTGGGTTAAAAGATTGGCCAGATTCTGAATCCAATAGTTTTGAACGCTGATTCTAATCCAGAATGCGATATGTATATCCAAACGAAACAATATTAAATATTAAATACGCTATTTAATCACTTGTAGGCAATCGCGAAAAAGAGAACGGCCCCAAAAATGAAAACTATTAGAATATCGGATGAAACGATTAGGTTTCTCGCTTGGCTAGTTCGGCAGGATGTAACGTTACCATCCGTCATGGTTTACTACCTCAAATGGAACCACTACACAAAACAAGAAATCAAAAACCACTTCCTAGCCTTGAATGATGCTTGCATAGAAGCAGAAAAATAGTGAAAAACGAAAGTTACGTTTGCCAGAAATGCGGTTACGTTCTAGCCAAGAAAGACGCTGCAGTTTCAGGGTATGATTCACAAACTTCTCTGAAGCATGTTCATTGTCCTGACTGCGGAAAAATAATCACACACACCCCTTGAAAGGTTGATAACAGCCATATCATACTAGAAAAGAAAAAGTAGCTATTCATTTTGATTTTTTATAATCACTTTTAGGTGAGGACACCGATTACATGAACCCCGAAGAGGTATGTCATGGGTAATGTCACCAATAATCGAGTATAATCGTCCAATTAACAGTTCTTGTAATGTTTTAATTTCTTTGATTATGCTTTGAGCATAGATTCTGCGTAGCCTCTAGAATGTAAGTGAATTAAAACATTAAGGATACCCTGGGGTTTAATTGTGGTAGCCCGGGGGAGATTACAGCTCAAGCTAGAAAATACTCCCCGCATTTTTTTCATCCGTCGATGAGATTCCAATAATTCATAGGTCAGTTTCGATTTACAAAAATGGTGAAAAAGGTTTATTCAACCTACAATGGTGACATCTCCACTATTCTCCCGCAAATCCCCCCTTTTTTCAAGATTCTGCGAAGAGTCTCTAAGGGTTAAATTTTAGCCCCAAACCCAAACATCAGTGCTCTCCTATACGCCCGCTCGCCCGCCTGATCTCTCACCCCCACGCAAAGAAAAAACATTGATTGTTGTTCAAAATAACCCAAATAGGATTTGAAAAGCATAATTCTTATATCGTATATCGAGTATTAATACATGTGATAAAAATGCCCAGAGGATTTTGTAGTACTTGTGGAAAGCAAATCGGTGGCTTTATGAAACCAAGATCTTGGCAATGTGAACGGTGTCAGAAACTATATTGTGCACCCTGTTCACCAAAAGTTGGACTAGTATTCAAAAAACCAGCTTGCCCTCAATGTGGTATTGAACTTAGACGGTAAAGTAAATGGTCTCGCTTTCAGTAAATGAGACGGTCCTGTTTCAGGGTTCAGCTAATTATAATGGTACCCGAGGCACATTGTGCCTAACCAACAAGAAGCTCTCATTTGACTATAATCAACGAGGGATTATTTTCAAAGGAAACTTCAATTCACTGGGTCTTCCTCTTGAAAGAATAGCCAACTTATCGGTCGTTGGATTTGGACCGTTTAAGAAACTATCAATCAATCTGGTTAGAGACAATCGTTCTTTTGGAGTTCTTAGACACGAGTTCAAAATAAATGAACCAGAGAAATGGTTGACAGAAATTGAAGTGGCAAGAAGGAACAAAGATGATGCTAGTTTAATAATACAAAAAGAAATCAAGGAAACTACAAGAGAGATAATAAAAATAAGATGCCAATATTGTGGAATGCTTGTAGAACAACATTTTGCTCGATGCCCTAACTGCAACGGCTTGCTATAATTAGTGGACCACCATTTTTTCATAATAAAAATCATTTTCATGAATGATTTATTTAAGGATTAAATTTTAACCCCAAACCCAAACCCTGATTTTCAGTTAAGCTGTGTGAAATCCATTAAAACATGGATTGTAACATAAAACTTCTAACTTTGCGTTTAAATGCCATTAACATGAATTGATTTTTTCCAGAAAAGTAAAATGGTGTGGGGAGTGGGATTCGAACCCACGAACATCATTTCACAATCAGCATTACATCTTCTGGTATTACACTTCGACATCACTTACGTCTTCTAAGTTTCTTGACTAAGACTGTCACAAAACCCAACCAAAACAATAGCATGCCCCCCATTATGAATATAAACGGAAACACAACATTCACAAGCTCGATGGGAATCGTGACGTAATGAAGAAGTAAGCCCATTGCCCCCAAAACTGTTCCTATGATC
>SDBU01008505.1_pt1 | contig 11662 bp, 8 predicted proteins | sample 2277071 | NCBI WGS metagenome assembly SDBU01 (sample SAMN10397929, study PRJNA504765) | marine sediment metagenome | isolation source: marine sediment core GS08_GC12, 126 cmbsf | place: Arctic Ocean: Gakkel Ridge, Loki's castle | collected 2008 | reverse complement strand
TTTTTATATTTAATCTCTCCGCTGCTATAACTTGATTTTCATTTACTAGCTGCCAAGATAATTTATGTAAAAAATCTAAACGTTTATTTTTTATGTATACATGAAGCTTTGATAGTTTTTTTCTAGCTTTTATCCTATTTTGTGATTTTTTGAGTTTTCTAGATAAGTTTTTTTGCCTAAGCCTTAATTTTTTTAGAGCTTTATTTAATAGTTTAGGATTTTTTATATTATTCCCATTGCTATCTGAGAGAGTAGCTATTATGCCTAAATCTATTCCTATTTTCTTCTTTTTAAACTCTAATGACTCTATTTCTTCTTTTACTATTATTGAGATGTAATATGTATCATCTGTTTCTTTTGTTATCGTTAATGATGTAGGCTCTTTTTGGAATTTTCTTGACCATCGAATATTTAAGGGTTTTTCCATTTTTGCTAAAGTAATTTCACCATCTTTATATATGAAAGATGTTTTCATATATTTTGAGCTTTGTTTATTTCTTTTCTTTTTAAAATTTGGGTATTTGGACTTTTTTTTGAAAAATGATGAAAAAGCTCTATCTAAATGCCTAAGAGATTGTTGCAGACATACTGAAGAGATCTCTTGTAGCCATGGATATTTTGTTTTTAAGAAAGTTAAAAATTTTGATGTATCGTTGTAATTAATAGATTTTTTTTCTTCTTTATAAGCTTTGCTTTTTAAATCTAAAAAATAGTTGTAAACCATTCTCGTACATCCAAAAGTTTTCTCAAGTATTTCTTTTTGCTTTTTTGTCGGATAGAATCGATATTTATATGCTTTTTCAATTAGATGATGCATTATAACATTTAAAATTTTTGCTATGTATTTTAAAGCTTCATTTATACACAGTCAAGCGTAAAAGTTATTTTTAGCTTCTCATCTCTACCAGACAGAATTTTCTCGGCTATTAAGGATAATGCTTGGTAATTCATCCCTTCCCTAAAGGAAAGGGTCTTCTTGCTATAAAATGATAAAATGCTTTAGATAATAATCAATTTTTATTGATCTTATTGATCTATAAAAGCTAGTTTTGAAATTCTAAGATCTATAGTTTTTGGATTAAATCTAACTATATCAGCTGTAGCTTCAAATAAACTCGCTTGATTTTTATAATCTTTAATTATTTTTTCTCTAAGAGCAACATAGTTCGAGATTTGTTCTAAATAGTTGTTCATAGGGAGCCTTAAAATTTTAGGAAAGACAAAAAGAATCTCTTTTTGATTTTTATTTATGCTTATCTCTTCATCTACTTGCATAATTATCTCTCTTTTGCCATAGCTTTGAGCAAAAGCTCTAGAAGTATCTAAAAGAGTAATTTTTACAATATCTGTAAAACCGCTATTTTTTAATTTTTGTAAAATATCAATAGCGAGTTGTGCTTCTTTTGTATCTATTTTTTTATAACCTTGAAATTCATCTAAGTTAAGATATATTTTACAAAGGTTCATGTTTTTAAAAACTTTATGATTCGGAAATATATAGCCATTTTCATCTATCAAAACGTCATCAAAATCAAATAATTTAGCAATCGGAGCTCTCAAATCGTAATCTACAAAAACACAATCAGGTTTCTTCTTTTTTACACTTGGGTTTAAAATCACTGGATTTTTTAAAAGATTTTGAAGTGCTCTGTTTTCATCAAATAAAAATATATTTGTAGGATTATCTATAGATAAATTTAAAAGCTCAGAAATATAATCCACATCTAAATTTATGTTTTTTGGATTTTGATAGATTGTTTTAATGTTATATTTTTCATATACAACTCTATTTCTTTTATAGCTTTTCACTTTAGAAAATATCAAAAAGTTAAATCCGGAGATAAGAAATGTTGAAAGGATTATCCAAAAAACTGCTCTCGATTTTGGTATTTTTTTTGCCATTTTTTATCTACTATTTTTCTAATATCTTATTTTTTCTTTTTTTATGCATAGCTAAAATTATAAATTGATCGATCATCTTTTTATTATCATAGCCAATAAACTCTAGCATCTTAGCAAATGTAGAGTTATTAGACGAGAATCCAGGAATTGGATTGACTTCAAAAAAATAGATCTTTTCATTTTTATCTATAAAAAAATCAATTCTAGCAAAACCATTTAATTTTAAAGCTAAATAGACTTTTTGGCTTAGTTCTTTTATTTCAGCTTTTTTCTCATCGGATAGATCTATTGGGATCTTTGCAACTATTTCTTTTTTCTCATATTTATTTTCAAAATCGTAAAATTCTCCATTTGTTAGCATTTCAGAGAGCTCCCCGATTTCAATATAATCATTACCAAAAACAGCAGTCTGAATCTCTCTGGCATTTATTTTTTCTTCAATGATTAAAGATGTATCTACTTTGAAAGCTCTATCTAAAGCAAAAGACAATTGATTAATATCTGTAACTACTTCAATACCTAAAGAGGAGCCTAAATGATTAGGTTTAACAATTAGATCTAGATCTTTAAATTTCTTGTTTATCTTCTTTAATATTTTTTCTCTATTTTCTCGATAGTCGATATGATTGAGCTCAATAAAATCTAAAGTATCGACTCCATTTTTTTTTGCTATAGTTTTAGAAAAAGCTTTATCCATAGCAATAGCGCTAGTATAATAATCGCAGCCAACATATGGGATATCTAAAGTTTGTAAAAACGCTCCTATCATACCATCTTCGCCCAATGGGCCATGTAAAATATGAAAGCAAATATCGCAAGTAAGTAGCTCACTTAAAATTTTATTATCTATAATTTTTGAAGATTTTTTTACATTAATATTTTCATCTATATCTTTTTGAAAAATCCATTTTCCATTTTCTAAAATTTTAAAATATTTTAGATCATATAATGATCTATCAAATCCTTTGATATAGTTTTTTGTAGATCGTATTGAGATAGAGTGCTCATTAGATTTACCTCCATAGATAATGCCAACTGTAAATTTTTTTATTTTTTTCGTATAAGCTTTATAAATATCTCTAATTTTTTTTGATATATCACCAGCACCCATAGCAATAACAACATCGAATGGAATAACATTTTTTAGTAGATAATTTTTCAGATCTTTATCTTTTATATGAGAAACATTTAAATGTTCATTTATTCCTTTTTTTCGAATTTCATCGACTAAAATTTGTTCGTTTATATTTTTAATAGGTTTTTCTGATGCGCTATATATATCTGTAATAATGAGCTCATCTACAGCTCCAAAAGAGTTTATAAAATCGTTAAAAAGATCTTTTACTCTAGAATACCTGTGAGGCTGAAATATGCAAAGCAGCCGTCTTTCTTTAATAGATTTTCTAAGCGATTGTAGAGTAGTTTTAATCTCTGTTGGATGGTGGGCATAATCATCAAAAAATGTAGCCTTTTGATGCTCACCTATTTTTTCTAATCTTCTTTTCACTCCTAAAAAGCTCTCAAAAGCTTTTCTAATGGCCATTTCATCAATATTTAGCTGAGTAGCTAGTCCAAACACCGCAAGAGCATTTAAAACGTTGTGAGAGCCTAAAAGATTGATTTTAATATTTTTAAAAGTTTTATCAAAAAATTTGATATCGAAAGTAGTTTGAAAATCTTTTATACGAACATTTGAAGCTCTCAAGTTTGCTTTTTTAGAAAAACCATAAGATACCGCATTTTTTACATTGAGACTTCTTAAATTTGCATCATCGTAGCACCAAAAAATCAAATTCGAATTTTTAGCTATTTTAAAAAACTTTTTGAATGCATTTTTTAAATTTTCAAAAGTCTTCCAATAATTTAAATGCTCTTTTTCTAAATTTGTAACGATAGCAGCAAAAATCTTATTTTTTACATTTATAAAAGAGCCATCGCTCTCATCTGCTTCTGCTATAAAATATTTATCTTTTCCTAAATGAGCATTACTATTTTTAGAATTTAAAATGCCACCGAGAACAAAAGAAGGATCTAAATTACTCGTAAAAAAAACCTCTGTAAGCAATGCTGAAGTTGTTGTTTTGCCATGCGTTCCGGTTATTAAAATATTATCAGAGCCCCTCATTAGCCGATCTAGAAGATCTGATCTATGAAGTATTTGTAGATTTAACTTTTTTGCCCTTTCATATTCTTGATTTTTTTTATCTATAGCAGTCGATACTATTACAATATCATTTTCATTTATAATTTCTTTTTTGTGACCGATTGCAATTTTAGCGCCTTTTTTTTCCAGCTCTTTAATTATAGCGTTGGATTTAATATCAGAGCCTTTAACCTTATTTTTTTTTTCTAGTAAAAGACTGGCAAGTGCGCTCATGCCAATTCCGCCAATTCCTATAAAATGATAAAAATCTTTCATTTTTTATTTTTTCCAACATCTAAAATTATGGATGATAAATCTTTTATATTTTTTTTATCTTGCATAGCTTTAAATTTTTGAATATTTTTTTGAAAAAGACAAAGCTTTTTTTTGTCATCTTTAAGATATGAGACAATTTCATTTAAAAGAAGATTTTTTTGCAGCTTTTCTTCAGTTAAAATAGATGATGATTTAACAAAAGTTTTCATGAAAATTGCATTCTTTAATTGATGGTCATCTTTGGCTTTTTTAAATGGCACTAAAATTGATGGTTTTTCAAAATAGATTTGCTCTGCAATCGAGTTTGCGCCAGCTCTAGAAATTATAAGATCTGAGATCATATAAAATTTCGATAGATCTTTTTCAAAATGACTTACATATGATGCGATAGCTTTTGCTTCATAGCAGTTTTTTGTACTCTTAACATCTTTTATATCTCCAACTATATGGATAACTTGAATTTGATGTTTAGTTTTAAGCTCCTGAATCGTTTTTTTGAAATTTTCATTTATAATTTTCGAGCCTTGAGAGCCTCCATAGATCAAAATTGTAAAAACATCTTTTTTTAGACCGATCTCATTAAAAAAACTCTCATCTATATTTTTAAAATTTTTCCAAGGAAGCGGTTTTACTAAGATTTCATTTTTTAATCTGTTTTCTCTTTCAAATTGAGTACATAAATAGATAGCTTTTTTAGCAAAAATTTTATTAACTTTGCCAAGTATAATATTTGAATCAAAAAGAACAATTTTTTTTCTTAATATGTAGCTTGCTAATATTACAGGAAAACTATGATACGATCCAAATCCCACAACAACATCAGGCCTATATTGAATTAAAAGTTTTAAACTTTGTAAAAAGCCAATAAAAATTTTAAAAAATGCTGTAATGAGATTTTTTTTACTAATGGGAGATGATAAAATATCTTTATATGCATATCTATTTTTTGGAAATACCTTTTTTTTAGATATATCATGCGCAGCAAACAAAATTTGAGAGTTTTTTTTTAATTTGTCAGCAAGATCTATGGCTGGAATTAAATGTCCTGCTGTTCCAGATGCGCTAATTAAAATTTTGATCTTTTTTTCATGCATTTTTTTACTTTTGTTTGTTTTGCAATACTAAGTAGCAAAAATATAGCAATAATATTTACCATCAAAGATGTACCGCCTTGAGAAAAAAAAGGCAGGGTTACCCCTTTACTAGGTAAAAGTCCAGAGACTACTCCAAGATTTAAAAATGCTTGAAATGATATCAAAAATGTTAAAATACATGCTAAATGAAATCCTTTTTTATCCTTAGTTTTCATAGCTATTGAAAAACCTGCATATGCCATACACATATATAAAGATATCAAAATCGCCATGCCCAAAAAGCCAACTTCTTCTGCATAAATTGCCGCAATATAATCACTTCTCGCCTCTGGAAGATAATCTAATTTTTGCAAACTCTCACCGAGACCTCTACCCAAAACTTTTCCAGATCCAACAGCGATTTTAGCTTGATAAGGTTGATGACCTCTTCCTTTTAAATCCAATTCAGGGTGTAGATAGACATTAATTCTATTTCTGACATGACTCATATTATAGGCTGTAAAAGATCCCAAAAGAGTCATAATAAAAAGAGGCACAGCCCAATATAAAAAACGCACCTTTGTTAAAAAGCATGTAACTACTAGAGTTGTTAAAATAATTACCGTAGTTCCTGTATCTGGCTCTAAAAGTATTAAACTTATAGGAATCAAAGATACTGCGATAATTTTTAAAAAAGTTAAAAGTTCAATAGATTTTCTGTGTTTTCCAATATGATAGATAAAATACATTGGAATGATAAATTTAGCGAATTCCGATGGTTGCAAGCTAAGTTTCGATATACCAACCCATCTTCTAGCTCCGTTTATGGTTTGACCTATTTTGGGAACAAAAACTAAAACTAAAAAAACAATAGCACCCCACAAAAGATAGGGACTTATTTGAATGATCTTTTGATATCCGATGAAATAAATAACAAATCCAATACAAATAGCAATCAGCGCAAAAATAAGCTGTTTTATCAAAGCGAAATGAGTATCTACTTTTAAAGATTTAGATAATACTTCTGCAGAAGTTGTATTGAAAACCATTAAAGAGCCGCAAAAAAAGATGATTGCGCAGCTGACGATTAAAATCAGAGTAGTTTTTCCCATAGTTTATCTAATACGCAATTTGTCGCCTGGTTTTAATCTCCTTGCTTTTTTCTCATCTAAATTATTCAATTTCAAAAGTTCATTTGGTTTTATTGAATGTTTTATAGCGATAGTATATGGATTATCCCCTACTTTTACTACATAAAACTCACTTTGAGTTTTTTGAATAGGTCTTATCTCTCTTAAACTATCTATTTTTTGAATAGTATTTGTTACTTTGGGGATTAAAAGTTTTTGTCCTATTTTCAAAAAGCTATTTTCTAAACCATTTAGTTTTGTAATTTGAGCTATTTTAACCTGATTTGCTCTAGCAATTCTCTCTAGAGTATCACCACTTTTAATAATTATTTCAAATACATCTTCTTTATATGTTGGTATTTTCTCAACATTTCTAACAACTTCAGGCAATTTATATACAATTTTCTCTTCTTCTTTTTGAATAGGTTTTGCATCTATTAAATTTTTCTCTTCCATTAAAGAGACGAACTGATTTTGAATATCTTTTTCTGTATCTTCGATAGCTGGTTTTTCTTCTATTTGATTTGTTTTTGCTGCAAACATCTCTTTTGCTTCAATCGCAGTTTTTTCTAAAATGGTAGATGTTGCCATTTGTTGATCTTCAACACTACTTTTAGTAGTTACAGCAGAAATAAATAAAACAGCTATCAAAGCTGCATTTACAAGCACTGAAATTATAATTGTATCTCTTCGAGACATTTTATTTTTCCCCCAATAAACTTACAATTTTTTTAAAATTTTTCCCTCTATGCTCAAAATTTTTAAACATATCAAAACTTGAACATCCTGGAGAAAGCAGGACAGATTCATCTTTTTTAGCTAACTCAAAAGCTTTTAAAACAGCTGATTTTAAATCTTTTTTTATTAGCACATCAAAACCTGTAAGTTCATTTTTTATTTTTTTGGCACTTTTGCCTATTGCTAAAATGCATTTTACTTTGCCTATAAAAGCTTTTTTCCAAATCTTATAACCAAAGCCTTTATCTACACCGCCAGCTATCAATATAATTGGTGTTTTTATTTTTTTCACCGCATATATAACAGAGGCTACATTTGTAGCTTTACTATCATTGTAAAAAGAAATATCGTTTATTTCACGAACAAATTCAAGTCTATGCTCTACTTTTTTAAATGTTTTTAAGGCATTTAAAAAATTTTGCTTTTCAATTTTCAAATCCAAACAAATTTTTTGAGCAATATCTTCGATATCCTCTTTCACTTCTTTTATATTAATTTTATTATTTTTTACAATAAAGCTTTTTACAACTTTTTTTGTTGTATATAAGATTTTATCTTTTTTCAAGCATTTTAAAATATTTAACTTTTGATTTGCGTAGTCTTGAAAATTTTTATATCTATCTAAATGATCAGGAGTGATATTTGTGATAACAGCGATATCAAAAAGTTTTGTTTTTATATTTTCTAGCTGAAAAGAGCTAAGTTCTAAAACTATTAAATCTTGAGCCTCTAATTTCAATAGATAAGAGCACAGAGCTACTTTAATATTCCCTAAAGCTACAGCTTTTATAGAATTTTTATTTAAAACATGTTCTAAAAGTTTACTCAAAGTAGTTTTACCATTTGTTCCAGTTATAGCAATGATTTTATTTTTTAAAACTTTTGATTTTTTTATATATTGAAGAGCTAGCTCAATTTCAGAAATGATTTCAATGTTATTTTTTTTCGCTTGTTTTACTATTTCATGATTGGGATTAAACCCTGGAGAAATTACTACTTTTTCAATCTCTTTAAAATCTAGATTTGTGAAATCTGGATTTCTGAGATCTAGATCTCTTAAAATTTTTATCTTTTGTTTTTTTATTTCATCATCAAAATTCTTTTCATCTATATGGTTATCATCAAAAACAATTACACTTTTATTTTGTTTCAACAATAGCGCTATGGCAGCTTTGCCACTAAGGCCTAGTCCTAAAATCAAATATTTTTTTTGCATAATTTATTGAAATTTCAGCGTTGCAACGCCAATTATAGCAAGAAGCAAAGATATTATCCAAAATCTAATTACAACTTTTGACTCTGGCCAACCTTTATACTCAAAATGGTGATGCAAGGGGGAGCAGAGAAAAATTCTTTTTTTATTTCGATAGCGGTAGCTTAAAACTTGCAAAATGACAGAGAGAGCCTCAACAACAAAAATCCCTCCGATAATAGCTAGTAAAAACTCACGTCTTAGAAGTATTGCACTAATTCCGATAACTCCACCGAGCGCTAAAGAGCCTGTATCTCCCATAAATATTTGTGCAGGAAAACCGTTATACCATAAAAAGCCCAAACAAGCTCCTGCCATAGCGAATAGATAGACTGCAATCTCTCCACTATGTTCGATGTACAAAATATTTAAATATTTTGCCATTTGAATATGATTAGATAAAAAAGCAAATAGACCTAAAGCAGCAGCGACCATAACTAAACAACCGGCGGCGAGACCATCTAATCCATCGGTTAAATTCACAGCATTAGAGCTTCCTGTTATTACAAAAACCATTAAAAGAAAGATAAAAACTATAAAAAAACCCTTTAACACAATAGGTTTCTTATAAAAAGGAACATATAATCTTGAAAAATATTCTTTAGCAGTTAAATTTACAGGTTTTGCAGTTTTAAAAGTGTTCATTTTTACATTTTCAGTTTTTATTTTTGTGATATTTTCTTTAGCAAGAGGCCGAGAGAAAAAATCTTTTTTTATAAATCTATCAGCTGATGGCCACAATAAAAACAGAGCGATAAACACAGAAAATACGAGTTGCAAAAAAAACTTTAATTTCGATGGCATACCTTTAGAATTTTTATGTTTTAATTTCAGATAATCGTCCAAAGCTCCAATTAGCCCGAGCCAAAGAGTTGTAGATAACAAAATAAGAGTAAAAATGTTTGTTAAATCCATCCATAAAAATAAAGAGATAAGCATAGAAAACAAAATTAAAATACCTCCCATAGTAGGAGTATCTTTTTTCTTTTCATGAAGCTCTGCGAGAAGAGGGCATGTCTCTTTAGATCTAATTTTTTGTCCAATTTTCATAACGTATAATTTTTTTATTACAAAAGGACCTAAAAAAATAGTAATTATAAGTGAGGTAATAGCAGCTAAAAGCATTCTAGTAGAAGCGTATGAAAACACAGAAGGAATAGAGCTATTAAAAAGGCTATATAAATATTTTATAAGTATTAGAAGCATATTAATCTACCACCCAAAACCATCATAAGAAAATTGAAAGATATCATCAATTGATAAAATCAATAATTTTTTCCATCTTTAAAGAATTCGATCCTTTGATCAATACAACATCATCTTTTTTTAAAATCTTTTTTAGATGATTTGCTATAGATTCTAAATCTGAAAAATTTTTAACATTATTAATATTTTCAAACTCATCTCCAATACATAAAATTTCATCTACATATTTTTTAGCAAATTTCACAATATCAACGTGTACTTTTGCAGATAGTGGTCCATAACATCTTTGAGAGCCTAAAACAGCTATTTTTCTGCCAGATGTTTTTGGCAGGTTTTTCAAAGCTGCAAATGTCGCATCTGGATTTCCGTTATAACAATCTTTAATAAATATTTTGCCATCTAAATTTATCTTTTCAAATCTCAAATCATATGCCTTTAAAAGGTGGAAATTTTTAAATATATTTTCATATTTTATATCTAAAATTCTACAAACAGAGATTGCAGCTGTTAGATTTTCTAAAAAATGAGTCTCTTTAAAAGGAAGTTTTATTGTTGTTTTTTTTTCCATTTCATAAAAAATCTCATTTGAAATATCTAAATAAAAATCAGCTGTTTTATCATAGATTGAAAATGTCAAATAATTGTCATCTTTAAAAGCATTTAAACTCATGAGTTTTTTATTGATCAATTTTATCTTGGTTTTTTTATGTGAAAATATCTCTTTTTTAGCTACAGCTAAATTATCTATTGTTCCCAAATCCCCTACATATGTAGCTAGCTGCAAGACAATTGCAATATCAGGAGGCGCTATATTTACAAGCTTTTCAATTTCTTTGGCCTTATCCATAGCCATCTCTAGCACTAAATAATCAACATTTTTATCCATGTTCAAAATAGCGATTGGAAGGCCCCTTTTGCTATTATAGCTCTTATTCGTTTTAGAGACTTTAAACTGAGATGCTATCAAAGTATGTAAAAACTCTTTGGTAGTTGTTTTTGATGAAGTTCCTGTTAATGCTATAATTTTAGCTGAATATTTCTTAAGATTCTCAGCTGCAAGAGCTTGCAAAAACCCTAAAACCTCATCTACTTTAATCAACTGAATATCAAGGCTTTGTTCTTCAATTTTATAACTACTATCTACAACAGCTGCGATTGCTCCTTTTTTTGCTACCTCTTTTAGGTATTTATGGCCATCTGTTTGCCCCCCTTTTAGAGCAAAAAAAATATCGCCCTTATTTATAAGTCTACTATCTATCTGATAGCCAGCAGCTTTCAAATTAAATACTTTTTCTACATCTTTATCCATCTGTATATCAGCCTCTTACGTCTTAATTAATTATTAAGATAATGTAAAGATTTTCTTGAAAATTAATTCAAAAATATAGTATAATAATAATAGAAATTAACAATAAAGATAATAATTTTATGTCATCAGTAACAAGAAAAACAGCCACATCAAAACCTGACAGCTCAAGCTCTGGATCTACTCCTAGAGCTACAGCTACAAGCGGATTCAGTGGAACAGCTAAAAAAACTTCATTTCAAAAGAATGCAATAGAGCATAGTTTTGCTGAGGCTGAGAGCGAATCTTTAAAAGATAGAAAAGTAGTTGCTTTAACAAGACCGAGAGAAAAGGAATCAAAAAAAGTTGATGTACCTAAGTTTGAATGTAAAAAGAAATTAAACGAGAAATTAGACAAGTATAAATTTTTTAAGCTTTCAGGTACAGCTCCTATCAGAGCTGCTATAACAGGTCCCTTAACAGCACTTGAATACATTTACTTGCCATGTAAATGGGTAGGAAAAAACTCATGGGCTGATGAGTCAAAAGAGGTAAAAAAACCAAATTGGCATACTGATATAAAGGTTTTAAAACCAATAGTTAGTGCTGTAAATAGCGTAGCTAGAAAAGCTATGTCTGTAAAACAAAATCTAGAGC
>SDBU01008504.1_pt1 | contig 11663 bp, 9 predicted proteins | sample 2277071 | NCBI WGS metagenome assembly SDBU01 (sample SAMN10397929, study PRJNA504765) | marine sediment metagenome | isolation source: marine sediment core GS08_GC12, 126 cmbsf | place: Arctic Ocean: Gakkel Ridge, Loki's castle | collected 2008 | reverse complement strand
GGCTAAAGCAGTACAAAAAGGAAGCCTGAGCCTGGAGAAAGCGACGGAAGAACTAGCCAGACCCTGCGTCTGCGGTATCTTTAATACCAAGCGTCCTTAGGCTTTAATTCAAGAATACAATGCCTACCCGGCAGACGAATAGGCAAGGAGCACCGACTTAGCATATCTAAACAGCTGCACAATTTCAACAAAATGACGAATTGTTACTTCAAAAATGTGAGTAATTGTTCAGAAACTGTAATGTAGTTGTCCAGGATAGCTAGTAGGTTTCATACTGGCACGCTGGTACATCTGACATTGATACAGGCGGGTAAACCGGAGGCAAAGGCCCTCTCCAGGGACGGCCGAATATCTTCAGGTTTCTCAACCGCTTCCCCGTAACCACCAAGTGCTTCTACTACTTTTTCGTATTGGACAAAGCTACGCTCTGTGCCAATAACCTCAACTCCCTTATCCTGCTGAGAACGCTTAATCATTCCCCAGGCCCCATCATTACCAATGACGCAAACAATGGGAAGATTATTACTGACCATGGTATTAAACTCCATTGCATTTAGCCCAAAGGCACCGTCACCACTGAGCAAAAGCACCTGCTTATCTGGCCTTGCTAACCTTGCCGCTATGGCATAGGCTGCACCAACTCCCAGAGTCCACGTATTACCAATACCAACACCCATCTTGCACCCGGGCTGATAGCTCTTAATTATACGATCACCCCAAGCTGCAATTTCTCCCCCGTCCAAAATAACGGTTGCATTTCTATCCAAAAAGTCGTTAATCTCCTTACACAATCGCGTATAAAGAATAGGAACACTATTCGAGTTCATCAGATCTTCATTTTTCTTTTCCCGTTGTCGCAACTGCTTGTGGCATTCTTCCAGCCAGGACAACTCTTTACGTTCACCGTACGTATCCTGAGTCTCTTCTATCATCTGTTTAAGTACTGCCTTAGCATCAGCGACAATCCCGATATCAATGGAACGACTTCGACCAATCTCAGCAGCCTCGATATCAACCTGAATCCATTTACAATTCTCGCTGGGTGCAGGGGGATGACCGCGTCTGAATCTGGAATTAACGCGAGTTCCGAGGAGCAGAATAACGTCAGCTTGTCTAGCGGCAATCGTATTATTACCCAAACACAGCGGGTGATCTGCTGGAAGGCTCCCCTGCCCCATATCAACGCACGCTACTGGTATTTTAGTCAGCTCGATGAATTCCTGTAGCTCTGTGGCAGCTTGAGCCCACCAAACACCACTGCCGGCGATAACCAGAGGCCTCTCGGCACGCAAGAGAAGCTCAATGGCTTTATGAACATAAGAAGGGTCACCCTGAACTCTCGCTGTAGTTCGGTAATCTTTGGGAAATACAGCCTTTTCTTCATCTACTTCAGCCGCGAGCACATCCTCAGGAAATTCAAGATACGAAGGACCCGGTCTGCCACCGACAGCTTGCCGGAAAGCCATAGCAACATATTCGGCAACTCTTCTCGTTTCATAGCCTGATATTGCCCATTTGCTAACAGTTTTGGCGATCGGTAGTGAATCTAAATCCAGAGGAGACCCCATCTCAAATTCACTCAGTGGACTTCTCCCTCCGAAGACTATTATCGGGGTTCCCGTTCCCAGCGCATCATAAATACCTGTAATGGCATTGGTTACCCCGGGAGCTGCTGAGACCGCGGCAACACCGGGCTTACCGGTCACTCTGGCCCACCCTTCCGCCATAAAGATAGCAGTCTGTTCGTGGCTGGTGTCAATGACTCTTATCTTTTCCTTTAAGCACCCCTGGAAAATTGGGTCTATCTGCCCCCCGGGCAATGTGAAAATACACTCAACTCCTTCCTGCTTAAGAACCTTAGCCACTAGTTGACCGCCATTGATTTTACCCATTACCTTAATCTCCTATCTGCTTTTGTTCCGTATTACAGCGCCCATTATATCATAACCTGAACGCATTCGATATGATATGTAACTCATCCGGCTTACGTTACTTGTTCTAAATATCTACTGTATGTACTGAACAATCGTCCACTTTGTTTAGTTGAAGTCACAATAGCTTATTGTTATTTCCGGAAAGTTCAGCTGGTTATTTGACAGGCATGATGATATATGTTAGCATTCTGCTGCGACGGTAGGAGATACCCTGCTATGTGGGGAGCCGAAGGGGAAAGGGACATAATTTCAAATCTGAGTCCTGAAACTCTCAGGCAAAAGGACTGCCGTAAGTAAAATCCCTGGAGAGACTTCTGTGTGAAGTCACCGAAGGGGTAAATCCGCTAGCAAATAGGTAGCGGATGATCTCTCAGGTAAAAGGACAGGGGTGGTTCGTGTTAAGCGAGTCACCCCTTTTTGTTTTTAGAAAACAGATACGGATTCTATCAAAGAGGAGAATGAGATGAACCTCAAGGAGTATAAGTATACAAAGGAGCATGAATGGATTTGTCTTGAGTCGGGGAATAAATGGAGAATGGGGATTACCGATTATGCCCAATCTCATTTGGGAGATATCGTATATATAGACTTGCCATCTCCTGGCAGCCAGGTGGAACAGCGTCAGAAGATAGGTGAGGTGGAATCGACGAAAACGGTCTCGGAGATATTTATCCCGGTTAGCGGACGGGTATTAGAAATCAATCAGGCGGTTATTGATGAGCCTGGCCTGGTGAATCAAGACCCCTATGGGGAAGGCTGGTTGGTTAAATTGGAATTGAGCAATCTTTCAGAGCTTGACACCTTACTGAATAGTGATAAATATGATGAGTTTGTGGCCCGGTTATCTAAGGAATGACCAAGTAAATGGAGGCTGACAAAGACAATGCCATCACCCTATTTGCCAAATACCGATGCTGACCGTAGCCTTATGTTACGCGATATTGGTGTCAGTTCTATTGAAGAGTTATTTCAAGACATACCAGAAAGATTTCGTCATGCCTGTTTTAATTTACCCCTCCCGCTATCAGAACTCGAGGTTAAAAAAGAGCTTAATCAACTGGCAACACGTAATGCGAGCTTAGATAGTTATGCTTGTTTTCTGGGCGCCGGCAGCTACCGGCACTTTATTCCGAGTGTGATTGAGCATATTACCGGCCGGAGCGAGTTTTACACTGCTTACACTCCGTATCAGGCTGAGGTCAGCCAGGGCACATTACAGGCTATTTATGAGTACCAATCGTTGATTTGCCAACTAACCGGGATGGAAGTCAGTAATGCCGGCATGTATGACGGGAGCACTGCTGCTGCTGAAGCAGCGATAATGGCTTGTATAATAAAAAGGAAAGACAAGGTTGCCATCTTAAACACAGTAAACCCAACATATCGTGAGGTAATAGATAATTATATCAGGGGTAGGAATCTTTCTGTGAAAACGGTGGAGTCAAACTCGGAGAAATTATCTGCTGACTACGCCTGTTTAGTAGTCCAGCAACCCAATTTTTTTGGTCATTTTGAACAGATGGAAGCCTATGCTCAGCAGGCCCATGATGCCGGTGCCTTACTTATCACCATCGTCGATCCTGTTTCCCTGGGGATGTTTAAACCGCCCGGAGAATATGAAACTGATATTGCTGTTGGAGAGGGACAGTCACTGGGTAATCCGATAAACTTTGGAGGACCTGGCTTAGGTATCTTTGCCTGCCGGAAGGAATACTTACGCCGGATGCCAGGCAGAATTGTGGGCAGGACGTTAGATGTTGATGGTAAGCCAGGTTACGTGATGACCCTGGTGACCCGTGAGCAACATATCCGAAGAGAGCAGGCTTCATCTAATATTTGCACCAGCGAAGCTTTGGTAGCCCTTGCCGCTACGGTTTATCTGGCTGCTCTGGGTAAAAAAGGGCTCAGGCAAGTAGCTGAGTTATGCTATCACAAGGCTCATTATACTGCTGAGGCAATAAGCAAGCTTAAAGGCTATTCCCTGGTTTTCCAGAAACCTTTCTTTAAAGAGTTTGCCATTCGCTGCCCGGTAGCATCTTACCAGGTAAACCAGGCACTCTCCAAAGAAGGGATAATCGGTGGTTTGGATATAAGTAACATGATAGATAATGGCATACTACTGTGCGTTACCGAGATGAACACCAAACAAGAGATAGATAAGCTAATCGAAATTCTCGGGGCACTAGGAGGCTGAGAATTGAAGCAACACTATTTACTCGCTGACATTAGTCAGCCTGGTAAGATTGGGTGTAGCCTCCCCCATTTGGATGTGTCGCCGAGTGAGCTACCGCCAGAAGAACTACTCCGTAAGGACCTGGATTTACCTGAGGTAAGTGAGGTCGAGCTGGTAAGGTATTTTACCGCACTGAGCAAGCTCAATTACGGAGTGGATACAGGATTTTACCCGTTGGGCAGTTGCACTATGAAATATAATCCAAAATGGCATGAGGATATTAGCAGACTGCCGGGTTTGGCTTCAATCCATCCCTACCAGCCGGTAGAGTCTGTTCAAGGAGCCTTGCAACTTATGCTCGAACTGCAAGAGTATTTAACTGAAATTACTGGTATGAACGCCACCAGCTTAGCTCCTGTTGCCGGAGCGCATGGCGAATTTACCGGCTTACTAATGGTAAAAGCATATCATCAAGGCCGGGGTGATAAAGTTCGGAAGAAGATATTATTAACGGATTCGTCTCATGGAACAAACCCGGCCAGCGCGGCGATGTGCGGGTTTGAGGTAAATACAGTACCTTCCGATAGTGAGGGTAACCTAAATTTAAAGAGTCTGGAATCTATGATGGATGAAGAGGTAGCCGCCTTAACTTTAACCATGCCGACTACTTTAGGTCTGTTCGACCCGCAAATGGTTGAGATTAGTCGATTGGTTCATGAAAGGGGTGGGCTGTTGGGAGGGGATGGAGCAAACTTGAATGCTTTCCTGGGGAGAGTTAAGTTCGGGGAGCTCGGCTATGATTATGTCCAGCTAAATCTTCATAAAACTTTTAGCACTCCACATGGAGGTGGCGGGCCGGGTTCAGGCCCTGTCTGTGTTCAAGAAAAACTGGCTGATTACCTTCCATCACCTCTAATAACTGAAGATAATGAAAAGTATACATTCGTCTCGCCGCCTAAGTCTATTGGGAGGATAGCTAATTTTTATGGCAACTTTAGTGTTATGGTTAAAGCTTATGCTTATATCCGTTCTCTGGGTGCTGAAGGACTAAAAGAGGTTAGCGACAACGCTGTCCTCAATGCAAATTATATTAAGGAGAAACTAAAAGAATTTTATTACCTGCCCTATGAGCGAACCTGTATGCATGAAGTGGTATTTTCGGGAAAATGGCAAAAGGCGAAGGGTGTGGCAACATTGGATATCGCCAAGCGCTTGCTCGATTATGGTTTTCATCCTCCTACCGTTTATTTCCCGCTGATTGTAGATGAAGCTCTTATGATTGAGCCTACCGAAACAGAGAACAAGGAGACATTGGATGCTTTTATTGGCGCTATGAAAGAAATAGCAAGGGAAGCGAATGTAAATCCTGAAATCTTACATACTGCACCCCATAATACACCTGTCAGGCGCCTGGATGAAGTCAGAGCCGCCAAACAAGTTGACTTGCGCTGGAGGATGGGTAATGGAGAAGCCGGGGACTGATTTCACTTTGGCTGAGATACAAATAAAAAGATATTAGCCGAGGAGGATAGACTTTGGGTAAGTAAGATGTCACAAACCTTTGTTGTGATGTGAGGTGTCTTTGACTATATCTAGTTAAAGTTGTCTCTGCATTTTTACGTGTTTGATGCTAACTTCCCAAAAAGGTGAGCCCGATTCCTCAAATCCGCATGACTTATAGAAGGCGACAACTGAGTATTGGGCATGGAGAACTACTTGTGCTACTTGCCTTTTGCTTAGGTTTTCATTCAGATAGTAAATAAGTCTCCTTCCGATTCCTTTCCGGCGAAAAGGTTTTAAGATAGCCATTCTCTCTAGTTTTGCTTGATTAGTAGCCAGAAATAGAACTCTGGCAGTGCCGATAACTCTCTCCCCATCCAGAACGACCATATGTAGTGCTTGCCCGTCATTGCCATCGAACTCCAAATATTCGGCAATACCCTGTTCTTCAACAAAAACCTTTCTCCTTACTTCAAAGGCTTCTTTTAGTTCCCTATCGTTTTCTACCAGTTTATAGTTTAATTCATCCATAGATAGAATACCTTACAGCCTTGCATAATTATAAAGCAAAGCTGCTCACCATGTCACGGCTACGAAGAGGTTAAATGCACTCTTTTAGCCGATGTTCACGGTTGCAGGCAACCTACCTACCTGTTAAAATTGTTCTCACTGAGCCGGACCACGGGCACGAACAAATTCCAAAGGTCGGCGCTGCCTTGAAGACTAATTACCATCTTCTGTAGTGTAACAAGCACCATTATTAAATAAAAAGACTCTGAAAGGAACTGCCATCCGAAAATCTACCACCCGTCTACTATTCTCAGGATTGTTACCGCTATTCCTCCTGGCACACTTCGGGCATCATATCACTGACGCAATGCTGAGACCAATGATGCCAATGATACGAACTGACCTTGGCCTCAGTTATACCCAGGCCGGCATCGTGATTTCAGCGTTCGCTATCACACGCGGCATCAGTCAGTTACCGGCGGGATGGCTTGCCGATCATTTCGGGACACGGTTACTGGTTGTCATCAGCGTCTCCGGTGTGGCTTTGATGGGGTTACTGATAGGTCTTTCGCAATCGTATGTAGTTCTGGTCATCTTGCTCGTAATTGCGGCCATACTGGGAGGTGGCTACCACCCTGCCGCAGCAGTAGCCATATCGGCAACAGTCCCCACCGAACACCGTGGCCAGGCATTAGGATTCCACCTGCTCGGCGGCAGCTCCGCTTTCTGGGTTGTGCCGCTCCTTGCCACACCGATTGCCGTTGCCTGGGGCTGGCGTGGTGCATACATCACCCTGGCTATTCCTGCCCTCATTCTCGGAATATTACTCTACATCTTTATTGGTCAACGGATGCAAACTCAGACTGATCAACAAAAGACTCCTGATAGCGAAGTACCGGCAGTACACGCTCGGATTCCCTGGCGGAAGCTGCTGCCGTTCTTCCTAATTAGTGTTTCCACTGGTACCATGATTCACTCTGTGATAGACTACATCTCACTGTACGCCGTCGACCGGCTGGGTGTTACTATGGCCATGGCTGCCAGGCTTGTAGCCATCACGCCTGCCGTTGGAGCGTTGTTTGGCGCACCTCTTGGCGGCTATCTCTCCGACCGCATCGGTGGTGTCCCCGTGCTGCTGGTATCAAGTTTCCTGAGCATCCCACTCATCTACCTCATTGGTGTAGTGCCTAATGTACCAGCTCTCATTGCCGTGATGATTGCCATCGGCATCCTCACCTATGCCCGAGGGCCCCCTTCGGAAGCATACATTATTGAACATACCCCTGAGCACCGCCGCTCCACCATGCTCGGCGCTTACTTCCTTGCTACCGCGGAAGCCAGCGGTTTGTTGACCTTGGTGGTGGGCATTCTCATTGACCGGTTTGGCTTTAGCCCTAGTTTCACCATCGTCAGCATCACTCTGGCAGTGATTGTGGTGGTCTGTACTGCATTTATGTGGAGAGCCAGGGAGCAAGCATAAGACATCTCCAAATTACATTGAACAAAACACCAGGATAGCACTTCTTTGCCGTTTGGAATAGAAAGGTCTATAATCTTACCGTACTGAGGTGACCAAACCCAGCATGATTAGCAATGATGCCCAGCCACACGGGCATTAGTAAATAAAAGCAAAACGGAGGGAACCTATGCCTGGAAAAATAAGGATTGCTGCAGTTCAAACGAACCCCAAGCTAATGAAAAACAGTGAAAACCTTGATGAAATAATACTCAAAACAAGAACCGCCGCCAGTAATGGTGCCGACCTGATAGTGTTCCCGGAGTGCGCCTTAACCGGTTATGTATTTACCAGCCGGGAAGAGGCTATACCATTTATGGAGACCATTCCCGGCCCCAGTACCAACAAGCTGATAGATTGCTGTAAAGAACTTAATGTCCATGTCATTTTTGGCCTTTTGGAAATAGATGCTGATAAATGCTTTAACGCAGCAGCTTTGATAGGGCCACAAGGATTAGTTGGGAAATACAGGAAGATACATCTCCCGTTCCTGGGTATCGACCGCTTTGTTGACCCCGGCGATAAGCCTTTCCAGGTATACAATACCCCGATAGGTAATATCGGCATTCACATCTGTTACGATTGCAATTTCCCTGAATGTGCCCGGATTATGACGTTGTTAGGCGCCGATATCCTGGTTCTTCCCACCAACTGGCCGGCAGGCCGCGGAAAGGTTGCCAGGTATGTGGTCCCCACCCGGGCTTATGAGAATAAGGTTCATCTTGTGGCCGTGGATCGCGTTGGCAGTGAACGCGATGCCAAATTTATTGGTACCAGTAAGATAGTCGATATCTGGGGTGACACGCTCGCCGAGGCCGGCAGCGACGATGAAGAAATCATTTATGCAGAAGTCGCCCTGGCAGATGCAAGAGAAAAGCATACCGTTTTCAAAGCCGGTGAATTTGAAGTGGACTTTATCGGTGACCGGAGACCAGAATTATACGGCAAGATAACCGAAACCGGATAAGCCGAACACTGTAGTCTAATGGCTTCGTAAGACAAGATATTTATACAAGGTGGATATGACCACTCAGGGTATTTTGTCCAGTTCAACGGTGTCTTCCGTACTCAGTTTCCAACTACCCGCAGCCACGTTGGCTGCTAGCTGCTCTGTGTTCATAGCTCCAGCGATAACCGAACCCAACCAGGGATGGGAGAGCAACCAGGCTATAGCAAGCTCTCCAACACTGTGGCCACGCTCTTTGGCAAAGGCTTCCAGTTTGTCTAACTTATCGAAGTTTGCGTCGTTCAGGATATCAGCGCCAGCGGCTGATGGGTTTGCCAGACGCACGCCGGTGGGTACATCCTCACCACGGCGATATTTACCAGTCAGGAAACCGCCAGCCAGCGGTCTCCACGGTATGACACCAACACCGTAGGTTTGGCAGCAGGGAACCATCTCCCCTTCTATGCTACGGTCAAACAGGTTATATCTCGGTTGTACTGCGATGAAAGACTCCAGGTTATGGAGCTTAGAAGTCAACATGGCTTCACAAAGTTGCCAGGCAGCGAAGTTGGAACATCCTATGTAACGTACCTTCCCAGTTCTAACCAGATCGTCCAGGGCACGCAGAGTTTCCTCGATTGGAGTTTCTGTATCAGCACGGTGAATATAGTAAAGGTCAATGTAGTCAGTGTTGAGGCGTCTCAAGCTGGAGTCCACCGCTTTCATTATAGAATTGCGCGAGCCACCTTGTTCGTTGGGGCCAACGCTTCTCGGGTGGCCGAACTTGGTAGCAATGATGATCTGCAAGCGTTTCCCTTTTACTGCCTTGCCTACTATCTCCTCAGAGCGCCCCTGATTGTACATTTCGGCAGTATCAATAAAGTTTATGCCCAATTCCAACGCATGGTTAATGATGTTAATTGATGCCTGCTCATCAGACCTGTTACCGAAGTTATTACCTCCCAGGCCAATCTCTGAAACCTTGAGCCCCGAGTTTCCAAGTCTGCGGTATTCCATAAATAACTCCTTCCTTTGATGCTGTAATTTTCTGCCCTGGTCATAGAAACTAATTGTACAGTAGTTTGTAATACAAAACAAAACGTTATTCTGTGTAATTCATCGTAGCATAAGGACAACGAATGAAATATTTGTCTTGCACTTACCCTCCAAGCGCCATAACAAGTCATCAACAGCCCGCCCTCTGTATAATGATAAATATTGTAATTAAAAAAAGCTGTCCTGTTACATATCGGTGTGACCAACCTGATTCTTATAGCGCCCGGTTGTAGTCCGAACCCATACAAAAGAAAGGTTCGGACTACGCATGCTGCTAAGTTTTAATTAGATGTTTATTTGGGCCATGGGTGTTTGGCAATCTCTTTTTCGTTAAGTTCCGTGCCGATACCCGGCTTTGTAGGCAGCAGGAGATAGCCATCCTTGACCTCTGGAATGTCGGTAGTGAGGTCGTCTCGCCATGGTACGCTATCCACATCAGTCTCCATTATTTTGACATTGGGTATTGAGGCACAGAATTGGGCACAGGCGAATGTTGAAAGGTGACTCACATAATTATGCGGAGCAACCATAGTTTCGTACATGTCGGCGAGGGCAGCGACACGACGGGATTCAATAAAGCCGTTCCAACGGAGATCAATCATACAGATATCCATGGCATGCTTCTCAAGATACGGTTTATATCCCTTCATAGTATAGAGGCATTCCACTGAGCAGATAGGCACCTTTGTTGACTCCTTAACCTGTAGAAGGGCATCCGGGTCATAGATATCCATCTCCAGCCACATGAGATTATAGGGCTCAACCACCCTGGCAATCTGTATTAAACCCTCAGTCTTGAAATAAAAGTTCAGGTCCAGCATGATATCAACATCGTCGCCGACACCTTTGCGGAAGGCATTTAAAAGCTGGTCAACTGCCTTTAAGGTGGCATGGTCAATGTTCTGATCGCGGGGTTGTATACGGCTAGGCGGGTCGCCCGGCACCACAATATTGGTTTTGAGAGCAGTATAACCCCGTTCGACTACTTCCTTACCCAGCTCGGTAATATCGTTCAAGCTTCTTAGCATTGGTTTATCGGCAAACAAATCGGGTCTACGTCCACGGTAAGTACCACAATGAGACCAGTAGATCCTGATTTTGTCACGTAAAGGACCACCAAAGAGTTCATAAAGTGGCATATTAAGCGACTTGGCTTTAATGTCCCAAAGGGCAACTTCCACACCGGCAATGGCTTTTTGGGCAATGCCACCAATATTCTGCCGTAAAAAGATAGACATGTCCCAGTAGAGTTTCTCAACCATTAAGGGATTTTGACCAACGAGGAGATGCTCCATATCTTTAACACAGCCACCGATGCTAAATGCAGCAGAACTATCGGTACACTCACCATAGCCTACAAGCCCCTCATCTGTCTCCACCTTTATAAAGGTAAATACTCGCCAACCTCCATCACAGAAAATGGGTGATACTTTTGTAATTTTCATCGTAATCTCCTTTTTAATTTTTTATACTACTGTGGTTAAATGTTACTCCGAAGATTTGCCAACTCTACAAACAGTAGATAGTGCCATCTACCAGACATTTTGATGTTTAGTGTCGACTTTTTTTATTTTGCCGCTTTCTAAGCCAGTCCCATAGCTAAATTGGCCTGCCCTATTTTTAGTAACATTCACAATGAGAGATTCCCTGCTTTCTCCAGCGGTTATTTAACTTCTTTTACCTGATTCTTTTCGTAGTATCACCCGGCAAACTCTAAGGGTGTCAAGTAACCCAGCGAGCTGTGCGGTTGGTAGTTATTATACTACTACCTCTATGCTTACACAAAAATCTGTGCCTCCGAATACTTTCCTTTTTTATTTCTTCCTCCTGTAACTATTTTACAGGAGCCGCACATTAAAGGTAGACCTATTTTCGAGGGCAGGTCGACCCCGCATATTTCATAGTAGCGATACATCCGAGAAAGAAATGTTTATATTGCCTACATAACCTTATTGATAGCCCAGAAAAGTAACATACCCACAATAATGGTGCCGCTAAGCGATTTAGGTTTTAAAGCAAAAACAAATG
>SDBU01008503.1_pt1 | contig 11664 bp, 31 predicted proteins | sample 2277071 | NCBI WGS metagenome assembly SDBU01 (sample SAMN10397929, study PRJNA504765) | marine sediment metagenome | isolation source: marine sediment core GS08_GC12, 126 cmbsf | place: Arctic Ocean: Gakkel Ridge, Loki's castle | collected 2008 | reverse complement strand
CTTAAAGTACCAGATATTGATTTTAACCTTAATAGGATAGTTGTAGTTAAGGGTAAAGGTAACAAGATGAGGATTGTACCTATAATTGATATGGATTATAAAGCAGACTTAAAGCATTTGATTGGTGAAAGAAGGGAAGGCTATGTATTTGTGAGTATTAAAGGCGGCAGGATTTCAGTAAGGCAGATTAACCATATAGTAGAATTTGCAGGGAAGAAGGCCAATATAGTGCATCCAAACCCTCATCAGAAGTTTATTAACCCTCACTTATTCAGGCATAGCATCATAAGGCACTTAAAGAGTATGGGATTCCAAGCAGAATGGTTGCAGAACTTTGCAGGTCATGATTCAATAACAACTACAATGGACACTTATGGTACTCTAGGTATAGAGGAAATGCAGCAGATAGCTAATAAGAAGCTATTGCTAATTGAAACAAACAAAGAGGTGAACTAAAATGGAAAATGAAACATTAGAACAAGAACAACCAGTAGTTAAGGAGAAGAGGCAGAAAACTATTATGGACCTTCTTGAAGACTTTAAACCTATGGAGGTTGAATGAAAATGGAATTTAAATGTTGCAAGTGTGATAAGACAGCTGAGTATGTTGTAGATGGGCAGAGCGTATGCGCAGACCATAAGGGTAATGGTGAGCCAGATGAGAAGAATGGTAGGACTGCTGGTGAAAGAATGGTTGGAAAGTAATAGAATGAAAATACAATGTCTGAAGTACAACAAAACGATTGAAGGCAAGACAGAAGAGGGAGATGAAAGATGAATGAAAAATCAAAAACATTTGGGTTTGTAAAGGGGATGTGGATTGGAATATTAAGTGGTTGTGTTGGGCTTATTAGATTCCCTTATAATATATTACGAATGATATTTTGGGAATTTACAAGCGATTCAGACAATCTGACTTTCAATTATAAACAATATCAAAAAAAGCAGGTGATTTAAAATGGATATTACAGAAAAATTAAACAACTATCTGAAGTCTGATAGAGGAAATCAACAAGACTTTGACGACTTGGTTTATAACATAAAGGATTGGATTAAGGGAGATACAAAAGAAGAGGATAAAAGAATTAAATGTATTTATTGCAAGAAGCCAATACTTATTGACAAATTTGCAGGGGTAAACAAAGAAGGAATATTTTGTAATGGTTTTTTCTGTTTAATGGAGTTAAGTAAGAAACTTGACAAAGAAGAAGATAAAAGAAATCCTGCACACTTTTGTTTAGGTTGTGATAAATTTTTAGGATTTAGAGGTTTTTGTGCAAGGAAATGTCATGATAAATGGTATAATGATGAGTTTTTTAGCTTTGGCAAAGAATCATTAAAGAAAGAAGAAGAAGAAGATAATTGGAACTTGGCTGATAAAGACAAAGGACTAAGTTGTTCAGCTTTTACAATAGATGACATCAAAACCTTCATCCAAAAAGTCAAGGAAGATATGAATAGATTAAGTGAACAACATAAAGAAATGAGTTGTAAACATTGTGATATTTTCTTTATAGACCTAAAAGAAATAATAGACAAAAGAGCAGGGAGGCTTTAAAATGAGCTTTGAAAGTGAGGATGATACTGGAACCATTGAAATAGATTTCAAAGACAAGAGTATTAAAGGAAAAACAACTGCAGGGGATTGGAAAAAGCATTTTGATAAGGTTAGGGAGGTGATGGAAAGATGAACGGATGGATAATATTTATTATTGTGTTTGTGATAATTGAAGGAAGTTTAATTACCATATGGATTCATAATAGGGATAAATCTGATTTAGCTTGCCAAGAATTAGGTTTTGTAGATTATAAAAACCAGAATAGAATGGAATATTGTGAAGATATAGAAAACAACCTACATTATATTAAGATGGAATGTAAACATTGGTATTGGAATGATTGCACAGCGAAAACAATATCAGTTGGAGATGTGAGGGTGAGATGACAAGAACTATTTGTATGTTTTAAATTATATTGTTTAATTCCATTCCAAATATTTATAACGAAAAGATAGTTTGAAACAAAATTAAACTTAACATTATGTGTAATAAAAATAAAATCGGAGGTAAAAATGGTATTAAAAATAAATTGTATAAACAATATTGAAAGTATTGAAGAAGGAGATTTTATTAGGATTGTGGGTAAAGGGAGATTTTTTATAGAAGTTGGTGACTCTGATAAACTTAAGATTTTGGATGAAGCAAAAAAGCAAGGATATAAATTAGTCCAATATCAAGTTCATAGCGGTGGAATGATATTTGAGAAGGTATAGTTTGATTTTATTTATGAGGAAATCTGAATGAACGAACTGCAAAGAACTAAAGAACGGCTGGGTAGATGTGAGAAACTCATAAATGATTTGTATAGCAGACTGCAGGCTCTTGAGATGGATAATGTTAAGGGTAAGGCTGGGTTAAAGAGGCACGTTGAAAATAGTGAGGGGCATAAGGTTTAGAATGGGAGAAAATATTAAAACAAAATATGAACCAAAAATAACAAAGGCAATGGTTATAATTATATTCTTTATGTCTTTGTTTGCAATAAGTATTGGTACTTATGTTGAAATGTATCAGAGTGGTGTAATAGATGATGAAACAAAAGAAGCATTGCTGACTATGGGGCGAGTAGGTTTATGGATGGTGTTTCCAATGTCTTTGTTTGGATACTATATTGAGAGAAATAAGAAAAAGGTATGCAAGTTTATTTATAATAAGAAAATAAATAATTAAACTTCATTAATGGAAAGGTTTGAGGAGGTTGAATAAAATGGATGTAGAAAAGGAGATAATAGAAATATATCAAAGAATAACTAAGATACAAAACCAAATGATAAATATTCAAAAACATATAAACTATTTAATAGATTTAAATATCAAAAACTCAAAAAAGCATAAGGTTTAGAATTGGGTAGAAGGGATGAGTTCGCAGAAATGCCACTCTCATAAAAATAAGTGAATAGGAAGATGTATTTGGGATGTCGAAAGCATTGGTTGAAGCAACAGAGCGCCAATGTACAAATCTTCCATAAACTTGCTGTTGGGTTTTCATTTATGCCCTGCCCATTATATTTAAAATGGAACTACTAAATAAGTTTTTTGGATGGTTTGACAACCAAACAATGCTGGTGAGGTTAATCATAATGTTCTTTACTTTCTATAATGCGTTCTGGGCATCTGTTTTATTCAGGGTATATGTTCTGCATTACTGAGTTGGTTTGTGTCTGTAACATAAAGTATCTTTTGTGCTTGGATAGTCCTCGTAGTCAACCAGGTTCCAGTGGCGCAGTTTCTGGAGGTTCTTGCTTGCAGAGACAAATCCAATGCCAAGCTCTAAGGCTAATTGTTTGGCTGTAAAAAGGCCAGATGGGTTTGCTTTTAGATATTGCAATATTGCGGATTGACTCATTTTAATTCTGGATCATAACCATTGAAGATAATCAATTGATTATGGGTCCTGCATTTAACTCTAAAAGATTTACATTCCTTATAAGTCCAGTAAACTGGTTGAACATTAGGAAAAGTCTGATTGTCATAATAACAATCAAAGCATTTCACACCCCATATTTTAAGAACATCCAATTTCTTAATACATTCCTCATAAGATATCTTCCAATTACATACAATATAGATTGCAATCTGCTTTCGCTTATATCCAACATCAAGAAACCACTTAATGGCATCATACAAAGGCAAAAACTCTTGTTTGTAACCCCAATTCCAAGCGAGTATAATTTCTTTGAAATTTGCTTTCTTGATTAGTTCTGCAACTTCTTTGGTTACAAAATATTTATCAAAACCACCTTTGGCATATAAACCAACTTTCTTGTTATTAACTCTCACTTTAGATAATTTAATTAAAATATCCTTCAATTTTGGCTGAGCTAACAGATTAAAATCCAATATGTGTAATATATTTCTAACTATCTTTGGTATTCCATAATACTTCATAGTTGTTGGGCAATAACAAAATGGGCAGTTTCTTGGACATCCATCACTAATCCTAATCCATTGCTGCTTGTCGTCTGATTTATTATAAGGATCAGAACAATACTTTGATTTCAATCCCTTTAATCTTGTTTGCATTCTATACAGGCACCTCCACTATGTATCTGGCTTTGTTCATAGGTTTATAGCTGGAAAAGGGCTTTATGTTCTGCTTTGCTTCGATTAGATCATAATCTTCATCCAAATAATAGATGTTTATGGGATAGAACATAAACCATGTGTGGATTGGGGTTAATGTAGGTTGTGGGTATTGCAGGATTGCGATTGTGGGTTGTTTCCTTGCCATTAGGCCTATTAAATGCTGGAGTTTGGTGGTAAGTGTTATTGTGTTCATTTTTCTTCTAGACTGTAATAATAACTAAAAATTATTGTATTTATGCCTGCTGGGATTAAAAACAAAGCAAAAGGAAAAGAAAACACATCATCTCTTAATCCATAATAAATATCTATCATAATTCCAGAACCCACCATAACACCAACCATTCCAATAATCATTCCTATATAATATTTGTTCATTTAAATCCCTCCAGTTTTGATTGTCTTGGTTCTTTGGGTGTGTTGTAGCCTTCATTCAATAATTCTCTATCACAAAGTTTGGACCAGCAAGGACCACATATTCTCCTGCCTAGATGTGCCAGGACATAATCTTTATTACAACCTTTGTTTTGACATTTGTCTTTATTTGACATCATCAAACCCCTTAATCCTTTCCAATACCTTATCCATATCTTTAAGTTCATTTTCCCAGATAACAAGAGTCTTAAAACCATACTGAGAATAAATAGCCTTAGTTCCAAATTCTGTTCTGTTATATGGAATATCTGGTTTTTTTAAATGCCACCACTCTCCAAATAATTCTATAACTTTCTTCTGTCCATTAACATTAACAAAGTCTGGGTTCTTTCTGCCTATAAAAAAATCAAAATTACCAGTATATTTATAAGGTAAATTGTTTTGTTTGATTAGGTTTATTAATATTTTTTCTCCTATGTTTGGTTTGCGATTCATAGATTTTCTTAATTTTTTTATATATTCTTCGCTTTGCCATCTTTTTTTTGCTGCCTTTCTTAAATTAATTATATTTTCCACTGATGCCTTTCTACCTTTTTGATTTTCACTTTGCCTTTTTAAAGGTTCATAATTATATTTTGTTTTTCCTTTGTTGTGACTTATATGTCCTTTTTTAAATTCATTTTTAGGTATAAAATTTCTTTTCTTTCCTTTAAATGGGGAAGGTATACCTTTACGACCATCACTCATTCTCTTTCTTACTTCTTCTGAAAAATATCCTCCTTTGTTGTAACCTATATGTCCTTTTTTAAAACTACCAGAATGATAATATCCTTTCGTTCCTTTATGCTTAGGAATACAACCTTTCTTAAACTCAGTAGAAGGATGATAACCTTTAACAAATTGTCCTAATTTATTTCTTATCATCTTTCAACAACCTGTTAATTATTTCATCATAGCTTTCTCTCTTGGCTATTTTAATTTGCTTAAGCCTTTCTAATGTTTCTTTCTCAATTTGTATGGTTGTTTTATTGTTCATTTATATTCACCTACATAAGTAAAACATAAGAAGTATATAAATGTTTCTATTCATAAAGGTTCAATACTTTCATTTTATTGGGTTAAATGTTGGTGATTTCTATGGTGGCTAAGTTATTTGACAGCAAAAGCATCCCAATGTTCTCTACAATAAGGTTTTCCATTTCCATCCAGGTTGCATTCTGTTTCTGTGCATGCATCAATTGAACATTTTAAATATGATATTAAATCATTTTCAAACCTCAATTCTTCCACTTTTTCAACCTCTATTTCCTGTGGAACATCTGTTACGGTGTTACGATTGTAACGGTTGTTATGGTCCAAGCCTTTGTGAGTGGTTATGTGTTCTTTCATATTTTCAACTATACCCCTATTAATCGTTACAACCGTTACATCGTTACACTCAAAACCATACCTTTTTAGTAGATTTTGGACAACCTCCATTTCCATTGGAACACACCTTTTTATCTCACCATCAATCCTTTTCATTATAGTTTTTCCAAACCCCAAACTCTTTAATGTTGAACTCAAGCCTCTTGGTTTTAGTTTATTTCCCTTATAATCAGTTATACTTCCTTCTTCTATAATATCCTGTGCTGAAATGTCAGCAACACCATTATTCAAGAGATTATATATTGATTCAACAACAGAACCAGCAAAACTACTCCTTCTTTCATCAATAAGTTCTTCCTGGTGCTTTTGTATGAATGTTTTAAATACTTCTAACTGCTTTTTATCTTGACCAAACATAGAAACAAAGGTATTAACAATCTGCATAACTCTTGGCTCTAAGTCCAAACCCAAATCAAATTCCTTTCCAACATCAATAGAATAATAATTCCTGAATCTCCACATCAGCAGCTTATTTCTTAATTCCTGTGCTTTAGCAAAGAAAGCATCATTAAGGTTTAATGGAACTTTTTTGTTTGTTCCTCTCATTACTTGTGTTATACATCTGCTTTCAACTGCCTTATCTGTGAATGTTTTTCTTGTAGCCAATATCTTTGGGCAATAAGGGTCAAAGAAATCCACAGTATCAAAGTTTTCCTTATCACATCTCATAACCCATTTACCTTTCTCGTAACCCATATTAATAATTTTAATAATATCCTGTGCTTCATCACTCTTGTTGAAATCAGCTTCGTCCATGATTAAAGTTCCTTTCCATTTTTGTATAATTCTAAACACTGGAGCAGAAGTTGTTGCACCACTTGTGGCAATAGGCTTGTAATGTATTGAACCTAATGTATCAAGAAATCTTGTTTTACCCATGCCTATGTCACCTAAGGCTCTAAGATAATTTAATGTGTGAAATCTATCATAAACCCAGCTTCTTTTTATATTCCAGATTGCAAACTGCAATACATCCTCTGGGATATCAAGCCACTTGGTAACAAATTCTTTTATTTCATTGTCTAATTCTTCATCAGTTCCATAATCAGTGGCCTCTTCCGGCAACATTATAGCTTTCTTTAGAACTTCCTGTGCCATAATAGGTTTGTATTCAACACCATCAACATTAATAATATCTTTATATTCTACTTTCTCCCCATCCCATATTGCAAAATACACACCCTTTCCAGGCTTGTAGCATTGTTCTACAATGTTATCATTAACCAACATAAAGCTGGTCTGGATTGATGTATCTTCTTTTTTTTCTTTCTTCATTATTCTTACCTATCAACCTATGCAAACTTTTTATCTGCTTTCTCCTTAAATCACAATCAGGAGTTGACATAACAATAATCTCAATGTATTTCTTCAGTTCCTGTTCAGTTGGTTCTCTACCAACACCATCAATAAACTTCTTTGTGATTGTATCTGAATAGTTCATTTTTTGACATCATATACCTTTTTGATATACATACCCTTACCTTTGATATAAGGGGGTATCCATATCTTCATTCCTCTTGATTTCTTCCACTTCTCACTTCTTAAAGTTCTGAAATGCCCTCTAACATCAAACCTATGGTTATAAGAAAAATTAGTATTGGATTTGAGTTCATCAAGATATATTTTTAATTTTCCTGTAACATTAACAAAAGATTGTGGTGGTGTAGGATTTTTTCCTCTTAATATTCTTTTTTCATTCTCTTCTTTAGTCCTTTCTATTGTAACTAATTCTACTTCTGGATTGTTTAAGAAATCTAAGAAATTACATACAAACAAATTGATTTGTTTTAAATGTGGTTTTATTTTTTCCCAAGGTTTTATACTATGAACATATTTTTCACTATAAACCAGATCTTCTGTATAATGTAAAAGGTTTTTTTGTAAAGGATATGCAATTGCATATGCCTTGTTATTCCAATCAAAAACAACACTAATTGCTATATGTATACCATCATCACCAAATTTATCAAAACTCACCCTCAAACCAAAAATACTTATATCTTCAATTTTTAGTGTTGTATCAATAAACATATTATTAAATGGTATTTTTTTTTCAACAATAGTATTATTAGTTTTTAATAAAAGATATTTTATATTATCTTCTATACAAAAAATATGGGTTGTTGTGAAAAAATTTAACACACCAAACTCATTTCTTTTTAAAAAAAAGTTAATTGATTTATAATAATTTTCAAGTCTTGCCATCATACCCACTCCTTCTCCACCACAACCTTATGAATCGTTTTGTTAGAAAGTAGATGACTTATCCTTTCATCCAGTTTGTCATTATTCACATCTAATGGTGTGGTCTGTGTATTATCAACATAGATACCGAATATACGATAGCTTGGCATCTTTACACCTTTACTTTTTTGAATAATATTGCGATTGCTTCATCATAACTCTGGTTTGGATGCACTTTTAACTTATCCAAATAACCTTTTGTTTTCATGCTCACAGCAATCGTTGTCATTTCGTTTTCTTCCATTTTTCCTCCCCATTATATATGGTTATAATCCTATATAGATACTTATATATAAACCTTTCGTTAGACCTGTATCCTTTAGAATATACTCAAACAGAAAGTATTATATATAACCTACCCCACCCTACATTGTATTATGGAACAAATAAAATGTTCAAAGTGTGGAAAAGTAATTGAAGGATACAGCCAGGGTCAATGTAAGTATATGTTAAAGCAGCACCAACAATCAAAGAAATGCAAATTAAAACAAAAGGTGATTAAGAATGAAAATAAGTTATAGTCAAATACAAGCAATATTATTTATTTGTTTTGGAATAATGTCAGGTCTTGTGATATCAACTTTGATTTCTGATGTTTCATTAGGAGATGTTTTTGTTCTAATTATAATTACTTTTGCAGTTGCTTGTATTATGGAATTTACTTACATTTGTTTTGGTGGTTGGAATAAACAACCAAGCGCACAAAAAACAAAACAAAGGAGGTAAGATAAAGAATGGATAAAATAGATATTTTGATTTTAGTAATGGGTGTATGTTTATACACACTTATAGTTTGGAGTGTAATTACTAAACTTGGATTATATGGTTCATGCTGAAACATTAGAAAAAGACGAATGTATTGATGGTGCTTTTTTAACAGAAAAGGTAAGGGATGAGGTAAAATCTCATGCAATAGCTTTCCTTTTTGTTGTAAGGGGAGAGATAAGGAGAATAGCCAAAGCCCGAACTACGCCTAAAGGCTGATTATAATTATCGCAAAATTCAATGCTCACAATCAATAACGAAAAGATAGGTTCGCCCTGTCTTTTATACTAAACATTAAACAATATTAAAACATAAAACCCCCTACGCTACGAGGTGAAAAATGAAACAAAAAACATTGAAAGAAGTTGATTGGTTTGAGATAATTACTGTTAAATTGGTTGATGAGGATATTAATTTTTCATTCCCAGATGAACAGAGCCAAGAAGTTACAGTAATTAACTCCGTTATAAATGAGAGATTAAAACAAGCAGAAGAATGGTTAATTGATATAATGAATAAAGAAAGTGAAGATAGTAATGTAACTCTTTCAAATAGAAAGAATGTTGATTTGGAGATTGCTATAACTAATATAAAAGAAGCATTTGGAAATAAATAAAAACGCTTCGGGGGTTTTACCCTAAAGGGTTGTTTAATTATCGCTAAACGGAAACTCCACAGAGTTTCCCAAATTCAAAATATCAATAATGAAGTTTACTTTTGAACTTCGTTTAGCTTGACATTAGCCAAAATTGGTGGAGGATAATAAAATGAGAAAAAGAGAAGAAGTAATTAAAGATTGGGAAAAACTAAACCCACCAGGTTGGGGAAGTTCAAGAGAAGCTTATGATAAATTAATATTAGAAGTATTACTTGATATAAGAGAACAACTAAAAAAGAAAAGATAAATTGCCAACTTCGGCGAATTAGCGTTTTTATTTATATTCGCTATCCATAATTTAAATCAGGCTCATACAAACAAAAACTAAACATTATACAACATAAAAAAATTTGGAGGATTGATAAGAATGGTATGGTTAAAAACCGAAAGTAATGAATATATTAATACAGATAAAGTTGTAGAATTTTGTGTTGAAGCTATCCCTCATGGAGATGGATGGGAAGTAGTAGCTTATACAGATGTATCAGAAACAGTAGATAAGGATATGATTGCCCCCCATAAAATACGAATGAGGAAAGTTAAAGACCAGAAAATAGGATTTAAATGGATAGAAGATTATATCCACTCTTGTAGGGGGGAAGATTAGTCTCCAAATTTTTTAACGATTGTATAATTCACGTTTTTAAAAAGAAAAAACATCTATGGGTTTAAAATAGTTTTTCCCTTTCAAAAACTAAACATTACAAGACATAAGCCCCTAACGAAAAATGACTAATTGCAAAAGATGTAAAGGTAAAGGAGAAATTGAAGTTTTTTCAGATTATGGAGTACACCATTTAATTCAATGCCCTAAATGTGTAAAACCAAATAATAAGGCAGGTGTTGTCGGAAAACATAAATGATATTTAAAAATAAATGGTACAAAATTGGAAGATGGCAAATAAGCAAGAAAGCAATTTATTTACTAATCTTCTTTACTATTTCAATTACAATAATGTATTTTGTAGGTTACTATTCAGCTATCATAAAGCATTGTGTTTGGTTAGATGATATGAGGTATTGGATATGTTTAACTGGAAACTAAAAACTACGGGGCTTACGCTCTTGTAATTATCGTATAAGCCAATTAAGAAAGGCTTATACTAAACATTAGAGGAAATATCCTCTGGAGAATAAAATGAATAAAATAATTGACTTAATAACAAAGAAGATACAGAAATGTAATGAACTATGTTTTTGTAGTTCCTTACAAAAAAAAGAAGGATTAATGAACGACCAGAAGAAATGTGGTAATTGTCACTCAAAAGATATACTTATTGAATTACTTAATGAAGTCAATGATTTAGAATTATTGGAGGATACTTCCACTAATTAGCGTTTTTATTTATATTCGCTATCCATAATTTAAATCAGGCTCATACAAACAAAAACTAAACATTATCGGAAATAAGTTTTCCCCCTAACGAAGAAAAGAAAATGAAAATAGAAACTAAAGAACAAAGAGAAAAAGAAAAAGGTTTTGTATTATTAAATAGTTTTGAGATTGTAGATAACATCCCACCTACATTTAAGAAAGTAAGAGAAGATAAAAAAGAAGTTGTTGATTTTTTTAATAAATTGCCAGAAGGCAAAGTAATGAAAATAAGATTTCCAACCGAGTATTTATGGAAATCATATCAAACTGCTTTAAAGTATTATGCAAGTAATTATCCTTTTGATATGCAATTTAAGAATCGTAAAGATGAAGGTGGTTATTTCCTTTATATAAAAAAGTTAAGGAGGATTGAAAGATGAAATATGTATGTAATGAATGTAATGAGTTTGTGAAATTTAAGGATGCCATATATGCAGATTTATATGACCCTGAATATTATCACGAAAAGTGTTATTTAAAAGCAAGAGATAGGTTTTTGAGAAATTAAAAAATGCCAACAAAAGAAAAACTGATTGAGGAAATAGTAATGGATTTTATTTCCAATTTTGATATGTATGATAAAGAGGAATCTGGAATAAAACCAAATACAACAAGGGTTTTGTCATTTTATAAGGAACAGAAGTTAAAGTTAGCTACCCATGTAAGGATAAGAAAAG
>SDBU01008502.1_pt1 | contig 11664 bp, 10 predicted proteins | sample 2277071 | NCBI WGS metagenome assembly SDBU01 (sample SAMN10397929, study PRJNA504765) | marine sediment metagenome | isolation source: marine sediment core GS08_GC12, 126 cmbsf | place: Arctic Ocean: Gakkel Ridge, Loki's castle | collected 2008 | reverse complement strand
TATTCGTTATAGGGTGCTAAAAACCTCTTTTTTAGTAAACGTGCGTTTCCAACTAGCCAGTTTCTCGAGAAACTGTCCTTTGGATTAGGGATGGGGTGGGTCGCTGATAAGACGATAGGCAAGTCTCGAAAAACTGGCGACTTATTTTATGGTTTAGCGAGTTATCTCGCGGGAAAGTTTAGATTGCTGGAGGCGTTAGACATCAACAAATATCTATCTTTATTTATAGCGCTTATTTTGTTTGCTGTTCCCATAGCAGGCTGTGCGAGCCCAGAGCCAGAACCAGCGCCAGAGCCCAAACCAGCCCCAAAACCGGCGCCGAAACCAGATGAGCCTAAGGAAAAACCTAAAGAAAAAGAACCTAAGCCCAAACCCAAACCTAAGCCAGAGCCTACAAAACCTGAGCCCTCTAAACCAGCGCCCGGTACCGTTGGATTACTTGGAAACAAAGAATCCAATAAGCTACATAATCTTGAGCATGCTAGGTGTAGAGGTTACGTAAAACAAATGAACGAGGAGAATAAAGTTAAATTTGATTCAAAAGAAGAAGCTTATAAGCAGGGTTATCGCTTTTGTAAAGCGTGCCCTGGCTATGAATAATCAGTTGATGGGTCATAGTTGATTGCCTGTTTATTCTCCTAATTCTTCACTTTTGAAATACTTGTCGGCTTTGTCTTTGAGTTTTTCATATTCTTTTACCTTTACTTCGCCTTGATCGGCCAGCTTCACGGCCTTATTGCCGAAATCTTCGACATCTTTTTCAGTGACCGTTCCTTTAATAGACTTTTCAAAAAGAATTACAAACTCATTGAGCGACTGTCGCATAGGCTTTATACTTTCAATATCTACCTCTGCTGCGTCAATTTCCATATCAACATATTTCATAAACTCTTCAGAAATCTTTAGTTTCTTAATTTCCTTATAATTTTTCATTACCGCTTTGCCTTCTTTTTCTTGCTCGTCTACTTTTTTCATTGCTTCATTGGTTACCTTAAGAGATTTTTTTAATCCCGCAGTATCGTCACCAAATGATTCCATTTCGTCCATGCTCTTTTCAATTTCTTTCTCAAGCAAATTCCCTTTTTCAATATGTTTATTGGCTTCATCGATCAACTTGTTTGCTTCTTCGGTCTGCAATGATGAGCATCCTACTGCAAAAATCAATCCGCACAAAGTAAAAATAATTATCGCGCCCATAGATCTTTTCATAACATCTCCTTTAGTTATCGCTTGGTTATATCTTGAGATTACTATTAATTTGGAAGCCAGCATACCCTAAAAGTTAGGGTATTTTATTTTCATATACTACTTTATTAATGTTATGCTAACTAAGAAAGCAAACGTTTGGAGAACGATGAAATCCAAAAAATTCTTAGGCATTGTTACGCTACTTTTATTTCTAACCGTCAATATAGTGCTTCCAAGTACTATTCTTGCTCATCCGGGTGCAAGGGATCCGGATGGAGGTCATTACTGCAGGACAAACTGTGACAAATACGGAGTTCCTTGGAATGAACGACATTTTCATAACGGTAGTTCTAGTTCACCGAATGTAGATAAATCAAAACCTAGAACATACGCTAAAGGCACAAGTGCTAAGAGAAAGGGCAGAAGGAAAATAGCTAGTGCAAAGCTTCGTTGGAAGGTCAAAGACAATAGCAGTAAAGCAAAAGTTGCGCTGAAAATACAAAAGAAAGTTAAATCTAGATCAAGAGCAAAGAAGAAAGCACGATACAAGAAGTTATATTTGAAATACAGAAAGCTTAGAGGTAAGAGCAATAAGAAACGAGCTCGTAAATATAAGAAGGCTTATAGGAAAACTAAGACTGTCTTTTATAAGACTGTAAAAACAGCTCGCTACGGCATGACCGCGATTAATAAATGGAGAGCCTATAAATGGAAAACAAGAAGCAAAGGCGTTTATAGGTATTTAGTTTACGCGACGGATACCGCAGGAAATAAGCAGAAAAACATAGCCCGCGCCAACTTCAGAATCCGTTAGTTCTCTACTGACACTCCAGAAAAACCTTGCCCCAAAAAAGCCAATCAAAATCAGTTGATGATTTATAGTTAATTAACCCTCGGGGCCGTCACCTCGCTGCGTCTTTTCTTCATCATCACCTGAATCAAGTTCAAGGTTTTTTATTGTTGGTAACGCGCGATTCGTAATTCCTTGAAGATCACCATACATGCCGATTGTATTATCTACGACTGAACGGATTGCTTTTTCTTGGCGTGCCCATTTGAGAGCAAAAGCACGCTTTTCTTTTTCAATTTCGTCTTGCAACACCGAGTAAGACTCAATAATAGATTCAACCCTATGCTTGAATTCTGGACCTACTAAAAACTGGTATAATGCCTCCATTTTTTCATCTTTTGCTGCGCTCATTTTATTAACGTTATAAACTTTTAAAATAGTCGTGCGCAAGGCATCTGCAAGCCTTATTGCCAGCTTAGGGTTAACAACCCATATATCACCCTCAAGAGATTTGAATTCACCAATATCATCCGGAATTTCCTGCGATACTAAAACTCCAATGTGCGCGTTTGCTTCACGAATGTCTTTTTTGAACTTTGTTAACCAAGAAGGCTGCCATTTGGCGTTTTTCGTTTCCCATAAGATTATCCCGCAAGAAGAACCAGCCTGATTACACACTGTTTGCTTTACGTCTGCACCACGTTGTCCCTTCTTTATCTCCTCAATTTTATCGTTAGGAAATTCTTCACGTAAACGATCTTCAAGGTCAACCTCGAGCACTTCGCCTTGTAATTGTTGTGATCCTTGAGCAGCTTTTCTCTGCGCTTCATCAAGTGATTTCTGTAAATCAGCAATTGTTTTGTCACGCTCAGCAAGATTAAGGCGTTGGTTTTCATCAGCTGCTTTTCGGGCTTCTTCTCGGATTTTAGCCTCTTCCCTTGCAAGCCTCTTTTGCATTTCGAGTTCAGCGTTTTCTTTTGCTTTCTTGGATTCACGTAATTCCTGCATTAACGCTGATAATTGCATTCGGAGTTCTTTGTTATCGTTCTTGTTTTCCTCAGCTTCGTTTTGCAAATCTTGAAACTTAATATCCAATTTTGCGGTTGCATCGGCCTTTGCTTTTGCCTCTGCTTCAGCAATTGATTTTACGGCATTTTCGGCTACTTCTTTTTTAACTTGCTTAAGCTCAACTTTATGCTTTTCATTCGCTGCAGCAAGCACTGTATTTTCAATATCTTTTTTTAAAGCCTCAGTCAGTTCAATTTCATAACCGCATTGTGGGCATTTAATTGTTGTCATATTCATAAACCCCTAATCTTTTTTGAAAAACTAATAGTAGTTATCTGCATTCCAGGTAATAAACTCCCTAGGTTGAAAAATATTCTCAAGCAGAGTTATTGCCTCTTTAATAAGTGCTTTATTATATAATTTGCTATAGTTTATTGCTAGTATGGTAACTCTCGTATTTATCATAAAGAGCTTTTTGATAAATACGACAAATAAATTGAGGTATCAATGGCTGATTCGGCAATTAAGCAAATAAATTCATGGGCAAAAAAATTACCGGCATGGCAAAGTGATGCTGTTAGACGATTGCTCGATAAAGAAGAATTATCCCAAGAAGACAAAAATGAGCTATTGCTCATGTTAAAAGCAGATCATGGTCTAATCGAGAAGGAAAAAGCACCGACTCCAAAACCAGTTGTTAAGAGTGGAATATCCGGCTCTCAAGAAGAATCACCAGAAATAGTTCTAAAATCGATACTTAATCTTAAAAATGTTAATGCTATTCCAGATGACTCTAGTCTTGAATTCGGCCATGAAGGACTGACTGTAATTTTTGGAGAAAACGGCACTGGCAAATCAGGCTATGCTCGAGTTCTCAAAAAAGGTTGTCGAGCAAGAGACCAAAATGAAAATATTAAACCAAATGTATATGAGCGCCTAGATTCTAAACCAGCGAGTGCAACTTTTAAATTATCAATTAACGGCGAAGACAAAGAAATTACGTGGTTTAACGGAAAAGAAGTAGATGAACTATCTAATATTTGTGTGTTCGATGCCAGAAGTGCTCGTATTATAATTGATAGCAATAATGAAACCTCCTACCTACCTTATGGTGCCTTTGTTTTTGCTCCTTTGGCCGATTTACTTAGCGAACTCAAAGTTCAATTAAACAAAGAAAAACCTGAATTAATAAAGGCAGAAATAGTTGATTTGGATAAGGATACAAAAGCATATGAATTCTACGAGAATCTAAGTATTGACTCTAAGCAGGAAGACATCGATAAAGCAACTGAATGGACTGAGGATGATGACAAATCTCTTAAAATACTAAATAAAACTGTTTTAATGGCAGATGAAAAGGAATCTGCAAAAGAAATACAACGCTTAACCAATGATGCCAATAGAATTACAAAGCTTAGTGCTGATATTCAATTAATTGATAGCTATCTATCCAAGGACAAACTTGAGATAAAGAAGAAAATAGAAGCTTTTTTTGCAGCTAAACAAGCATTGCAAGCGATTATAGACTCTATGGATGAGGAACCATTAAAAGGAGTCGGCGATGAAGTTTGGCGAACTCTTTATAATGCTGCAAAGGATTTTTCTACGAAAGTTGCTTATCCTGAAGAGAAATTTCCTTTTGTCGGAAAAGAAAGCTCGTGTCCCTTATGTATGCAGGCTCTTGATAAAGAAGCAAAAGAAAGATTGAAGCGCTTTAATGCATTCATGCATGAGAGCGTTAAGCAAAAAGAAGAAACCGCTGGCAGCACCTTAATGACGGCAGTTAAAGAATTAGAAAAGCTAACTTTTGATATAAATGTAAACTACGAGGATTTAATTTCGAGGCTAGATAAACCCCTCAAAGAAAAGATAAATGATTATTATAGTGAAGCTAAAAAACAAGCTGCAATAATTAAAAAAAGCGCTAAGAAAGTAGATGCAAATGAATTTGTTACTTTGCCAGCTACTAATATTCACAAAAAGCTTATTAAATATGCTGATAAGTTAAAAAACCAAGCACAAAAAATAGAAAAAGATTTAAAACCTGAACAGTCAGAAAAAAATAAAAGGAAATTGTTTGAATTAGCAAGCAGAAAGGCTCTAAGTAAACACAAAAACGACGTCACTTCTTATGTAAAAACATTAAAGGAAATTGAACGATACAATAAATGTATTGCAGCCTGTTCTACTAGCGCCATTTCTTCCAAGGGGAAGCAAATTATATCGTCAGCTTTAACACCACAACTTAAGGATGCACTAGCTAGTGAGCTTAAAGACTTAGGTGCGAGCAACCTTCCTCTGAACATCAAACCCTCAGCAGTTCAAGGTGAAACTTGTCACAAAATGACGCTTGAAGGAGTCAAAGATCAAAAAGCTAGTTTATTAAACATACTAAGTGAAGGAGAGCAACAAGTTGTAGCCCTTGCCGGATTTTTTGCAGAACTTTCAGTTGAAGAGCATGAATGTCCGATTATTTTTGATGATCCAGTCAGCTCACTAGATCATAAATACAGAGAGAAAATCGCTGATAGACTTGCTAAAGAAGCACTAAAAAGACAGGTAATTGTTTTTACTCATGATATTGCGTTCCTATTATTACTTGAGAAAAAGATCGATAGATTAAGAGGTGGCTTTTCTACACGTACAATCAAGAAAGGCGAATTCCCTGGACTAAATTCAAAAGGTGTACCTTGGAGTGGAAAGAAAACAAAAGGCAGGCTTGAGGAACTAGAGAATGAGTTAGGTGATATTAAAGACTTACCTGGGACTAACATTGAAGAGTACAACAGAAAAGCAGGTTATATATACGGAAGATTAAGAGAAACTTGGGAAGCTTCAATAGAGAATGATCTTTTTGATGGGGCCGTTGCTAGATACACTGGAGCAATCCAGACTAAGCGGGTGCAAAAAGTTACTGTTGCTGATGAAGATTACTTCATTATTGATGAAGCTATGGATAAGTGTTCTACCTGGATGATTGGCCATGATAGATCGAAATCCTTAGATGTAGATCGACCCCCACCTGATGAAATAAAGACTGATATTGAAAAATTGAGGAAATTTAGTAGAGAAACAAGGCAAAGACTTGAAACTACACAAAAAACAAGACAAGAACTTATGTCGTCTTTTACACCTACTATGGGCTAATCATTGAAGCTTTTTATAGGGCTGACTTCATTTAATCACCCCAGATTTCGGAGATTTTAGATTTTTGCTTATGCATAAATTATTTGTTGGATATTCATTAGGCCCCTCAAATTGATTATAAAGGCGAAGAATCTAGCTCATGATTTTGGGCTGCTTCTCGATATCCGCAATAATGGCACCCCTCGGCAGCGTCGGGAATGGTATCGCTGGTCAAACAAGACTGTATTTTTTCTAATGTTGGCTCAACCCAGCCATCGTCTCCCTCATAAGGAATTACCTTTATTGTAAAATCTAAACAGTTATCAAATTTTTCTTTACTCTTTATTCCGTTGCAATAAACAAAATAGCCGGTGCCTGATACCTTAAATCCATTTTTTCTCATCAGCCATTGATAAAATTCCATTTGGCGCTTATAGCCATCTTGCCAATCCGCATCTAGTGTCACTTCGCCATTCTTGCTTGTAGCCTTATAATCAACAACTATTAATTCACCATCAGGCCTTTCCCAAACATCATCAACGGCACCCGTTAATATAAAATTCGTTTTTTCGTGCAAAACTTGAACACCCTTAAAGTTTTCTCTCCACTCGTCAATTTTTTCGTGATCAAATGGAACTGCATCTACTTTGTTTTCAACCATAATTGGATGTGGTGTTTGCTCAGCCCTATGTAAATCAAATTCCTTTTTAAGAAGTTCATCGACAGCAGAGTTTAATGAAAACGGATATCCCGGTGGCAGATCAGTTCCGAGCCTTCTGTCTATATAAAAACAGCGCGGACAATTTACAAAATTATCGATTCGTGTGCGACTTAGTTTAAACGGCTTATTACTAGCAGGATCAAAAAGATTTCGTTGTCTTTGCGGATTATAATCAAAGCCCATAAAAATACCTATTTAAGTAGTAGTAATTATTTCATTTAGGCAAACGCTTGGCAAATTTATTTTGAGATATTAATGCGCCTTTTTAGATTTCAGCTGATAAACTTTGTGGACTGTCCCTCCCTTCTGGTATGAAAAAAAGAGTCTCAGAAAACATTGATTGGGGAAAGGATTCTTCTCCTAGTGACTAGCGAAAATAAAAGACAGATCGACAAGTTTCAGAGTTAGTGGAAGATTCTCGAAAGCACTTTCTCTTTCATAAATAACGTGAAGTTTTGAACCTTTCGGGATAAAGTCATCTTTTAAAAAATACTATTATTTGCTTCTTTATTTCCCAGATTTAGTTCTATTGCATTGCTTACATAACATCTGACAATTTTCTGAAATCGTTTTGCCACCTTCGTGCCATGGTTTTATGTGATCGGCTTCCATATCTTCTAACTCGAACCGTTTGCCACACTCTAAGCAAATACCCTCTTGTCTCTCATACGCTTCTCGTTTCATTTTGTCAGTAAATGCTCGGATATTCAGATATTTTTCCTTTCTAGTGAGAACAAAAGGGTAAATACCTGACTTTTTCGATACATCTTCATCTTGCATCAACTCTTTGATCTCGACTTCCAGTTTTTTAGCGTTTAGTTTCGCATCTTTGAATTCATTATACAGTTCGCCCCACTGCACACTCTTCTTCATCTCTTTGCGATAATTGGTAAAAGTTTCTCGCACCCACGCGATGACGTTTTGAAAATAGTGCCACAACTCATCGGCGTTCGAGTCGTGCTGATGCTTGGCCATATAATCTTCTATCTTGCCATTGTTTATCCACGAAAGTGCTGTCTGTAAATACTCTTGCCGGATCGGCGACCCGCTAATTAATTGTCCACCGTCATTCGCCAGTAGGTATGCAACGCAGTTCGATTTGCTAAATTTCAGCTTAGCATCGCTCAACCATGGCCCGGTATAAACAGCATTGCGCAGTTCTTGATCAGTCAACTTTTCACCAGCGATATTGATAGTTTTGAACCAATCCAACCGTTCCTTATCTGTACCGTCGCAGAAGTAAATCATCAGTTCATAGTCAAGTATCTGGTCTTGCTCTTCCTTGGTGAGATTGTGAAAGTAGCGATCTGTTAGCGAAAAGTCGTTATTGACGTACTGACCAATGCTAATGGTGCGTTGCTGGCCGTCTAGCATTTCGTAACCGCCGTCTTCGCGGACCATCCAGTACATTACGTTGAGTGGGAAGTTTTGTTTTATGGTGTCAATCACTGCATCACGCTGTTTGCCGGTATAGACAAATTCACGCTGATATTTCGGGCGGATGTTGAGTTTGTTGCTATAGGCAACAACACCTTCTTCGGCACTGTCTTTATAGCCAACAATCACTTCGCGTATTGGTATTTGATGTAGTTCAATTTTCATACTTAGTTACTCTTTTCAATAATTATCCTCGCATAAGTTGCTTTACCATTTACTATAGCTCCAACATATTTTTTGTGCTGCTCGTCAAGATATGTTGGCGTACCTTGTATCAATGCATCTGATTTCTCTCGCTTATCAGCCAGCAATCCGATAATTTGATATTGCTTAGGATTATATTTATCAATAAATGTAATGGGAACGCCCATTTTGCCATCATAATCCATTGGGATATCCAATACTCTTGAAACTTCAATTGCATCATAGTTGTCATATTTTGGGTATTCTTCTGGTGAGTATTTTTTATATAGGGTTAGTTTCTCGTGACGCTTTGTGGTATCCAGATTTGTAAACCACATGATACGCCCCATGCTGAAATACTTAATCCCGTTTTCAATTTTCTTTCTTGACTCTGTTGGTATGTCATAATCATCAGGTACCCGAAACCACTTTGTACCGCCATTGTCATAACCAAACCATAATTTATTTTCTTTAATTAATTTAAATATGTTTTTATAGGTAATAGCATTTTGATCGCCGAGAATTAAAAACTTCTTATCATATTCAATAAGCTGTGCAACATATTCACGAAAGAGCGAAAATGGCGGATTTGTTACAACTATGTCCGCTTCTTTCAGTAGTTCGATACATTCTTCGCTACGAAAATCACCGTTACCCTTGATTGGTTTGGCTACATTGGCATTACTCCTTAGTAGCAACTCAACATCTGCTAGGCTGACCGCTCCGTCAGAGTTTAGGTCTTTTACCTCGTTGATTTCAATTGTAAATGGTTCTTTTCCTTCTGGTTTTAATCCCTCCACCTCAAATAGCGGTAACTGCTCGCCAACAATTGGCGATTTGACGTAGCTAGTAGTGATGAGCTTTTTTAGTCCAAGCGCGTTAAAATTGGCAGCAAAATACTTAAAGAAATTGCTTTCGAACGGATCATCGCAATTGCAATATACTATTTTGCCACGAGACTGGTCCTTGTAGTGCTTTAATTCTTTTTCAATATCAACGATTTGAGTATAAAACTCGTCTTTCTTTTCTTTGCTTGCCTTATGCAAATTTTTGTTTAATGATTTCTGTGCCATAATTAGTCTTTAATATTTTCTAACGTCGTCTACTTCCATCACCAATGCTTACCTTTAATCAGTTATTCTTCGACTCTTGTTAAATAAAAGTCTTGACAATAACCTTACCGATTGATAGCTAAGTTAGCAAACTATCAACTTCTTAACTTTGGCCAGCCTTGTCTGAGCCGTGGATCTCTAATAATCGACCCAGAAGCCGACAAAAATGCCGTAACGGGCCGTAGTGGATGAGTTTTTCCCGAGGCCGATCAACCCTCGGCATATCTACAATTTTAGACGCACTTCTGCTAATTACCATCTCATATACTTATTAGACAAAAGTGCCCAAAATCCTTTTTATTTACTTAAACAAGCGCTTATTTGGCCATATGGATAAATTTTGACCCTTTTTTGGCCCTTTTTTTGGACATTTGGATAAACATAAGCTTTTAAGTTCATTGGGGGTTTAAATCCCCATGAGTAGAATTACGAAACCCATCTGAGTAACATGTGACTAAATGAGGTGCAGTAGCGGGTTAATTTGATGTTTGAACCGAAGGTGAGTTTCAAATTACGCCCTATGAAACCGAGTTTAGACCACCCGCCTGCCAGCGCCTATTATGCCGCAGGCATTGGCGGGCAGGTAGTCGCGGAAGCGGGTTTCGAATCTACTCATAGAAAAATGGTACAAGAATAAAGGTATTTGAGATCCTTCTCTTCGTTCAGGATGACAAGAAAAAAACAAACGTTAAAAAAGTGACAAATTGTTGAGAGATTGCCGCGCCCGGCTAAGCCGCCTTTGCTTCTTCCGGTTCCCTAAAAGAAGAAAGTATTTTGTCTTCCCAAGACCTGTTCTCCGGAAATACATGATCGGGCTCGGTATGCGTTACATAATCCCAATAAAACAGCCAAATTCCTAAAGTAATAATCGACAGTCCCAAATAGGCCCAGTAATTACGCTCCGGAACTCTCAGTGAGACAGTTATCGGATCTTTTGCTATGCCGACCTTGGTCCAAAGCTCGCTAAAGTCATCCATTATCTCTTGTTCCATTCGTTGAATACGATACCAATCAACAAGCAGGAAGTAGTATACATAAAACGCGACTAGTCCACCGGTAAGAACCATCAAGACCGTCCATAAAACAGCATTCTTTGGCCTTAAAAGAGTGTCTTCCGCAACCTTTATTTTCTCTTCGATCTCCGACTTTTGCTGATATATGTCCATGCCTTTGGCCTCAGCGACTTCTTCGGTGGTTCTTAATGAGCTTCTAAACAATTCACCCATGCGAGCAAAATGCTTATCTCGTCTTTCAATCCGCTGATATATGATTATTAGGTAAATTACCAGGCCGACAATGATAAAAGAAAGGCCAACGACTAATACCAGAAACAACCACCAATTAATAAGTGGATTTTCTTGCTCTCGACCCTCAAAAATCGTTCTTTCCAGTTTTGGATAATCTTTCAGCATGGTTTTACTTTACCCAATAGGTTTTTCCGGTATTCACTAAACAAGGATTAGGCTCCCTCCCCTATAAGCGGGTCATTTACGGCCTCTGAGTAGCATGAGGATTAACGAAGTAAAGTAGTGAAATAATTTGATGTCTGAGCCGCAGGCGAGTTTCAAATTACTCCCTATGGAAACGAGTTAATCCCATAGACACGCAAGGGCTGCAAAACCTACTTATAGCAAAAATATATTTGAATCTACTCATATAAAAAAATAAATACAAAACGTATAGTTTAAAAAAGAAGCACTCTTGAATCCACGAATAAAAAAGTTAAAAAATGATAAAAAATCAATTGGCGATGTAGGAGTTTGCGAATGACGAATTAAGTTTCTATTCTAGAGATTCTTGAGAATTTTCAGATACTCTTGTGAGGAAATACCTAGAACTCTAAGATTGTTTCTGATTATAAAAACGGGAAGCTCTTTTTGTTGGGGAATGATTACCGGCCTTCTTAGACCAGGCTTACTATAAACTCTGTGATCACCTTTTTGCCTTTGGAACTCACAGTCAACAGATAACAAGAATTTTTCGAATATTTTCCAGGAAATCGGTGTTATTCTAGGCACTTATAGGAATTTTCACTTTTTCAAAATCGTTTTCGACAACAACAGGCGGTGACCATTTTTTATCTGCTTTTGTCCAACCTA
>SDBU01008501.1_pt1 | contig 11664 bp, 16 predicted proteins | sample 2277071 | NCBI WGS metagenome assembly SDBU01 (sample SAMN10397929, study PRJNA504765) | marine sediment metagenome | isolation source: marine sediment core GS08_GC12, 126 cmbsf | place: Arctic Ocean: Gakkel Ridge, Loki's castle | collected 2008 | reverse complement strand
GCTGTTTCTCCAGGCAGCCTTCGCACAGGTTGAGGTTGCAAGGTTACGGAATGAAACTGGTCCGTTTGATGCAAAGCCTACAGTAGAAGGGTGGTGGACAGAACGGAAGTTGGGTGTCTCAGGAGTAATGGGTGAGGGAAGACTGTTGCAAGAAGCTCCACGACCTGGAGAACCTGGTTTTGACCCAGCGGCAAACTTACCATCTGGTGTTCGCTTCCAAGGTGAAATCCAAGGTCTGCCAGAAGGTCGGCACATGTATGAGTATGTCCTTGAAGTTACTAAGCAAAATTTGGTGATAGATACAAAGTTTCCTGAGAGGACGATAGACGTTGTTCTCGCCGAGGCAAAAGGCGAAGCTCCGTTGGGACAAACCGCTGGCTTCGACCTTGCTGAAGGCAAAGTTAAGGGTGCTTTCGATCCTTCTACAAACGTAATGAGCTTGCTTCAAAGTGCTGATGCCAGCACCGTCTTGCATGAGACCATTCATTATCTTCGTCAAAGACTTTCTCCAAAGGCTCGTGCGAAGCTCGACGCTTGGCTCGAAGTGAAGCCAGATGTTCCACTGTCACGGACGCATGAGGAGGTTTTCGCACGAGCCTTTGAACGTCATGCTCGTGAAGGACTGGCGCCGGCGCCAGAACTGCAACCTATCTTTAATCAATGGGCCAGTTGGTTGAGAGCTATTTACCCACGCTTGCGTGGAACATCCATTGAAGGAAAAATCTCTTCCAGCTTTCAAGAAGTGTACGAAAGTCTCTTTCGGTTTGAAGAACCCATAGAGATACGAGACCAAGCGGAAATGGTTCTTAGAGGTAGGCTTTTTAAGGAACCTATTACCCGCGCGCTTGCTCCACTGCTGGAGCCAATCGTGCCTCCGCGTGAAACTCTTCGACGTTTTCTAGGAGACGAAAAGGCTGCGAGGTTTTCGGGTCGTATTATAGACGCAAAAGAAGACATAAATCATAATATTATACAAGGACAAGATGTCTCGGTTGCGAACGCTCGAAAGGGTTTGAACCATGCGGAACAAAGAGATACGCTTCGCGTCTTGCGTATGATAGAAATGGACAACAAGGAACTTATAAGTGCTGCTGAGAAAGCTACACCGCAAGTTTATACAGCCGCGATGAAGCTACGTAAGATCCTCGATGAAGTCTTGCCTCGCATTCGTGCATCGAAGAAAGCAACCTACAAAGAGACCTTACCTACTGACATGTACGATGCTTTTATTCAAGTAGTTGAGGGAGGCGTCGCGCCAGAGGTGGTATTTTCAAAAGGCTCCAAGGAGTTGCGGCGGCTAAAGAGTTTCGTGCGGCATTACAAGGACATCGATAAATGGGGTTTTCTCAACTATATGACACACTCGGACCGTGGCCAATGGAGAGCGGTAGATCAACATGGTAACTATGCAGCGATAGCTAAGACAGAAGTTGATTTGCAAAAACGTATGGCACAGTATGAGAGAGAAGCATTGGAACGTGGGGAAGTCGCAGAGCTGCACATTGAACGTCCTTGGTATGGTTCTGATTCAGATAGTGGCTTTTTAAAGAGAGCTAGAGCAGGACCGTACGAAAAGCGGTATGAATCCAACAAGGTTGGCAGCGAGGATGCTTTTGAATTGGTCGAGGATTACCTTTCTTCTGTCGAGAAGAAGATCTTTCTCGATCCACTTGGGGCGCAGCTTCGGAGACATGTAGAGCTTGGCATCTTTAAGAACGAATCTGTTGGGGTTCTTAGAAAGCAATACAACACGGCTGTAGGTGAACACTATTGGGAAGACAACGCACTCGATAGCGCGCTGAGGTATATTTGGAAAGGAGCACCGAGCAGGTCGGCTTCGGCTCTTGCAGGATTGGAGGGTCGCTACCAAGCACTCACAAAGTTGGCGTGGCGACCTGCGTTGTCTGCTTTGAATCTTGGTTGGGGTTTAGGTAAGACCTGGATGTTTTCTGGAACACGAGCGTCAGCTAGAGCTGCCTGGTGGATGAATACCAAAGAAGGACAGAATATTCTGTGGGACAACAGAGCACATTTAGGTCAAACAACGGATCCTACTGGGGATCCTGTGAAGAACGTGGCGGAAGGTGCGTTGTCCTGGCTACAGCCTATGGGCATGTTTAGAAAAGGTGAAAAACTGACGAGAGGTTATTCGTTTGCTGCAAACTATTTAATTGCAAAAGAAAACGCAACAGGGCTTGAACTCAAGACCGATGCAGAAGTTCAGGCGTTCGCACGTGAGGCTATGCGTCATCAGCAGACGTACTATGCACCAGTCGGAATCGGACGTTTATGGCGTTCGCCCTTGGGACGTTTAGGTGGTAGATTTAAGCAATGGCCATTGACAGAAATTCTTCATATGACACAGTATACTCCACAACAATGGCTTCGTTTTATGGGAGTGTTTTGGGCCTTTGGTGGAACTAATGCTATACTTTCTACCATAAGACATATTCCTATTATTGGGTATATGACTAACTTTAGAGTCAACAAAGATGACGATCACCCAGAGTTAGGACAAACCACGTGGATTGATAAAGCCCTTGCATATTCGGGTGCGAATTATCCACCAGTAGTGACTGATGGTTTGCCAGGGTTGGCGAAGATGACGGTTTCTAGCACGGTTGATATTCGTCTGCCGCAAAATTTGGAGGGCTGGATCAGTACGTCGTTGAGTGATATGCTTCGTGTATTTGGTTTTTTCTCACGAGAAGAAAAAGACTTTGACCTACGAAACTTCTCTGACACAATTGTTATGTACAGACATTGGAATCGCGCTCTTGATGCACTTTTTAGGGAAGACGGTATTATTAAGAATAGTCGTGGAGAGGCTGCGTACGAAGTCCCTGATGAAACTGAGCGTCGTCGAGTAATCGCTGGTGGTTTACTTGGGATGAAAACGGTGGACTTTTCACGAACACAGCAGCTTGCGAGAAAAACACGAACCGATGAGGTTCTTCATAGAGAAGGTGTAAAGCGCACGGTGAAGAATCTAGTGGACTTTTTAGAAACAGGCAGTGGCAACGTCGAGGCGCTTGAACATGACGCGTTGGTTTATTTCTCAACTATGTCAAAGGAAGCTATTAGACAAAGTGTAAAGAATGAATTTGAGCGTCGTAAGTTGGACCCTGTGAAGAGAATACTTTTGCATGGTTCAAAGCTAGAACGTCTTGGTATTCTTCCATACCTTCAAGATGAGGGTCTTACGCCTTAGATAGCTTAATGCCCCAAGGATCTTGCCGAAGTCTAATAGGCTTTTTCTTTTTACAATCTGCACAATTTCTTTCAGCCAACATTTTCTCTACCTTCTTAATTGTCTGCTCTTTTTTCTTTTCAGAAAAGGAGTCCATAGAAAGAAGGATAACACACTTGCATTGTTTCTTCATTGTCTCTCTTACCTCTTAGATAATCTAACTTGTAGAAAGCATTAATCCTTGCCCGCCAGGGCCGGCCTTCGATCCAGGAGGCTTCGATAAAGAGGCCTAGGAGGCTCTCTAAAGGCTTTAAGCCTCTAGCTGAGAGGGAGAGGCCAGCCCTTTTTCTTCAGCCTCATTGCTTATTTGACGAAAGACTTCGGGACATTTGTCGCTCAGAATCTGCAAAGCCATGAGTGCGATCTCACGCATTTGCGGATGGGCGGCTGGTGCCGTGCGCATTTTAAAGAAATGTAACCACTCTCGGAAGTTGCAGGTCATGTGAATCTCTGTCTTGAGGCTGTTGGGTAAAACCGACCGGGCCATCTGTGGACTTACCTTGAGGCGAATCAAGTTGAGATAATGCGTCTCTGCTTGCCTCATCGCTTCATACCAAATATCATCCGATGGACAATTCCATTCCAAGGGTCGGACAATTGTAATTTCGTTTCCGAATTTGTTAATGGCGTAATTACAATAACGTGTTGATTCTTGGGCGTAAGATGCAAGGCGATGACGAACCATTTCGTGACTAACGCCTCTATCACAAACAAAATGAATTGAGGCGCTGGCGTGTTCAATCATTGCTAGATGCTCACGCTCGATCAACATATGGATCATCTTGGCCGCCGTTCCGGGGCCAATTTTGTCTTCGGACTTGTAGCAGGTTCGTGCGATGCGCTCAATCTGCTCGGCGGCATTAGGTGTGATCCAATTAAGTTTCGCTGAGGGTTTGACGATTAGCATGTTAGTTTCTCCTTTGGGTAGGGACAAGAGTAAGGATTTTGCATTTACTTTTTGAAAAATCATAGGATGCTTTTCTCAGCAATCCGTTTGAATTAAAATATATCTCTCCTGCCTTTGGGTAGTCCTCTCTAGGTTTCCAGTACCACTTACCGCAAAATTCCCAGACCTCGGCGAGGATGGGGAATGAGTAATGAGCAAAGTTAGATTCCTCCTTGTTTACTTCTCCATTGTATAAATACATATCGCCCTTGCTATACCGCGGCGGTCGTACCTCCCCCGTTTCCACAAAGTGCCTATTAGTGTCCTTGTATTTGTAGACTTTTAACGATTGCCTCTTTTGGTCTGCGGGGGGTTCTTCAACCAGAGTTATTCCAATACGTTTCGGGGTTCTTTCTTTTTCGGCCAACATGGCGTCGGCCTGAGCATAAGCCATTTCTGCGATTTGTTCATGGGGCCAGCTATAGTTGCCAAAATTTACAGCAAATCCAGACATGGCCGCCGCTGCGAAATAATCTCTCAGGGAAATTTCATTCATGGCGTGGTCTCCTCCGGGATTTCTTCCCACCAAAGATCAACCTCTTTCCAGTGGTGTGGGGCAAAAGCGATTACCAATTGCCCCTTTTATGGAAAATACCAGAACGCCGCCTGACATGAATTCGTAGCAATCCGCTTCGACCAACCTGGGTGGGTACACATTCCCCACAAAACTCACTTCAAACTTAGTCATGATCATTTTCCTTCCGGGATTTCTTCAAGGGTGAATGTCGTAGTCCCTTACGCTGCCCAAGGGCTGAATGATAAATCCTTCACTTATAGTTTCGCCCAAGTCCTCTTCCAGTGGGGCCTCTTCCAGCGTAATGTGAGTCCCAATTTTGCCGATGATTTTGTAAGTGCGACGCACCGGTGGCGGCGTCGGCTCGGGCTGCGGTTCATCCGGCCACACCGTACTGATGTCCATCATCCAAACGTCCGTAGGGTTGTGGATACCGTCGCTCACGGCAAAATAGATGTAATTACCGTCATCCGTAATGGAAGCCCAGCACTCTTTGTGGTAGCTGGCCTCGACGCCCAGGTCCGGCCTATGGTAGAGGTTCGTGGTATTGCCCAGGCGAATGATGCGCCGAGACGCACGTCCACCGGTAGGCTCAATTTCCAACAGGAAAAACTGATTGCCGCTCCAATATTGTCCCCAGCCGTAGGTCGAGACGAAGATCCACCCCGGTCGGCTTGCCGGCATACGCCCGAAGTGCATATTGACGTGGGAACCGGGGGCCATTTCGGACATGTTTATGATACGGATCGTTTCGCCCGTTTCGATAACGAACGCTTTAATCCAGTCGTCGCGGTCTTGCCAAACGTAGACCTCCGCGTTGTAGGTCGTGTTAATTTCAACGGGGACGAAGTTAAAGGTCGCATCGTCGGAGATGTAGATTGATTCGATTGTTTCCTTGTTGGTTTTGGTGATGAAGGCCCAGCCGTCATGTTGGCCTCTAGCGAGGCTTGGTAAAAGGTTGTATCCATCCCTTCCGATTTCAAAAAATCGAGAAGGCGAGTAACCTGAAGTAAAGTAAAATTTCCCTGAAGACGAAACGTCATTTGCGTATCCTCCATTCGGAAAAGTTAAAACGCTGGGTGCGCCAGACGTTTGTAGGTCGATTACATGGGCCGTTCCGTTCTTAAGCATGACGGACCGGTAGCGGCCCGATTGATCCATGTGCCCCTCGTGTTTAATATCCGCCTCGAATTTGCGGATAATGCGTGTGTGTGCCTTGTCTTGCAGATCGCGCACGTCCCACTCGAATAATACCTCCCATCGGTGATAGATGATCGTGTAAGGCTTGGCAGGATCTCGACTCCAGCGCGGGTCGCCAGATTCACCATAGAACGGATTGCTCGACGTGTCGTAGGGACAGATGAGGCGTTCAATTAAAACTGGCAAGCCCCCCACGATTCTGTAAAGCCACGCCCCGTTCCCCCAATGGCTGAACGCAATGAAGTATTTACCCGTCGAGTTGACGTTGGAATACTTGCTGTAGCCGTTACTCAAGCCTTGCTGATATGGGTAGGTGACCTTGCCACTCAGCGTATAGGTCGTAATCTTGTCAAACATCGCCGGGCCGATGTCCACCGCGATGTCGGTCATCTTTGTGATTTGCAACGCCGGTTTGGACATCATGGCGTGCTCGCCGCCGACGCACTCGATGATGGGGGCACCGCGAACAGCGATGGCAAGCGCCAAGATGGAAATCACCATGGCGATTACCGATATTACCTTAGTGATATTGTTGTATCGTTCGGCATTCATCGTCTTTCTCCTTCCTTTATTTCTTTTCCATAACCGCATAATTCTGGAAACCGATCTTCTATGTTGTACAATATTTCATGCTTTTCGCCAACATACTCCATGTCTTTTCCACATCCATCGCAGACAATCCTATCGAAACACTGATTTTCCTCGTGTTGTTCGTCGTTCATCGTGGTTCTCCTTCTTTCAGAACCGCAGCGATTCTATCCGTCAAAGTTTCCTCGATTGCGTAAAAAGCCTCGTCCGAATAGGCTTGCGTCTTGTTGTCTCTAAGGCGAAATAAGTTCTCATGTTCCATGCCCTTAACCGTGATTAAGGCTCTTGTTGCAAGTGTCGTAATCCTTGCCGTAAGTAAAGAGTCGGATATACGTTGTTCGTCGTTCATCGGGGTTCTCCTTCCTTAATCCACTCTCCATCAAGGCTTCTCATGGATATGAAATCTCGGCGCAACGCTTCCGGGGTGCGATAATGCACCTTTGTGCGATGTCCGCTTTGACTTACAACCAATTTGACGTAAGTGGCTTTGGGGTATTGCTCTCGGATCATCTGCGCAATGTGCTTTTCTCTTTCATTGTGTGTGTCAGTCATCGGCCTTCTCCTTTCCAGTATTTCGGTTCGACGCCTAGGCCACGGGCGGCGAGGCAAATGTCGCATTCATAAATATCGTCTTGCCTTGCCTCATAAAGAAACCCAGCCACGATCTCTTCCAGCGCGGCACAGCGTTGCTCAGCGGCGTGGCAGCGGCGGATGATGGCAAGAATGACAATCAATTCACAATCTCCAGAAGATGATACTTTGCCAAAAGCGTATTGAACGTCTTTTTTGCGGGCTTTATACCAGGATTCCAGGTCGATGTGATGATCAAACGGACCTGGCTTATCAATTCCTTCCGTCGGCTCTGGTATGGTTGGTTTGTCGGTCATGGCGTGTCCTCCTTCATCCTATGCGCTTCATAATGCCGCTGATTTCCGCTCTCATTTCGGTGTCAATTTCATCAAACGCGTCATCCGAATACGCCATGGCAAGGCCGTGACGCGAGCGTTCTTTATTCAGTGCTTTCATCCCATTAACCCGAATAGCTGCGCTTTGTGTTGCTGCCATTATCTCAGCAGCCACCAGCATACGAGTTGCTGCTTCTTCTACTATTTGACCTTCATACATGGTTAGTCCTCCAGACTGATTTCCTCGGCTTCTCTGCCGTTCAACACGGGAATGAGTGAAAACGTACCGACCAGCCCGGTTTCTTCGGGGTATATCAAAACCGTTTCGTCTTTGTAATGCAGGGTTACCGTGGTTACCCCATCAAGGTGGACTTCTATATTTTTGATTCTTGTACCTTCGCAGTCAACATAAATCGACTCGTATTCTTGCGTCTCTATGCCAATGGTGGAGAGTGTGGCGGTTGAATATGGATATTCAACACGTCCGTCAATGTAAACGTCTTGGGACAAGTGATATATCTCCTTGTCACAACTAACCTTCCACATCATCAAGACAAGTCCCGCGAGCGTCAGCCAGATGACTGTGATGCTGATGGCGATTTTGGTTTTCATTCGATTTCTCCTTTTTGATTAATATTGCCATCCCCGTCCCCGCTCTTTTGCGGGTGGGCGGTCGTGTCCAAATTTCCTCCTGTATCTTGCTTGTCTCCAAATTTTGTAACGCACCCATATTCTGCCATATATGGAATAAAGTTTTCTGTGTTTCTTGATCCACCAAGGCTGCGGTGGCGGTGTTACATTATTACGAACTAGCTCTTCGATATAATCGCTTTTCAGATATTCGATTCCCAAAAACGCAATGGTGCGAACTCCGGGTTTGCCGCACAAGTCACAGACTTTACCGCTCGTAGAGACCAGGCTATCATTGCCGGCCTTGATGGTATACCGAAGCCTATCCCAATGGACCTCAAACTTTCCGCCTATTTTCTCCAGGGTTTCGCGGCTCATTGCGACATATGAACCACGAAAGGTAGCGTGCTGGTAATCCATTGAAGGTGGAACCCAATCTGAGTGCGCGTAACAATACAGATGCGTCCGCAGCCAGTCGAGTTTGGTATTGTTCTGCCCGTTTCCGACGGCGGCAGCCCCGGCGTCAAGCAACTTGATGCTGGCGCTGACAAAAGCAAGACCTTGTTTGATGTCCAGGTCGTCGTGCATGAAAAAGACGTAGTCATAGTTCCGCCAGACGCCCAGGTCAAGCCATTGCTGGTATGCTCCCCATTCCAGCCCGTGGTTTGGAAAGAAGAACATGGCGCATTGAGGCGGGACGTTCCAGTTATGCTCTTGGGTGTATTTCCAGCTTCGATGACTAATGATAAACCAATCAAAACTCGGTGGTATTGTAAGTGATGGGTGAACATACGAATTCGCATACAGAATTTCTCTTTCCATAACATCGTAGATGTTTTCTTCGCTCGGATCTTGGGGGACAACTCTGCCATGTCCGCCAGCGATGACGATTGCGATTCTCATTTCTTTCTCCTTAAAAAGATCCACCACACGCCGACAATGGGGACGGCGATAATCATAACCGTGAACGCGCCTATGGTAAATGGCACGGCTGCTAAGGTGAGCAGCCCGCCACGATTGGCGATTGCTGCGGCCAATATGATGAGAACGACGATTGCTGCGAGGACAATGATCATTTGGCCTTCCTTGGAGTATATTCAATAAATGTTTCGTTTCCTTCACGTGTTATACTGCAAAAATGCATCCCCTCCAATGTTGTCAGTATTTCTGCTAACGTACGTTTGTCAACGTCTTGATAGTAAAATCTAAGCAACTCCGACAAGGAAATTTTGTTTGCTGCCGCAATTGTGTGCTGCATTCGGTGTAATACAGCAACGTCTTTGTTTCGTCCAAAATCTGCAAAGACATTACCCATTACAGCTTCAACTTCTTCGAGCATACAAAGTGCGTATTGAAAATCTTGTCCTTCAAGCAACATATCACTACCACGGGCGGCTGAGAGTATCATCGAGAGCTTGAACATGTGAGTTTGTCTTCGCGCTGTATAGCCTTCAGCAAAGGTATGTTGGAAAGCAGGTTCTTTGTCCTGTTTAGTATACCAATTGGAGTAACGTTCGATCCACTGTTCTGTTGGGTGAAACTCGCCAGCCATTGCAGCTATACGACCAAGGTCGAGAGTAAGATCCTCTTCAAGACGGTGTTCTTTTTCTGTTTTTACAGGCACAATGATTGTTTTATGTTTATTTGCGGCGTAGACAAATATCATACGACTTGCTAAGCCAGAACCAATAGTGTCTTGGGGTATTGAAGAGGCGAGCAATTTGGGTGTTGTTGCTCCAATAAGATTTACAAAGACGCCTCGAACTTCGTCAGTTCCTTGATGCTTTGTATCATATGACCAGTATTCTGGACAATCATACCAATTTGAAAGAAAAGTCATGAGTTCGGCGTTGTGGTAGCCAAGGAAGACTGTAAGTTCTTCACTGAAAATTGTCAATGAAGAATGAAAGTCTGGCTTTCCTGCACCTTCTACAGTTACCATGTCTAATCGTTTGCACAAGGTTCTACAAACAGCTTCCTTTGTAGCACAATTTGCTGCCAGAAATATTCCAATACGTTGTAGCATTTCAATCGCAGGTTTCATAGCGGTGCCTTTACGAGCACCTGGCGGACCTACAAGGACAACATACATGTTTGGATATTTTCGGCCGTCCCACTCGACGTAACATTTACGCATGAGAGCAGCAGCTATCGCCGACGCCGCGCTCCAACGTAGATACAACAGTGAAGCCTCGTTTGTGTCTTCAGTGTAGGTCATATAGCCATTTATCCAATGAGGAACTCTACGTTCAGGCACAATAAGCAATCCTTTTACGAATTAGATTATCTAAGTTGTCTAGCGAGAGAGAATTTCCTTCATTGCTTGACGACGTCTCCACTCCTCTATATACATTGCGATGAATTGACGATTCATCTTCTTTCCAAAGAGTTCGATGAAAGATTTATGTGTCTGTCTTTGAGGAAACATTCCTTGAAGTTTCAAAATTTTGCCTTTTGTCTTACGCTTCATGGAATCAAATCCTTGTCGTAACAGTCACCACAAAAAATGCCGTTGTAGACAGCTTGCTGTGCTTCAGTAAGACTTTCTACCCCTCGTTCGTTAGCTTGCAAAAGGATGTCTGCGGAGGTATCGCCGTCGTCGTCGACAAGGAAACGACCACAACCTTTACAGATGTCGTCTGGGAGTGCGAAGCTGTTCATTTAACTTCTCCTTTACGAGTTAGATAATCTAACTCGTCCGCAAGAGTTTCTATCGTGTTATTTTCGTTCCAGTCAACTTTTATAAGTGTGCCCATGCTTAGTCCTATTTTGCAATCGGCGGGAATGGTAAATTCCACGCCACGCCACTTTACAGGTGTCTGCAAAGAACGCCGAAGGGCAAGCAGAATACGTGCATGTTCTGTCCAATCAACGTCGAGTGGTATTTCAAAAACGACACTGTCGTGGATTTGATTTAAAAGACAAACGACGCCAAATTGCTCTTGATCGTAATAAAGCAATGATAAACCATAGATGTTTAAATGCTCACCAACAGTCGATTGTGGAATGAAGCTATAGGCTTGTCGGAACGTTTCCTCTTCCCAACGACCCATGAAAGTGTACTTTCGACCGTAAGGCGTTGTGAGAGTACGACCGCTGGTTTGAAGGGCTGCTTGTATCCAACGGTAGTAATTTTGCAGGCCTGGATAGGCTTTGTAATAGGCCGCTCGAACTTCCTTTGCTTGCTTCAAAGGAACTTCGTTCATTAGACTATACCTTTCGGGTCCAAGACCATAGTTGAACGCATGGTTCGGTCGTTTGCCCCAAAAATATCGTTCAGACAATGCAAGTCCTTTAATACCGCAGGAGTAATCTGCGTCGCTTATTTCTTCGGGTTTCTTCTCCTTTCCTGTCAAAACAGAAAGAATCAATGCGGCAGTAAGACAATGAGTGTCTACACCTATCTCATAGGCACGTTGCTTTGTGGGTTCCGGTGCGATGTAGGCAATTACACGATCTTCCGCTTGCATTAGGTCTACGACGTAGAGAACGTGACCTTCGTCAGCAAGTAAAAAAGGCTTCATTTCCGGTGGTAGATTTTGCATATTTCCACCAGAGCCAAAAATTGTCTGTGAAGATGATAGACGTCCAAACTTCGTGCCAACAGGATTGAAAGAGCTACGCATACGAC
>SDBU01008500.1_pt1 | contig 11665 bp, 11 predicted proteins | sample 2277071 | NCBI WGS metagenome assembly SDBU01 (sample SAMN10397929, study PRJNA504765) | marine sediment metagenome | isolation source: marine sediment core GS08_GC12, 126 cmbsf | place: Arctic Ocean: Gakkel Ridge, Loki's castle | collected 2008 | reverse complement strand
CTTAATGCCTAATACCACTTCGGTACGAACTTGTAGCCGTAGCTGATCACGCCGTGGTGACCTTCCGACTGAATACGTCGGAACTCGACCCGCACCTCCATGCCGATCTTGACCTTCTCCGGATCACAGTCGGTCACCTGGCCCATCAGCCGGGTACCGTCGGTCAACTCCACAACCGCCAGGGCGTAAGGGGCTTCATCGGTCCACTGGTCGGGAGCGATACGAATGACGGTGTACGTGACTATCTTGCCGGTATCGGGCAGCTTGACCGTTTCAAACTCAGTGTCGCCTGTTTCCGGGTCGATGGCGCGCGGCGGGAAATAGGTCTTGCCGCTTTTCTTGAACTTCGAGGCCTCTAGGCGGTAGCGCTGGGGGTATTCTCTCCAGTTACGCGAACTGAACATAGTCATCACGCCACCTCCATGATATGCACGGTTGCTGATGCCCCGGAACCGCCCATGTTCTGCGCCATCCCGATTTTCGGTGAGCCGGGTATCTGGCGGCCGTTTTCCGCCTGACCGGTCAGTTGTTTGTACACTTCCACTACCTGGGCCACGCCGGTAGCACCGACCGGGTGACCCTTGGATTTAAGTCCGCCGGAACTGTTGACCGGGAACTTGCCGTCCAGTGCCGTCTCTCCGGCCAGCGTGGCTGCTCCGGCCTGACCCGGTTCATAGACGCCGATCGACTCCAGTACCGCCAGTTCGGCAATTGTGAAGCAGTCGTGCACTTCGGCGAACTGCATGTCCTTGATCGTTTTGCCGGCCATTTTCAACGCCCTCTCGGAGGCAATCGCGGCAACTTTGATAGCGGTCATGTCTTCACGCTGGGCCAGTTGAAGGGAGTCAGTCGCGGCACCCGAGCCGGTAATTCTGATATACGGCTTGCCGAGTTTCTTGGCCACTTCCTCCGATGCCACGATCACCGCCGCAGCGCCGTCGGTAATTGGTGAACAGTCCAGAATGTGCAGAGGGTCGGCGACCATTACAGAGTTGGCTACCTGTTCCAGCTTGATCTCAAACGGATACTGGGCCACCGGGTTCTTGGCGCCGTTCCGGTGGTTTTTGACCGCCACTGCCGAGAGCATATCCCGGGTGGTGCCGTACTTGTGCATGTGGGCATGGGCCATCATGGCGTACAGACCGGGGAAAGTAGCGCCGTTGAAAACCTCGTACTCCTGGTCGGCGGCAGTGGCCAGGGCGAAAGTGGCCTCACCACCGGAACAGTCGGTCATTTTCTCCACACCGGACGCCATGACGATATCCGATATTCCGGAAGCAACCTCGATAAACGCCTGCCGGATCGCAATTCCGCCCGAGGCACAGGCCGATTCCACCCGGGCCGCCGGAAGACCTCTCATGCCGAGGTAGTCGGCCATCAGGGCGCCGATATGTTCCTGCCCGACGAACAAGCCGCTGGACATGCAACCGACGTATAACGAATCAAGCCGGTCCACTCCGGCGTTGTTAATAGCATCTAAAGCGGCATCGACAAAGAGTTGGCGCAGTGACTTTTTCCACACTTCGCCCCACTGACTCATGCCGACACCGACAACACAAACATTCCTCATCTCAGTATTCCTTCCTAATCGTTCTTGCGGATTTTGTGCCGGAACTTGGCGTAAGTTCCGTAGTCGACATAAATCTGGTTTTCTTCGAGTAGCTTGCGGGTGCGCACTGCCTTGTCGCGCACTTCGTCGATTCGATCGGTGACTTTCCAGATAAACGAGTCGGAGCCGGCGCCGGAGCCATAGGAACACATCAGGATCATATCGCCGGGACGGGCCACGTCGAGTGTGGCCGTCAGGCCGATCGGTGACGCTCCGGAATAGGTGTTGCCCAGGGTCGGGGACAGCCAGCCGGGATCGATCTGCTCCTGGGTGAAACCAAGCTGGAACGCTACCCGCTGGGGGAACTTGCCGTTCGGCTGGTGAAACACGGCGTAGGCGAAATCTTTGGGCTGCATACCGGATTTCTCAAGGATTGCTTTGGTGGCTCCCTTGGTGTGAGCGAAATAAGCTTCCTCACCGGTGAAGCGGCCGCCGTGCTGCGGGTAGAATTGGTATTCGCGCCGCCAGAAGTCGGGCATATCGGTCATGTACGAATGTGTGAAAAGACACTCAGCGACGAGGTTGTCCTGGCCCATAATAAACGCCGCCGCTCCCGCCGCCGCGGAGAACTCCAGCGCGTCGGAGGGCGCTCCCTGCGAGGTGTCGGCCGCGATAGCCAGCGCGTAGCGCATGAAGCCGGATTCGATATGGCTGAGGGCGACAAACATCCCCTCCGAACCGGCCTTGCAGGCAAACTCCATATCGGCACAGTGAATATCCGGCGTGGCGCCGATGGCTTCGGCGACTGTCGTGCCCGATGGTTTCACCGCGTACGGATGGGATTCCGATCCAATGTAGATAGCGCCGATCTCGGATGGGTCGACCATCGGGGCCCGCTTGAGGGCGTTTTTGGCCGCCTCTACCGAGAGTGTTATCGTGTCCATGTCCGGGGGCGGGACAGATTTCTCGCGCAGCATCAGACCCTTTTTGTAGCTGGGCGCATCGGCGCCCCAGACCTTGGCGATTTCTTCGACCTTGATCCGGTGGCGGGGCAGATGCGCGCCGTATCCGACAATTCCTGCCATCGCAAACCTCTTATATATTAGTTAACCTTTACTGTCTTCTTCAGCTGCCGGCTTCATCCCGTCGACAATAATTTACTAAAATACGGTCATTGTACGGCAAAGACAAGAGGGGGGTTGGAGATCGATCAGGAAGGCGACGTGTGAGGCTTGACAGCCAGTCAGGCAGAAGGCTATCTTGGTGCTAATGAGACTGTTCTCACTTACCCTCCTGCTGGTATTGGCCGCGTCGTTGCCGGCCAAGGGTTACCAATCCTCAAGCTCACCCGATATCAAGCTCAGAGGCGACGTTTCCTACGCAGTTCAGTTCGATGTGGTCACATACCAATATAGAATTGTCGTGTATGGTTTTGTTCCGGATTCGGTGGCCATAACTTTGGACTCTACGACGCTTCTGTTTGCGCGAAGTGGTGACTCGACGCTTACAGCGAAAGAAGTCGAGTGGCGAATTGAGTCCTCAGACCTCCACTTGGCTGGGAGCCTGACGCGATCACTGATCGGCAGGCACGCTGTCGCCAAGAGCTGTCAGATAGTTGCCTGGAAAGGGAAGAGATACGACAATCAGTGGGCCAGCGGCTGGCTGTATCTGCGCCCAAACACTGTTCGTATCCTTTACAACTTTTTTGGACTTGGGTACGGTGAGGGAGATTTAACTCCAAGCGATCGCAAGACATCAATGACTTACAGTTTTGAACTGGGGGGAGGTTACTACTTCAAGTCATCCGATATTTCGTATGTACTTCGTAACAGCAGTAATATGTCAAATAAACATGCTTTCTATTTCTTCGAACCACTCCAGTTAACATACCGTAATCGACAGCGCGGTGTTTTGGGAATCAATCCTCATTTGTGGAGCGGCGTTGTCCATTCAATCTTCGAAATGCGGCGAGATGATGTGAAATACAAGCAGGCTCAATGGGGTTTGGTAGCGGGTGTCGCGTTAGCTACCAAGTTTGAACGTCTTGCTTATTCGTATTCTACTACATTGGGCGGCATCCATACGTTCTCGTTCTTCTCTGCAATGATCAGCGGAGGTACAGTCCGTATGGGTACCCGCTATGATTATGTACGGCTGGATCGGGCTGCTATCTTCCGTGTCATGCTGCATCTGGAAGGGGGTGGGTGGGGAGATGGCGAAACGGAAACCCTGATGCATGTCGATGAGAGACAGTGGTATAGGAAAGCATTGGCTTACGGGGCCTATCTGCCGTTCTACCCATATTTTGCTCTCAGGAAACTCGCTGGCAAAGACCATTAAGACAATTGGCAGTATCTACTTACTCCCCCACCTCCCGCAACCACCGTTTGACCTGCCGGCCGATCTCGTCGCGGATGCGGCGGAAACGGGCGGCCGGGTCTTCGTCGGGACAGTCCGAGGTCGGGTTGTCAAACGGCCAGTGCAGGCGCGTGCTGCTGCCGGGAAATATCGGGCAGTGTGCGGCGGCATTATCGCAAACGGTGATGACGTAATCAAAACTCCGGTCAACCAGAGCGTTCACCTGGTTGGATTCCTGACCGGAAATATCAATTCCGACCTCCTTCATGGCTTCGATGGCGTCCGGGTGGATGCCCATCGGGAACAGCCCCGCCGAAATCACCTTGATACTATCGCCACCCAACTTGCGGAAAAACCCCTCCGCCATCTGCGAGCGGCAGGAATTCCCGGTGCATATTACCAGGATCTTCATCGATCAATCATCCTCTTTGGTGCTTCTACTGGTTTCTATCTATCGCTAAATCCTCGGGCGCGGGCAAGTGGATTATGCTCAACCCCCATATCTTGCTATGTTGCCATAGCTTACGCCCTATTACCCCATTTCTCGCGGGCCACAATTTTAGAGCTGTCATGAAACTTTTTTTGAAACTAAATTTGTTTCCCAAATGTTTAAGATTTATGGTGATACCGACTATATTGGACAATATGGCTCTTTATACTCAACAGAATGGTTGACTCAGGGCCGAGTCCGGCTTATATTTGGGAAGTACCTGTACGGATGAGATAAAGATTACAACCTGCGAATAATGCAACACGAAGGAGAACCCCCGTGAGAAAGATCATGATCGTAACCCTGGCTGTCCTGCTGGTGGGCGCTTTCACCGTCGGCAACCTGTATGCGGGCGAGTCCGCACCAGCAAAGTCGTGCTTTGGAGCCACGGTGGCCATGAACGCGACTGCTGCCACCGATGCCCAGGCTGTTTCTGCCAGTGCTTACTGCTCCGCTGCTATGAAGGCCAACTGCAACATGACGCCTGAGCAGTGCGCCAAGCTGTGTGGCCCTGACGGCAAGTTGACTCCCGAAGAGTGCGCCAAACTGTGTGGCAAGGACGGCAAGTTGACTCCCGAAGAGTGCGCCAAACTGTGTGGCAAGGACGGCAAGTGCGAGTTTACTACTTTTTCAGTCAAGGGTATGACCTGTGGTGGCTGTGAGAACTCTATCAAAACGGCTCTGATGAATGTCGACGGTGTTCTCAAGGTCATTGATGTCAGTCACAAGGAAGGCGTTGCGGAAGTCTGTTATGACCCGACCAAAACCAGCAGTGATGACCTGGCTACAGTCATTACCAACAAGGGTTATGCGGCCGAGGTGATGCTGGCGGCGGCGATCACCAATGCCTCCAGTTTGGGCAGTAGCCCGGGCTGTAAACCGGGCTGTAAGGCTGGCGCCGCCAAAGGGTGTGGCAAGACCAAGGGTACCGCCAAGACCATAAGCGCCAGTGAAGGACCCCACTAGTACCGGTTTTATCTTACAGAACAATCATGAAAGCGGGACCTGCGTCCCGCTTTTTTTACTGGGTGGGAACCGCTCTGAAAGGAGCTTGTTAATAAACCTCATCCGCCGTTGTGTCTGGTCTTGATCCCGTGTGAACGGGATTGTGACCTGACACATAAGTATATGATAGAGAGGGGCGGCAGGTCACACATCCCCGCCTTGGCGGGGACGCAAGACCTACCGCAACATCTAATCGGGACTTTTTTAACACTTCCGAAAGTACTGTGTTTTGAATCTGAGCATTGTTAAATTATGAATATGCGGAAACTGCTGCTGTACATAGTTGCGATTCTACTGATCGGCGCCGTCGATGGCCGGACGGCCAAGTATGCCGGGGATGCTTTCTCGCTCGGTGTCGGGGGGAGGGCGCTGGCGTTGGGTGGAGCGGTGATAGCCGGACCTTTCGACGCCACCACCGCCTACTGGAACCCCGCCGGTATGAACCGCCTTCAGGGTCGCTATGCCGTGTTCATGCATGCCGAGACATTCGGTTCCCTGCTCAACCATGACTACCTGTCATATATCGACGCCCGGCCCGATGACCGCTCACTTATTCGTGCCTTTGGTTTCTATCTCTACTACCTGGGCGGGGGCGGTATCAAAATCACCGACACCCTGGCAACGGGGCGGCCTTTTGTGGTGCGCGAAGTGTCACACGGCGATTACCTGCTGGCGGCGGCGATCTCCGGCAGGATCGGCAAGAGCGTCGATTTTGGACTGACGACTAAGATCATCTATCGCGATATAGGCACCGAAAAAGGCTACGGGCTGACGGTCGATGCCGGGCTGCTGTACCAGGCACAAAAGTATGTCAACCTGGGGTTGATGGTCACCGATATAACTTCCGGTTTCATCCGTTATTCCGGCCAGACGTTCGATGACGGCGCCAACTATGAAACGATCTACCCCACTATCAAACCGGCTCTGATGGCAGAGTACACGTATTCCGATTTCACCGGCCGCTTCCTGACCAGCGGTGAGATCAAGTTTGAGAACTTGCGCATCGCCTCACAATACTGGAGCGGTTCGACATCGCTGGACACTCACTTCGGCTGGGAACTTGGTTACAAAGAGATGGCATTCGGTCGGGTGGGGTTTGACATCGGACGCTTGACGGCCGGTGGCGGGTTGGATGTCAGCAGCTTCACGGTCGACTTCGCCTACCTGCACCACAGTGCCCTGAATGAAACGTACCGCATCAGCGCCGGTTACCGATTCTGACGGACAAACACGACATTGCGTGGGAATCTCAATCTTGTAGGTCAAAACCCCTGCGGTTTTGATGATAGCCTCAAAACCTGCTTCGCTTGACTGTGCCATCCTTGGATACTCTGATCTTCTCATTATCGCCAGACTCTGATGGACGGAATGCAGTCGGTAACAGTGCCTTATCAATGAAGTCCAGAACTTCGTCGGCAACGAACCGAAGCTCTCCCGAATCGTGAAACACAGCGTTGCACCAGATACCTTGAGCTCTTCTGCCATGCAGCGTCTCAGATGGCTCCGTCAGTCCCAATGTAATTCCATGACTGCCACTGATTGCCAAAGGAACCGTCCTCAATACGACCTCGACAACCTTACCCCTGTAAAGGGGGTAGGGAATACGATCTGGTCCGGAGACAATACGTATACCTCGAGCAGTCAGCTCGATATCGACTCCATCTAATATGTCTTCCACAGCAGTCAGTCGATAGCGGACCGTTGATGTATCCCCAATGACAAATGGTGGCTGCACTGTTATGGAGTAACTGAACAATTCACCTGGATGCGGATCGCGCACTCGTTGTACAATGTTAACCGAGTCATCTGTGAAGAACGTGCAAGTTGTTCTATTGCAGTCGGTCCTGGCATTTGGCTTGCCCAGATATGTAAGCTGTCCATCCTGATCGAGACACCAGTGAACGGATAACTTACAAGCTTCCTGCCCTTTCAGAGCTACGGAAAAACCATGCAATCCTGAAGTTAACGGCATGAACTCAATTGTACCAGAGTATATTGCTCCTACCGGATGCGGTCCGGGCCAGACGAAGGTTGATTCACTCATCAACCTCATCACTTTGGGTTGATAATACACCTTCATTGTCCAGTCACCTTCAGGCACGTGCTTACGGAGAACCTCGAAAGTGAAATTGACTCGTGTCGGCTGGAGTGGCTCAGGTAGTGTTACGAAATCGAAACTGCCGACAAACGGGCGTGTCAGATCTCCATAGAGATGGTCCACTTGGTGGCGGTAGTTGTCAATACGTTGACTTATCTGTCCCGCAACTGAAGCAGACAGCAAAGAGAACGTCAGTATTACCAAAAATCGCATAACCGCCTCCTGTAGAGAATAAACGCACCAGGCGTTTGTATGTCAAAGGCATTGTTCAGTTGCGGCTGGTCTTGGCGCCGCCGCGGGCGGTGCCAATGTAAGATGGGGCAGATGTGGACATCTGCCGCCCACAAAACGTGAGCTGCATTCCACGTCAGAACGTGTAGCCGACGTTAAGGTAGAAGCGTTCTTCGTCGGTGTCGGCGACACCGTAGCCGAATTCCATCGGTCCGATAGGGGAGTCCAGCGATAAAAACAGGCCGACACCATGGCGCAGGTTGCGCAGCTTGATCTCATCGGCGGCGGTGTAGACCTCGCCCATGTCATACCGGGCGGTCAGGTACAGCCACAGCGGCAGCTTCAGGCGCAACTCGTTGCTGAGTATGAACAGCTTGTCTCCCGTCAATTGGTGGGTGCGGAAGCCCACAAAGGAGTGCATCCCCCCCAGGTAGAATCTCTCCGAGACCGGCAGGTTCGAGCGCGACAGACCGACAGCCAGTTTGGGATGGTAATTCAGATATGGTTTCAGTGCAAAGTATGCCTCAAGGGAAGTGAAGAGCCGTGTAAATTCAGCTTCACCACCGAGGTATTTTCCTGCGAACTGCAATTCAAACATGTGTTTCTTGCCTGTCCTGGTGAACGGCACGCGGTCGAACGTTTCCACTACCGAAGTGAACTTGAGCATCCTCAGGTCGAATACTTCGCGCCGGTAATCGTGTGGATGACGATAATCGAGTTGTTCGAAAACCAGACCGACCGACACCGTGCCCAGTCGGGCGATTTGCTGCCCCAGGCCGAACTCAGCACCGGTTTTGATCTCCAACCGTTCGTCAGCGCGAGTGCCATCGTCATAAAAGAGGTGTCGCCTCAGCCGTCGGTGGTAGGCGCCCAGGCGGGCGGTCATGTAGGTGGAGAAGATACGGTCGGTTTTCAAGCAGGTGAAATAGGTCTGGCGGTCGCGCGCGTAGCGGCTGTGAAGCAATAGTTGCAGGCCGATACCACTGATGTTGTCATCGAGAACCTCGATAAACTCCTCCGATTGGTACTCATCATCCCAGTGCCAGCCCAGGCGTATCACCGGTTGTTGTTTCTCTTCGACACTGATCTTGACAATTGTGCCACCCCGGTAAGGCACCAGGTCGACCATTACCTGGTCAAACAGGTCGCTGCCGTAAATGTTGGCTATTCCCTTTGATGCTCGCGACGTTGAATAAAGCTGACCGACTTTTAGCGGGAACAGGGAACGAACAAACCAGTCTCGTGTGCGCTCGTTCCGGTCGATGTCGATCCGCCTGATGATGGCCTCGTCAATAACTACTGACACTTCCAGTGCCTTCATGTCGATGGTCACGTCTTTAATGACGGCCAGATCATACCCCTCATTGTGGTACATGTCGATAATGGCATCCAGTCCCTGTTTCATCCGGTGCGGTGTCAGAAGAGTATCACCACAGTCAAAGTGGGTCGCCAGTCGAACGCTGTGGAATATAGTGTTGCCGATAAATCTGAAGACAACATCGCGTCCGGGCAGACATCGCTCTACGCTTATATCGAGAATGTTCATCGCTTGATGCCGCAGCGAGTCATCAGCGGGCCACATGTTGGCATCAATGCGAAAGAGATCAAACCTAACCAACAACGCATTCAGCAACGAAACGAGTTGGGGGCGGGTGATGATGTTGTCGCCAAGCTTCACACGGATGGATTGGGCCAGAGCTGCCGGGGCATTGTTCACTCTGACCCAGCTAATTTCGAACTCTGTTTCAATGTGTCGGTGACGTAGAAGGCCGATAATACTATCGGCGGCAGTCAGGCCGGCCCGGTAGCCGATCTCGACCAGGCTGTCGCGATGCTTGAAATCGACCGTTGAAAAACCGTCCAGGGGCGGCTCCATGACGTAGTCCGCCGCCTGCAACTGAGCGGCCAGTCGGTCGCGCGACATGATCGTCGTTACCTGGTTGGCTATGTCCAGCGGCGTTACCAGGTCATGCTTGGTCAGCAGCGGGCTGGATGTGTTGACTGCCACCACCAGCGCCGTAGAATCGCTCATCGTCCGCACCAGGTCGACCGGGACAGGAGTGACGATACCACCATCCATCAGCAACTGGTCGTCCTTGTCCAGTCCGGTGAAAGCCAGGGGAAAGGCCAGAGTGGCTCGCATCGCTTCCGCCAGCGATCCCCCGGCATGGACAACTTCACGGCCGGTCACGATATCGGTGCTGATAGTTCTGAATGGTATCGGCAGTCGAGAAAAATCACTGCCACAATGATAATTGGCCTTGGTGGTCAGGGCGGTCAGCAGAGAGTTTAGCTTCTGCCCGGCCGTAAGGCCCCGAGGGATCACCGGCACCAGTCCGTCAAAGCGCACCGACAGCAGTGAGCGTTCTCTCTCTTCCCGCTGGGTCAGGAACATCGTCTTGCGGGCGGGACTGTTGGTCAGCAGACGGTTGAAAGCAATCTCTCGCGTTATTGAAATCAGTTCATCGGGGCTGTAGCCGGAGGCCTAGAGGCCGCCGATAATGCCGCCGATGGAAGTGCCGGCCAGTGCCGTTACCTCGATTCCCTTTTCTTCGAAGGCCTTCAGGATTCCGATAACGGCCAGCCCGCGGGCGCCGCCGCCGGACAATGCCATTGAAATGGTGTAACGTTCCGTGGTATCCCCGGCAGCATTACCGTTGAGTCCGCCAACGACAATACGATCGCCATACGCATTGGCCGTGATCGCCAGAGCGCACAGCATAAGTGCCATGGTAACAGTAGATTTCACTTGCCAACCTGTGAGCTCAATGAGTTCATTGTTTACCAGCAACCTGTTGTCGGGTAATAAAAAGTGCCACTGTCACAGACGGAATTAAAAAAAACCAGGTCGATTCTCACCAAAAAAGGACGGCAGCAAAGCGGCCTGTTTCTGGCCGAAGGGGTAAGGCTGTTGGAAGAAGCGTTGCATCATCGCTTCCTGCCCCGGCGGCTGTATTATGCTTCGTCACTGATGTCGGCTCGTGCTGAAAGACTGACAAAGAGGTTGCAGAAAGCCGAAGTTGAGACCATATCCCTGTCGGCTCGGGAACTCAGATCGATTGCCGACACTGAGACCCCGCAGGGACTGGTGGGGCTATTTGTCCAGCCGAATACCGAACTGGGAAAACTTTATCGGACCGGTTATCGTAGACTTGTGTTGTGTGAGAATATCTCCGATCCGGGTAACCTTGGCACTCTGGTCCGTTCGGCGCTGGCTTTTGGCTTTCAGTTGATGCTGCTGACGGGCAACTCGGCCGAACCCTTCGCACCCAAGGTGGTCCGGGCGTCGGCGGGGGCCGTGTTTGGCTTGCCCTTGTCCGAGGTAAGCCGGCACCAGGCACGGGCATTGGCGACGCGCGAAAAAGTTATGCTCATTGCGGCCGACGTCAGGGGCCGACCGGACCTGCTGCGAATCCGTCGTGACTGGTGTCGACGGAAAATTATGCTGGCTATCGGGTCCGAGGCAACCGGATTATCTTCCGGTATCCTCGATGCTTGCCATATTCGCGTTCGCATCGAGCAGGCCGGGTCGGTGCAGTCGCTAAATGCCGCCGTGGCCGGGTCGATACTTATGAAACAGATATATGACTTTGCTCACCGAGGGTAGAATATGAAACGGTTGTTGTCAATCATGTTTGCAGTGGGGTGTTTTCTTGGTCTTTGGTCACCGACCATGGCTCAGGATGTTTTTGAGGAGGAACCGGGGTTGTTTTCAACCACGGAACTGTATAAGGCGACTATGGTCACCACTCAGAAGAAAGTGGTGATTCGTTCCGCCAATACGCTGCAGGGTAGTCTGCGAATCATTACAACGACTGACGGCAAGGTTTCGGTTTCGTATCGAAAGAAGTGTCGGACGTCTTCCTCGTCGCAGGCCATAGACTTCATAGACATGATCGCCATCGATTTGAATCGCAAGCCGGAAGCCGTCATG
>SDBU01008499.1_pt1 | contig 11666 bp, 4 predicted proteins | sample 2277071 | NCBI WGS metagenome assembly SDBU01 (sample SAMN10397929, study PRJNA504765) | marine sediment metagenome | isolation source: marine sediment core GS08_GC12, 126 cmbsf | place: Arctic Ocean: Gakkel Ridge, Loki's castle | collected 2008 | reverse complement strand
TGTTTCCATATTTTCCTCCTGAAATTTGATTTGGAGGGCTAGGGGTCTTTACCGAAGGAAAGTTTATGATATTATTGAGGAATATGCAACAAAACTCTCAGATTTTCGAGTGGCACCTCTGACAAGGAAGATGTACTGGGATTTTGAACCATTGTGCTTTGATAACAGAACGCCATCTTTGCCACCGCACTGCGACTCCCGGAACGAACCATGCTAGTCATAACGCTCCGGTAGAACCGGAGGTTTGATAGTTGTGAGCAGCCTCAAAGGCTGCCAGTGAGTTTACATTCCAGAAGCTTCGTTCCCTGTAATCATCATCCTTGCCATGGCCGGACTGATTCCTCATATCTCGCTTTACTTGATCCAGTTCAAACCCAACTTTCGAAACTTTGGGATAAACACAATATAGCAATCCCATTTGGACTATGCCAAGCTTCCGTAATCTGACATAGTTCCTCCTTACCACATGCCATCAAGCCTCCATGGGAGGACCTATGTCGATTCCAGCTGAAGGTCAAACCTTGTATAGTCACACTGGTCAAACCAGTGGCTTACCTGTCGAGTTATTTAGTTTACAGAACCCCACCTGTTCCGCACCTCTATGTCCTTTCCCTTTCTCTCATAGTACTGTAATCCACCAATTTGGTATTTGTTTCTATGAGTTGGCACTTAGTTCTAGGAAGCATAACGGCCACTCTCCGGCATTTTGTATCTATTGACCACCTCTAGTACTGGTATTAACCCCAGTGGAAACCTAGTGGTTTAAAGGGGGGTATTGATAAAGTATTTGACTTTATTCTTTTTTTGCTGTACATAGACGTCCAGTGGACGAAAGGGCTTTCTAAAGTCCTCTCCCACGGCGCCAGCCACCTTTCAGAGCTAAAGAATCAAAAAAAGCTTGAGTATTTGGGGGCCATGCTGGGCTTATCGTCATGTCGCTGCCCAAGGGATTTGGCAACCGCAAAGGCTGCCCCATGGACCCGTGCTGTGGCAGGATATGTCTAATTAGTCCCAAGATTCTTGACTGTTTGTGTAAGGCGGCTCTTGGTTCGTGCTGATTTGATACCTGCCTAAAAACAAACTTCTGTTTTCGATTTTTGCTGACTATGCACAACGATAAACCGAACTTGGGTGAACACGGCTTTTCAATAAGGGAGGGGACATGAAAAGGTTCACGAGAGTATTGGTCGCATTAGTGGTTCTTTGTTTCGTCATTTCTGCTTATTCATTTTCAGAAGCCAAATCTGAAAAAAGTAATTTTACTTTAGAAGTAAAGAACAAGCTACTAAACCTGGAGGCTGAGAATACCAGTTTCAAGACAATACTGAAAGAGTTGGAAGTTAAAACAGGGATAAAGGTTAAGATATTTGAAGGCGTAAAAGACAGGGAAGTTAGCCTGAGTGTAGAATCTCTTCCAGTCTATGCTGCGAGCACCCTCCTTGAAAAAATGTCGTTAAAGAACTTTGGCGTCGTTTATGATCATGAATTGGCTTCTGTGGCCATTTACGTTCTTCCTGAGGGCAAAGATATTTCGGAGGTTACGAAAGGGAAAGCGGTGGTCAAACATGCCGTCTTTCCCAGTGGAACAACCGTCGACCTTGTCAAAGGTAGAGAGATCCTATCAACTACGAAGGGACAAAACGAGATTCCTATTCGATATGTGAAGGATGAGCTGTTATTGAAATTTCATCTGGGTGCTTCAGAGCAAGAGATTCAAGAAATATTGAATGCGCACAATCTAGTTAAGGTTGATAAGGGCTCAATCTTAAAGATCGGGTATATAAAAGCAAGGATTCCTGATGGGAGAAATGTGTTGACTGTTATTGAGAAACTGAAAAAGGAAAATAAACTCCAGATTCCTGAACCCAATTATATATCGAATGTCCTAACAGTATCTGATCCTCTGTACGATTTGCAGTGGTACATCCCTGACACCAATTTTGACAGTCTATGGGGTGACCTAAGAACAAAGAAAACTATAAAGGTAGCAATCATTGATACTGGAGTTGATGCCCGACATCCAGACTTGAAAGGGAGAATACTAGATGGTTTTGACTTCGTAAATGATGACGCTGACGCCTCTGACGACCACGGTCACGGAACGTTTGTTGCGGGAATAGTAGCGGCCGCCAGCAATGACATTGGCATCAAAGGTCTGTATGATCATGCACAAATTATTCCTGTAAAAGTTGTGGGGGAAAATGGCCTTGGAACATACGAAGATGTTGCCGCGGGAATTCTACATGCAGCTGATAATGGTGCACAGGTAATAAACTTAAGCTTAGGAGGCTACGCTTATTCCTTCATGCTCCAAGAGTCAGTGGACTATGCCCTAGAAAAGGGGTGTATCATTGTGGCGGGTGGTGGCAATGATGGAATAGAAGAGGAGATGTACCCTGCAGCCTATCCTGACGTAATAGGCGTATCTGCCCTCGGATATAACGGGGGGATATGGGCCGATTCAAATAGCGGCAAGCACATTGGTGTTTCAGCGCCAGGGGTGAATATTATTTCTATAGGACTTGGCGACAGCTATGTGTACGCATCCGGCACATCCGCTTCCGCTCCCATGGTAACAGCTTTGGCAGCAGTGCTTGTTTCAGAAAGACCTGCCCTGTCGAGTTCGTTTATTAGGAGATTGATAATCGAATCTGCCAAAGATCTTGGGGATGCGGGATGGGACAAGATTTATGGTAGCGGCGAGATTGACGCTCATGCGGCACTTGAGCAGGAAGTGGGGCCTTTTCACGATGTGGCCGTGAGAACGGTTCATATCGACCCAACGATTTTTGAGAAGGAAGGCTCCACGTACGTTGTAGCCAACATTGAAAATTCTGGGACTCATAAGTCTGAACATTGTGACGTTATACTTTATAGAATTACAGGTGAAGCAAAGAAGGAAGTTGGAAGGCGAGAAACAGTGCCTGTTTTTGACAAGAAAAAAGTGATATTTGAGTGGAAGCCGGAGGACTTGCAGGATAGCTTCAATTTTGAAGTCTTGGTTTTTTCAGAATTTGATACAGATGGTTCTAATAATTCAAAGACAACTTCCAGCTTTAATTTAGAGGAAAGTAACGGTGTTTATACGTTACATGCAGTCGAGATTCCTGTTCATCAATGGATTGCATATCAGGCGAAAGATATATGGACGACATCAGAAATAACGTCAATGATAGAAAAGAATAACTACTCCAATGTTTGGGCCACTAATACAGACTCCTTTTGTGATCATTCCGGTTATTCAAGTTCTGAAGGTATATTAGTTGGAGCTTGTGAAGAAGATACGGATAGATATGAGTCTGTTTGCCCTCCTCTTGGTCAGCCCTATTGTTGGCATTTTTGGGAGCCGGATAAACCGCAGAATGGAGCTTACAACTATGGATGGAGCTCGGGACTCTATGATAGTGCATACGTAAGAGCTCAGATGTTGTGGGATACTCACGTCATTCCTAATTATCCTTCGAATATGAGCGAAGCATACTACTGGTTAGGCAGAATAGCTCATTTGTTAACTGATATGGCTGTACCAGCCCATACTCATGATGATACACATATTGACGTGCTTGGAGGTCTCGGTGCTGGAGATGAAGCATTCGAAAGCTTTATGAAGATAACCGATAAACCTAATTATTGGGACGAACAAAAGCCAAATTATCAACATTTCTTGGGAGCAAATTATAAAGATCAACAATACAATTATGAGTCTGAATATTTCTATTCGGACGCGAAAAGCAATCCAACCAATCTGTTTAAGTTATTCTGGTACACTGCACAAAAAACGCAATACTTTGCAAGTGACGATTGGGATGCTTTCTCAAATGATGGTATAACAGGTAATTATAATAATTATTTCGCGTTCGAGAATGGAAATACATATTACTTCCCCGGTGGCTCCTCTAATACGTACTTATGGGACTCTGAGGGCGGCGCAAGCGTTATAGTTAATGATAAAGATGATATTGAAGATGATTCAAATGAAGGCCCAAATCTAGCTAAAATAGCAGAAGCCAATATCCCCCATGCAATGAAAGCCGTAGCTGGGCTGTATCGACTGTTCTGGCATGAAACCTTGCACCCTCCAGGAGACGTGAGCGCCAGCGATGGCACTTACCCCGACAAAATACGAATAACATGGACAGAAGATTCGATAGTTGAAGACGGCTTCAGGGTGTATCGGAGCAACAGCCAGAGCGGCCCGTATTCACCGATTGGAACCACCGGCGCCAATGCCACATATTTTGATGATTATGAACCAGTCTGCGGCGGTACAGAATACTGGTACAAGGTTAGGGCGTTCAATTCGGGGGGGGAGACTGAAGACTCCAACAAAGATAGCGGAACTCGGGGTTGTGCAAGTTTGTGCGATGACATGTCAATAGTTGGCACGGACTGGGACGATAGCGATAGCAGGTGGCCCAATGATGAGGATGGTATTATGGAAGTTGACATTAACTTGGACCCCGACAAGGACGAGAAACCCGACCTGAGGGTCCGCCTTCGCTCTGAAGCTGGGGCAACGGATGTGGACGCAGTTCTTTCCACCAGCGACGCGGGCATTAACATTACTGACTCTGACGTGTACTACGACCACTTCGACCCTGGTGAGTCGCAGTGGTCGATTGGGACGTTCGATATGGAACTTGACTTCAACTTAGCTTCATGCAGTGCATCTCGGAACAGTCTTCTTACAATGTATGTCACATACGAACTCGATGGCCGAGAGTGCTGGGAGATGTTACCCATTTGGAAAACATTTTACAGAGACATCTGCTATACGGCTGACTTCTCAGTCAACGAACCTGTGGCCACCGACGACGATCTATCAATCTTGTTTCGAAACAATGGGGACGGAAAGTTCGAGAGCGGTGAAGAGGTTCATATTCGGCCTGAAGTCTGTAACGTGGGGAATAGTGGCGCCACCAGAATCGATGTTGAGTTTTACTACTGTGGGGAGGGAGATCCGCCCGTCGAGATCAGACCAGGGGACGCACGTTACGTGGACTTAAGTGCTGGCGAGTGCGGAAACCTGTCAAGAGGCGACGGGTATTACTGGGTTTACGCCAGCAACAGGAGTTTTACCGGCCCGGTCCCCATGTGCATGCGGGTTGACTGGGATGAAAACAACCAGCCTGGTTTCATTGAGAAGCCCAATGCCTTCCAACTTTACGTCCATCCAGCTCCAGTTATTTACATGACGCCACGTGATCATTATTTTGGGACCGTGTGCAGCTGCGAACCTGTAGTTGTCACGGCGCAGGTACGCAACTCAGGTAGCAGCACGTTGGCAGTTACCGGAATCCAGGCGTCGCATGCTGATACTTCTGTGAATCCTTCGGGGTCGTTCACGATAGAACCCGGACAGGGCCGCGAGCTCGTAATCACAATCGATACCTGTGGGATAGCAGACGGGACTGAGATTTCCCGCCAGATCACGGTAGACTCTGACGCAAAGCTTGATGACGACGACCCACGCTCCGACACCTTCGTCATTACTGGGCTCATAAGCTGCCCTAAGCAGATCCACAGGGTCCCAGGGTTGGCAGGAGTCGACCGTCCCGATGTAGGCGGAGATTGGATCGTCTATGAGGATCAACGAAATGGAAACGGAGACATCTTCGCCTACCAGATAAGCACAGGCATTGAAACACAGATTACAACGGATACCGGATCTCAGACTAAAGCGAAGATCCACGGTGAACTGATAGCCTGGGAGGACTTTCGCAATGACGATGGGACTTGGACCAACGGCGATATCTATGGATTTGATCTGGGTACCGGTCAGGAGTTTGTTGTTTCCAGCCACCCAGGAAATGAGGATCTCATTGGAGTAGACGGCAATCTGGTAGCTTTTACACGCCTGTACGAGGTTTTGTATGACAGTGGCAGTCCAAATGATGCTTATAATCTCGTGGTCTATGAATACAAGGGCGACGGTCAGTTTGAACAACGGTACACAACTGGGTGGACGCCAGGAAGCGGCCATGAAGTGAGACCAACAGCCGACTACGATGGTGATTTCGGCGACGGCTTGCTCGTATTTGAGCGACATGTTTGGACTTGGGTAGACCATGTTAGTGGTGGAAAATGGTCGATGAGCGAAGGTGGGCAATGGGTTGAGGTAATCGATTTCGCCAAAGGCGAAACTTCCCCTCACTGGGCTAAAGACATGTTCAGCTCACACTACGCTGCGGCAGAACATCGGTTTGTTTTCGTAGAGGAGTATGAAGATCCACAAGGAGATGAAGGCGATCAGGTCTGGCTGTGGGATGATGGGACGGAGCGCCGACTAACAGAACCTGGAACGGAAGAGACAGATCATGTGGATGATATTTTGGCAATGGGCGGTAATTTCGTTGTGTATGACAAGGACGAAACCGTGCACAGGAACAACCTATTTTATTGGGATCTAGGAGCGAACCAGGCAGAGTATCCGGAATTCCTTTTGACCGATCAGGAAAGTAGTAACCTGGAGGAGGCAAGGATGGACGGAAGCACTCTTGTGTGGCGGACGAAGGACCCTCGTGATTCCCAGTGGTATGTCTATTACGCGTTTCTGGGAAAGCGCGTTTCTGTTTTGCCGTCTTTTCTAGACTTTGATGACGTGGCTATAGGCTGCCCCGTAGACAGACAGGTGTCGATAACCAATAACGGCAACGAAGATCTTCAGATAGGCAATATTGGTCAGAATAACCCCCTTGCCGCACCTTTCAGCATTATGGACGACAATTGTTCCGGGGAGATCTTGTCACCAGGAGAAATATGCATGGTTACAGTTGACTTTTCGTGTTCTTCCGAAGGTACGTACAGTGACTCCTTTGACGTTCCGTCTGATGATATTGATAACGATCCTGTTACCATCTCGGTGGAGGGCACCTGTGCAAGCGACAGCGACAATGACTGCATCCCCGATTCTATAGATAACTGCCCCGATGACTACAATCCAAACCAAAAGGATTTAGATAACGACAGTACCGGGGATGTGTGTGACGTGGATGCTGATGGCGATGGGTATGAAGGAGATTTGGGAACTGGAGAAGACTGCGACGATTCAGATGCCAGTATCCATCCGGGTGCAACAGAGACTTGTGATGATGTGAACAATGATTGCGATGCTGGGACGGATGATGGTTCAGGGGAACCATGGTACGGAGATCCGACAAGTTGTGGATTAGGAGTCTGTGCAAGTACAGGGCAGCGGACCTGCACTGATGGAGTTCAGGTGGATACCTGTACTCCAGGCACGCCAACTGGTGACGACTCCGACTGTGACGGAGCAGACGATAATTGTAACGGAACAGATGACGATAACTATGTGCCAACAGATACCATCTGTGGCATAGGTGAATGTGCCTCTACAGGGCAGTTAATCTGTGATAGTGGCTCAACCGTTGACACCTGTACCCCAGGCACGCCGGCAACGGAGATCTGCAACGGACTCGATGATGATTGTGATAGACAGAGAGATGAAGGATTTCCAACAAACACCTACTACTTGGATGAAGACAAAGATGGTTACGGTGATCCCAGTGTCTCTATCCAGGCTTGCTCACAGCCTGCTGGTTATGTGACAAACAGCGAAGACTGTAACGACAGTGTTGCATCAGTGAACCCAGATGCCGACGAAATTTGCAATGGCAAAGACGATGACTGCGACGGACAGGCAGACGGCGGCTGTGAAACCGAGGCAAATGCAGGTGAGGATCAAACGGTGGATGAGGGTGATACAGTTACGCTGGATGGCTCTAATTCAACGGCAGATGGCGGCATTTCCTCTTACGCATGGACACAAACAGCAGGTATCTCAGTGGCTTTATCGGATGCTTCAGTTGCCAAACCTACCTTTGTCACCCCCCCAGTCGATCTCAGCGGAGCGATTGTGGCCTTTGAGCTCACAGTTATAGACAATGGGACTTTTGAGGACAGTGACGAAGTCTCCGTGACGATAAACGATAACGGCATCACTGGATTTCCTGTCGAGGCTATTACTACTACCTGTTCAACAGGAGAACCTATCGGCTTGGAATGCGGTGCCGGCGCAAGTCTGACGGTTCTTGATACGACTACAGATCCTGACAGCCTGCCCGCTGAAGGCAAGCCAGAGAATCTGATCTACGGCTTGGTTAACACTCAAATCAATGTGGATACTGCCGGAGATACTGCCACGTTTACGCTTTGTCTGCTCACTCCGGCTCCGGCTGACTACAAGGCGTTTAAATACGGTTATAGGTTCGATGAAACAAGCCAGCAATACGACACGCAGCGTAGCTGGTACGACTACAGCGATCATGCGGTTTTTGATGCCGACCGGACTCGGATCACTTTCTCCGTGACGGATGGTGGTGTAGGCGATGATGACCGTACTGTTAATCAAGAAATCGCCGATCCTTTCGGTCTCGGCACTGCTCCTTCCCAGCCAAACCCTAATGATGTAGCGGGTTGTTTCATCAGCTCTGTAACCTGTGGTTATGTGGCGGTATCTATTTACGTGTTTCTCGCCACGATTGTAGCTCTGGCGTTGGGTCTCAGAAGGAGGACATCAAGAAGGCCGTAGAAACTAGTTCTGTTAAGAAAACGAGAGGCAGGCGGGCTATCAACGAGCCGATCGCTTAACGTGTTGAAGAAAAATGAAAAAGGACTGCTGACTGAGTATCGGCGGTCCTTTTCTTTCTGGAAGAAATCATTCGCACGTGCAGACGCTGTGCTGTCTGCAACATCCTATTTTTACACGACAAAGGAGTACATATTAAGAAATTTCCAACACGTTAAGCGATCGGCTCGGGGCTATCAACCCTGCCTCTTCTTAAACCTCAATATTTGGGGCTGCCGGTAAGTAGTAAAAAACAATTTTATAATTTGATGGATGTGCCCACTGTTCGCTTTTTCATGCTATTCAAAGAGATGTGGAAAAGGCAGAACGATAAGTGCGAAATGACTCATTACTCAATTTGTAAACCGCGCAAGGCAGCTCGACCACCGGAGGTTACAGCGATTTCAGCAGAAAGCCGCCGCTGGCGGATCGCCTCTTCGTATTCTCGCCCCTTGCCCTCTTGGAGATAGTAAGCCTCAATCCCGAACTGCAAGCGGCCATAGCCGACGATTTGCCCTCGGATGTACGTCCCGCCATCAGGGAGCCGAATGCTTACCTTCTCGGCTCGCCAGTGTTTTCCATCAGATTCGGGCACAAGCGAAACATAGACTCTCCTGCCTTTCCACTCCCCGTTGCCGATGTCATCAAATCCTTCGATCTTCGACGTGTGTGTGCGACTGAACTCATAGCTGAGTATCACGTAGTCGCCGCGGAAAAGGTCTCGGGGGTCCACGGGCACCACGCGAAGAAGGACTGTATCTCCGAAAAGTAGTGGCATGGAGCGAAGGACAATCATTCCCAGGAGGACCGCCACCTGTAAGCCAAAAGCGGCAATCAAGATCTTTCGGTCCCTGCTTTTGAGCCAATGAATCACTCCGCCCAGCCATGCTGGTGTGTCTGAATGGGTATTCTCCGGAATTGCAGCGACATCAGGCATGGCGAATCTCCTTTCGACGGCGCCAGTACAGTGCCACGCTGAACAGGGTTGCCCCACACAGGAAAAACATGGACGCTGCTCCCAGCATGCCACCGAAATCGCCGAACAAGTCCACATAGCGCAATACGGCCCAGAGGAGAAAATACATAACGCCTGCTGCGAAAGGCCGGCCTCGGTCTTCCCGCAGACCGGCGGCCATGAGCCAGAAGGCACAACCGATCATGGCCACATTCGCCACAACCGTCGGAGTCAAGGCTGCCGTGGCAATCTCCCCTCGACTGCGGTCTGGCATGCCCCACAACGGCAGAAAGGCCATGAAAAGCAAAAGACACGCGGGAAACCACTGCAGCCGTAGGAGTCCAAGCATGTGGACAACCAGGGAATCAGGCTTATCGGCAGATCTCCGCTTCAAAACTGCTGTAAAGCTGAAGGCCGCCACCGCCAGCGCAACAATTACCAGTGTCTCCGTCAGACCGACTTCGTGCCGGCCATTCCTCATCAGTTGCTTGTTGGCTTCATAGAAGCTCAGGGGGACTAGGACGCCGCAGCACATCAAAGCCCCGAACAAACGATATGGTACTGCGAAACTACTGCCAAGCCGATGACATTCGGCCACAATTAGAAACAGGGCACCGACGCTGCCGATGAAATAGATGACGTTGGCTTCCCACCGCCAGGCAACAGGCTGCAAAACGACCCACCACGCAAGAAGCGCCGCGTACAAACCAACCGTGAATGGTGAGCCCTTGCGATAGGCCCACAGCAAACCCGGCACCGCCAGAAACGGCAGGGAATAGGCTCCAGTGGGGAGCGTAACCCACCCGAACAGGAAAAGCGCTTCAAGGTGACCAAACTGTAATATCTCCAAACCCACCCATAGTCCAAGAAGTCCGACGAGAAGTGCGTGGAGCAGGAGCGTGTCCAAACAGAGGGCAAAGGGCAGGACCCCCAAAGCCCACCACCAGACTCCGTCGGGATAGTGAGCATTCAGATGGAATATCTGGGCAATGAGCCATATGCCGGCCCCATAAAAAAGGCATCCGAGGAAAAAGACCACTTCCGACATGCTGCGCGCCCCTCGCCTGTAACGGAGGTAGAATGCGCCAGCGTGCGTTCCGGCGAGCACGGCGAAGATGATGCCCACCTTGGCGCTGCGGGGCATTGCCTGCCAGTTGTAGCCAATCACTAATAGGGCGGCAAGCCCGACGAGGAATGCTGCCAGCCCCATAAGCACGAAGATGATCCGACGCCGCTTGCGCCCGCTCATCTCGTCCGAGGTTTCATATAGATCCAAAATGGCGTGGGTCTGTTCCTGGGACAAGATCTCTTGTCCACTCCAGGCATTCAACTCGCTGAGGAGCCAGGAGCGCTGTTTGCTGGAGATGTTGCGCTTTACCATTTCTTTGTATTCTCGCGTTATGCTCTTTTCTTTGAAACACCCTGTGCCCAACATTACATATTGAGCAGACTCCTATTTTTCACCCAAAAACCTAAACACAGTTCAATTCATACAGGAATCAAGCCAACAGTACAATAGGTTAAGATTTCAGTTAAATACTAAGGAGATAAAGCGGGTAATACAAAAGATGGCATGGGCCTTCTGTTCATCCTTTTCTTCAAAGTGAGGGCGAAAATGCTTCTTTTGGGTATGCAGAGTATTATTATGTAGAGTCTACATAATATCCAAGTTTGTTTCCTAGACGCGTATGGAACTTCTGAAGACAATCTAGCACGATAGAGGGCTGCTTGCCGAAACCTTCAAATTGTGTAGATTTGCTGTTTGCTGCTATCCATCCACCATCCGTACTTCACGAACCAGATCCTGGAATATATATAGACAACAACATTGCGGTCCAAACCCTGAATCCAGGTATCAGGTGAAAATTTAAAGCGAGAGCTGGAGACCCTGGATTATATAGTCCTGCTATTCATCCAACCGTTTGAAATCCCCAAATTTTTGTGATATTCAAATGAAAATGAAGTCTTGCTTTAAAGATCTGCGGGGTGAAGTATCTTGCCTGAGAATACGCGTTGGGAAGAGCGATACAAAACTGGTTCGATCCCTTGGGATATTGAGAACCCAGATTTCAACCTTATTGAAATAGTCACCAAGAGACCTGTTCAAAGTTGCAGGGCGTTAGA
>SDBU01008498.1_pt1 | contig 11669 bp, 8 predicted proteins | sample 2277071 | NCBI WGS metagenome assembly SDBU01 (sample SAMN10397929, study PRJNA504765) | marine sediment metagenome | isolation source: marine sediment core GS08_GC12, 126 cmbsf | place: Arctic Ocean: Gakkel Ridge, Loki's castle | collected 2008 | reverse complement strand
GTATTCGGTCTGTATTATCCTTGGTTTCCTTGCCATGCACCGGTATGAGCATGTATCATGCCAAAAATAACCAAATGCAACCAAAAGTGCTCTGACCCCAAGAGCAATATACAAAAAAGGGCTCCCGGTTTTTATCGGGAGCCCTTTTACGAAGTAGTTGAGATGTTACGCTATGGAATAATCAGCGAATTTTTTAGGCTTCTTTTTTCTCAGTGTGGCCTGTGCAGCTGCGAGCCGCGCCACCGGCAGCCTGAAGGGTGAGCCGCTGACGTAAGTGAGTCCAATCAGGTAGCAGAACTCTACTGACTTGGGATCAACCTGCTCACCGCAGATACCCATCTTCATTCCCTTTTTGATCTTCCTGCTGCTATCGATGGCCATCCTCATGAGGAGTCCGACACCCTTCTGGTCAATGGTCATGAAGGGGTCTTCCTCAAAGATCCCCTGCTCAACGTAGTAGGGGAGGAATCTGCCAGCGTCATCTCTTGATAGCCCATACAGGGTTTGTGTCAGATCGTTTGTGCCGAAGGAGTAGAAATCTGCTTGTGGAGCGATTTCATGGGCTAAAAGAGCGGCCCTTGCGATCTCGATCATCGTACCCACATCGTAAGGGATCTTGATCTTGTACTTATCCTCCACCGCTGTGGCGATTCTTATCGTCAACTTGCGCAGAACCGTCAATTCGTTCACATCGGCAATAAGGGGGATCATGATCTCGGGAATTGCCTTGACCTTCCTCTTGGCGACCTGGCATGCGGCCTCCATGATGGCCTGGACCTGCATCTCGTAGATCTCCGGATAGGTGATTGCAAGCCTGCATCCCCTGTGACCCAGCATGGGATTGAATTCGTGAAGAGCCTTGTTCCTGGCCTGGAGCATCTTGAAAGTCACACCCAGTTCCTTGGCGATCACCCTGAGCTCAGCGTCAGTCTTGGGCAGGAACTCGTGTAGTGGCGGATCCAGGAGTCTAATAGTAACTGGCAGCCCGTCCATTACCTTGAATATCTCAATAAAATCCTTCCGCTGCATGGGCAGGATCTTCTTAAGAGCCCTTCGTCTGCCTTTTTCGTTGTCTGCCAGGATCATTTCACGGACTGCCTGGACCCTTTCGGCATCGAAGAACATATGCTCCGTGCGGACAAGGCCGATACCCTCTGCTCCGAACTTCAGCGCATTCCGGGCGTCGGTGGGAGTGTCCGCATTGGCCCTGATCCCGAGATCTCTAAAGTCGTCGGCCCATTTCATGATGGTGTTGAAATCACTAGTCATTTCGGGTTGAATTAGAGGAACCTCACCAAGGATCACCTCACCGGTTGTACCATTGAGCGTGATTATTTCACCTTCTTTTACTGTGTGGGGTCCGATCCAGAAGTTCTTTTTCTTCTCATCGACGTTGACATCAGTGCACCCTGCTACACACGGTTTACCCATGCCTCTAGCAACGACGGCTGCGTGGGAAGTCATGCCTCCTCTTGCGGTAAGTATTCCCTGTGCAGCGTCCATGCCACCGATATCCTCGGGGGATGTTTCGGGCCTGACGAGAATAACCTTCTCGTCTTTAGCCGCGGCCTTTTCCGCATCTGCTGCGGTGAACACTACCTTCCCGACAGCTGCGCCGGGGGAAGCAGGCAGCCCTTTAGCAATGGACTCAACGGATGTCTTCGGATCGATCATTGGATGCATGAGCTGCTCAAACTGATCAGGGTCGATCCTCATGATGGCAGTCTCTTTGTCGATCAGTCCCTCCTTAACCATCTGAATCGCTATCTTCAGGGATGCTGCGGCCGTTCTCTTACCGATCCTGGTCTGGAGCATGTAGAGTTTGCCATCCTGAACTGTGAACTCAAGGTCCAGCATGTCTTTATAATGTTTTTCCAGCTTCTTGTAGGTCCTGTCCAGATCCCTGTATGCGGCTGGCTGGGATTTTTTTAACTCGTTGATATGAAGAGGCGTCCGAATTCCCGCTACAACGTCCTCGCCTTGAGCATTAATAAGATACTCAGCGAAGAACTTCTTTCGTCCCGTGGATGGATCTCTTGTGAAGCCGACACCAGTTCCGGAACTGTCGCCCATATTGCCGAAAACCATGGCCTGGACGTTGCACGCTGTGCCAAGATCATGGGGGATGGCGTTCAGGTTTCTGTACTTCTCGGCCCTCTCTCCGAACCACGAGTCAAATACGGCATTAATGGCAAGTCTGAGCTGCTGTAACGGGTCGCTGGGGAAGTTCTTTCCAGTCTCCTTCTTGTAGATCTTCTTGAACTGTGAGGAGAGGTCTTTTAGATCATCGGTCGTAAGGTCCGTATCCTTAGAAACACGCCTTTTCTTCTTCATTTTAGCCAATGTGCTTTCGAAGGCTAACCGGTCAATCCCCATAACAGTGCTTCCGAACATCGAAATGAGCCTTCTGTAGGTATCATAAGCAAAGCGCTCATTTTCAGTTTTTTTAATAATTGCCTTTAGTGTCTTTTCGTTGAGGCCGAGATTAAGAACCGTGTCCATCATTCCGGGCATAGAAAATTTAGAGCCCGAGCGGACAGACAGGAGAAGTGGATTCACTGGATCACCAAGCTTCATTCCCATAGATTTTTCAACTTTTTTCAGATTTGCAAGTACCTGATCCCACATTCGCGGGGGATATTTCTTTTTGCTTTTAAAATAGGAATTACACGCGTCGGTTGTGATGGTAAATCCGGCTGGGACGGGGATCTTCAGGTTTACCATATTGGCGAGTCCGGCTCCCTTTCCGCCAAGAGTATCCTTCATCTTTGCGTTTCCATCAGCTTTACCGTCTCCGAAATAGTAAACATACTTCTTTGCCATAACTACCCTCCCTGGAACTGTGTCGAATTGTATAAATTAATAATGATGACTTTGCAAAAAGTCATCAACGCGCCCATTGAGGGGCGCCCAAATCAAAGACTTGCACCGCAAGTTGTTGATTTGAGAGGAAAGTGAAAATGATACTTTTCGCTTTCCGAGGAGTAAAAAGCCATGGATGGACTTTTTACGACCATATCAAAAATTAAACAAAAAAAACCATCTATCCGCAATGCCAGCAAGTTGCTTGGATGGGGCGCTGTGCCCCAATATTCCTCGGCTTGTCGGGATATTGGTCGGTATCCCTCTCAACTATATCCGTGTATTGGTCGTTCTCCCCTCCATCCCAAGTGCCGTATTTTTCGAAAGTGACAACATATCATTTTTCCGGCAAAAAAGCCAATGTTAGCAGCGAATTGTGATGAAAATCGAATGAAATCTTCTTGTTTTAAGCTAGTTTCTGGTTTTTTATGTTTTGCTCTGACCCCGTTTCACGTTTCACCGTTTAACACCGTTTCGTGACTCCGTTTTGCCGAAGTACAAAGTTGAAGCATAGGTCACTAGAAACTAGAAACCAGGAATTGGAAACTTTGGTCAAGGTTTTGCTCTGACCCTGTTTCGCCCTGGTGGAACATTAGAGCATTAGAAATTAGAACATTATTAAAACTCACGTTGGACGTTGGGCATCCTTCGATCCCGCCCTGGCGGGACTCAGGACCGTGAGCTTGTCGAACGGTTGGACTTTGGACGCGCTCGCCCTTGATCAGCGTGCTCTGACCCCGTTCACCGATCATCGATCAGGACTGAAATTCCAATTTGTAATCTCGGGTTTCAATAATAAAACAACTTTTTATTTGACGCAGCAAATGTTGTCTGATATCAGTTTACTACTTACTACGTTTCCGGTTAAAGTCCTTAAATAAGAGGGGAGGGGAGGAGCAGAAAATAAACCGGATTTGTAATTTCCTGTAAGCATTCAGAAAATACTGTTTCTGCACACGCTTTAGGCTGTGTGCGTTCGCTCAAACAACTCATTAACTGGTAGAAAAGGAGATGAGCATGAGAACGATGAAGGTTATTATTGTAATGGCAGTGGCTCTTGGCCTTCTGATGGTGCCAGCGCTCTCCATGGCTATAGATAATGTGGTCATCGGACATCCTGCGGCACTCTCAGGCAAGTATGCCAAGGCTGGCAACCAGGCAACGGGTGGTATTACGGCCATCGTGGACTGGGTCAACTCCGCGCGAGGCGGTATCAATGTCGGCGGAAAGAAAGTCCCCCTTGTTTATAAGAACTACGATAATGAGTCCAGGAAAGAGATGGTTACAAGTCTCCTGGAGAGGTTGATCACAACAGACAAGGTAAACTTTACATTTTCTGCCTACAGTTCCGGCCTGACCCTGGCTGGTGCTACTATCGCCGAGAAGTACGGCATAGTCTATATGGATCACGGTGGAGCATCGGACAAGATCTTCCGTCAGGGATTCGAATATGTCGTCCAGACAATCGGTCCCGGCTCCAGGTACCATGCTGGTACACTGGATATGGTCAGGAAGATCGATCCTGGTGCCAAGAGAGTTGCCCTTGCCTATGAGGACTCGGAGTTCGCAAGGTCAGTTATGGACGGTGCCGCTATAAAGGCCGAGGAGTTGGGCTTTGATGTGGTATTCAGGCGCACCTATCCCAAGGGCGTGACCGATCTGACCCCGCTCCTTTCCGACCTGAAGGCAACCAATCCCGAGATAATTATCGGTGGCGGACACTTCCAGGACGGGCAGCTTTTCAACAGGCAGCTTGCTGACCTGGATATCAATCCCAAACTCCTGTCCCTTATTGCCGCTGCGACGCTCCCCGCATTCCATGATGCTCTGGGAGATCTGGCCGAGCATGTTATGGGCCCCTCCCACTGGGAGTATGGAGTTACATTCTCCGAGAAGGCCGCCAAAAAGGCAAAAATGAAGTGGATCGGTCCAAGCCAGGATGAGTTTGTGTCCCTCTTCAAGAAGGCTGTGGGCAAAGATACGCTGCCATCATATCATGCTGCTGAAGCAGGAGCCGCGGTTCTCGCGCTGGTCCTGGCAGTGGAGGAAGCTGGAACAGTAGACTCCGATGCAGTCCGCAAGACCCTCGGTGATCTGGAGTTCATGTCCTACTATGGAACCTGGGATGTGGATGATACGGGCAAACAGATCGGTCACCCGATGGTAGACGTCCAGTGGCAGAATGGTAAGAGAATAATCATTTGGCCCCTGGCTGCCAAAACAGGTGATGTCGCCTACCCGAAAAAGAAGTTCTAGGCGTACTTAAGAGATCGGCTGATAAGCAGGCCGGACCCTGCCAGTCAGCTTTGGATTTACATAACAGTCTGGGAAAAAATAGCAGGTACTACATCCAGGTTACGACAACTTATTTTCGGGCTCCTTGTCAGGATAGACTTCCTGGAAAGGAGCCCTCTTGTCTATTTTTGTTCTGTGTATCGTGTTTCTGGAATGTGAGGGCTTAAAGTGATTGCTGAACAGTTGGCAGGGAACCTCATACAGGGGATTATACTGGGTGGTGTTTACGGTATGGCCACAATGGGGCTTTCCCTGATCTTCGGTGTCCTGAGAATTGTTAACGTCGGCCACGGTGCTTTCATCATGGTGGGAGCTTTTGTGGCTCTCTGGATGTTCAAGTCTCTGGGTCTCATACCCCTGTTTGCCATCCCTGTGGCAATGGTGATCGGAATGGCCCTGGGATTACTCTTCTACTACACTGTAATGAAGAAGATTCTAAAAGCCCCGGAAATGGCTACTCTTCTCGCGACATTTTCTTTAGGGGTGATTCTGGAAGAGACCATGAAGCAGATCTTCACAAGCGAGTCGTGGGGCTACAACTGGAGCCTGGGAAAATTGGACCTCGGTGTTACAGTACTCCCATATACGAAGATCCTGGCTTTTGGGGGAAGTATCATCATCGCCCTACTTCTTTATATGTGGTTCAACAAGACACGGGCGGGGATGGCCATGAGGAGTGTGGTGGAGGATGACGAAGGAGCCAGGGTCTGCGGCATCAACGTCGACTGGATTTACGCTCTGAGCTTTTCACTGGGGATCGGCCTGACCGTGACATCCGGCGTACTTCTTACCATGTTCATTCCCGTGGGAATCAATCCATACATGGGCGGCAGTTATACGCTGAAAGCTTTCGTTATTGCTGTACTTGGCGGGCTTTCTTCGCCCTATGGAGCTTTTTTCGGGGGGCTGGTCTTCGGACTCATAGAAAACGGAACATACACGCTTTTTGCTATCATACCGGGTGCGGAACCCTTTGCTTTAACCAGGTTCTTCTCCTTTGTAATGCTCCTGGTGATCCTTCTGGTAAGGCCTACCGGCATCCTGAAGGCCAAGTAACGGAGAGGGTAACTGTCAATGGGTAAACATAATAAATATTTACCTATCGTCCCCGTTATTGCCGGGTATGCCGTCCTCTTTGCCACCGGCCTGTTCGTACCGGGAAAATGGCAGTTGATCTCTCAGCTTGCCTTCTACTGTGCTCTGGGCCAGGCCTTCAACATGTTCATGGGCATGACAGGTTATGTGGATTTCGGTTATGTGGCCTTCATGGGTGTCGGCACCTACGGCATGGCTATATCCATCTGGGGGCTTTACGATAAAGGCCTGGGCGTTTGGCTGATCATCATCGGCCTCCTGATGGCGGCTCTGTTCTCGACACTTCTTTCCCTTGCGGTGGGAGCAGTTGCTCTCAGGCTGCGGGGGGCATACTTTGCTATCGCGACCATCGGAGTTAATGAGGGATTCCGATATCTTATTGAGGGCGCCAGGATATGGAACGGCGCCGACGGCATTATCTTCTTCAGGCACGCGAAGATTGCCTTCGGCAAGGAGATGGCCGGTATAATCTCAACTTTCTGGGCTGACGTACTTGTATTTGCTGTTGCGATCGGTGCGGCAATAATGACTCTCATCTATATGAGGAACAAGGTGGGTTATGCTCTCACCGCGCTCCGTGAGGATGAGGACGCAGCGAAAGTCATGGGCATCAACGTTACCAGGTACAAGATCATCGCCTTCATAACCAGCGCTATTTTCGCCGGCCTTCTTGGTGCGACGGCCTGGGCGCTTAAGCTTTCCTATGTCTATCCGGATGACGTCTTTGAAATTCACTACACTGTGGAAGCCATTATCATAGTGCTTCTCGGGGGTGCCGGGACTCTGCTGGGGCCAATAGTGGGAGGCCTCATTTACGGTCTCACAAAGTACTACCTTGCCATTACTCTGCCGGGCCTTCAGCTTCTGATATTCGCTCCCATAATAATCGTGATAATAACTATGTTCCCCGAGGGGATCGTCGGGATGCTCAGGACCAAGGTTCAGGGAACGGCACTTGAAAAATATATTATCTGAGGTGAGCCATGGCGTTGCTTAAACTGGAAAATGTCACAAAACGTTTCGGCGGGCTTGTTGCCGTGGACGACATCAGCCTGGAGATTACCCATGGTGAAATAATGGCCATTGTAGGACCCAATGGGGCTGGTAAGACCACCCTTTTCAACCTGATAAATGGAGTTTATCCCCTCGATGAGGGCAGGATATTCTTCGAAGATCTGGATGTTACCAAATATCCTGCTTATAAAAGGGCCCACCTGGGTATCGGGAGAACCTTTCAGATCCCCCGTCCCTTCGCCTCCGCTTCCGTGCTAGAGAACATTGCCATAGGTGCAATGTTCGGAGCACAGGGCAGTGAGATTAGCGTTAGTAAGGCCATGGAGATGGCGGATCATTATATCGATCTTATCGGCTTGAAGGATCACAGGGATAAACCTGCAGGGGGGCTCACTCCCATTGAAAAGAAGATGGTAGAGCTTGCCAGGGCGCTTGCCATGAAGCCGAAGTTGCTGCTCATGGATGAGGCCATGGCCGGAATGAACCCTAAGGACATCGATGATATGGTGGATTTTATCAGGCATATCAGGGATACGGAGGGAATTGCCATTGTCTCCATGGTGGAGCATATCATGAGGGCTGTTGCAGGTCTCGCCGAGAGGGTTCTGGTAATGCATCAGGGAGCTAAGCTGGTGGACGGACCTACAAAGGAGGCCCTTACAGACCCGAGGGTGATAGAGGTATACCTGGGTCATCCGCCGGAGGAAAAAGATGCTTAAGGTTCAGAAACTTGAATCCGGTTACGGGTCCATGCAGGTACTCTGGGGCCCCGATATTGAGGTTAAAAAGGGCTCCATAACGACAGTGCTGGGTCCCAACGGCGCGGGTAAATCCACCATGCTCTGGACGATTTTCGGATCCGTCACTCCCACTGCGGGAAAGATAATTTTCGAGGATGCGGATATCACAGCAATGCCCCCTCACCAGAAGGTGGCCAAAGGAATGACCCTGGTGCCTGAGGGTAAGCACATCTTCAAGGAGATGACGGTATATGAGAACCTGATGATGGGGGCGTACCTGAAGGAGAATATGGCGAAACTTGACGAATCCCTGGAGCTTGTCTACTCCATGTTCCCCATCCTGAAGGAGAGGGAAAAACAGGTTTCGGGCACACTGTCCGGAGGTGAGCAGCAGATGGTCACCATTGGAAGGGCACTTATGGCAAGGCCTAAGCTCATAATGCTGGATGAGCCGAGTCAGGGACTGGCACCAAAGTTGGTGATGGAGGTTTTCGAGACCATCGAGAAGATGAAGGAGGAGGTAGGTCTGACAATCCTCCTGGTGGAGCAGAACACTGACGCTTCACTCAGCGCTGCCGATTATGTCTACATCATGCAAGAGGGCTCCATCAAGGCTGAGGGAACCCCGGATGTCATAAAGCAGTCCGATGAGATTCGTGAAGCATTCCTTGGACTATGAAGGGTTCATTAAGCTAATTCAATTCAGAGTCCAATTTCTGGTTTATGGTCAAATTTAGCCGGCTGATTTCAGCCGGTTTTTTTTATGAACACACTTCGCCCTACGCCCTACGCCCTGATTTTCTATGGGATCAGAGCACTTTTCCTCTCCGTCCCCACCAAGCCTCATGATCCGAAGAGCCTATCCATCTAGTTACTGCCGAATATACCAGATCAATTTCCTGGAATAATTTTTGTGGAAGTTTGTCTTACGTGCATATGGCACAGATATCTATTCATACCAGTGTTATCTATAACCCTATAACTACGTATAATTAAACAAAAAACACCTCCTGAAATAAATCAGGGGGGTGGCATTGATACCTTGTTAAAGTGCTCCATTAAAGTACTCTGACCCCAAAAATAAAAGTTGGTGGACATTCGATGAAAAAAATTACCGTTTCTCTGTTTATTTTAGTTATATCCTTACCAATATCCTCGTTTGCTGCAACCACCAGTGAAATACAGTCCCTTAGAGGTTTAAAAAAAATATCTGTTGTGATTGAACAACGTGATCCAGATACAAAAGATGCGAGCATTGAACTTGATCGTATCAGAACGATAACAGAATTGAAGTTGCGGTTAGCAGGAATTGAGGTTGTTGAATTTGCACCTGAATATCTTTACTTAACTGCAGCATGTGCACGGATAGAGGTCGGTGACAAGATTTTGGGCTATGCAGTACACTCAAGCTTAGATTTAGTGCAACGCACTCCGTTATTACGGGACATGGGCAATATTGTCTTTTCGAGAACTTGGCATACCCATAAAACAAATATTATTCCAGGTACTCATATAAATACGAAATACAAAAGCTCCCTGGATGGACTTGTGGATAAATTTATCAATGATTATTTATCAGCCAACCCGAAGATACGATAAAGATGCACCTCACCTTAGCCTGTAATTTGACCGCAATTAGGATTAAGAGCCAATTGGGGTCAGAGCACTCTGAATAAGAGGCGAACGCGTCCAAGGTCCGACGTCCAGCGCCCAATGCGAAGCAAGATAGATGAGAACCTGGGCAAATGGGTTTCAAGTCTCACGTATATTAATCATGGTAAGGTACACGTTGGCCATTGGTCTTTGGTCGTTGGTCAACGCAAACCCCTCCTTCCTATTTCCTCTTCCCTTATAACTGCCCACATTCATGTGCGCAGTGCACTCAATTGTGTGCAACCTTCAGGGCTATTTTTGCGGTCAACTGAATATTATCTTGCAAATTCAGATAGTTAAGAAAAAAGGCTTTTTGGCTCAAAACTTGCTTCATATACATTGGAAAGCCAGCATTCTCAGGCGTTTTATGGCTTAATTATGTCCAAAGAGGTTCAGGATATGGAAAAGAAAAAAGTACTCATCATTGACGATGTCGCTATTTTCCGACATCTCATAAAAACATATTTAGGCAGAACCTCATTTGAGACCTTCACCGCTCAATCTGGTGAAGAGGGGATTGAAAAGGCCATATCGATCCTGCCAGATCTTATAATACTGGACCTTGTAATGTCTGGAGCTACGGGTGATGAAGTCTGCCGAACCCTGAAAAACGATCCGAAAACAGGGAAAATACCCATCATTATAATAAGCTCCCTTTGGGGGGAGTCGGTCAAAGAGCGTTGCATCGAGGCCGGATGTAACGCTTTTCTTTACAAGCCGATAAGGCAGGATACTCTTCTGGCAACAGTTGCCGAGCACCTCAAGATGGGGAGCAGGGCGGAGAAGCGCGCATACACCTATCTGACGTGCTTTGTGAGCCACGGAGAATATGACAGTGAAACGTGGATCCATTCAATGTCCAGGAGTGGAGCATTTATAGAGATGGAAAATCCGGGCCTTCCAGGAGAAACCATCGAGGCGACTTTTTCGCTCCCGAAAACCAGATGGGAGGTGAACGTGTCCGCCGAGATCGTCTGGGTCGGAAAACTGGGTGATAAGGGTCCGATAGGTGCAGGTGTAAGATTCAAGGACCTTGATCATGTCGGTGAGGAGATGATCAACAGGTACGTGAAGGCTCAAACTGTGATCAAACAACAGGAAGAGACCGAGAACAAGATCAGTACAGGCGAGTGAAAAGCGCCTTTGGTACGGTCCGGGCACCTGGGGGTACTTGGATCGGGGGTAATGGGTCTGGCTCCGCCAGAGTGGCGGGGTCGGACCCTTTTTCTGATCAGGGGCGATTGCGTCCCGCGTCCAAAGTCCAACCGTTCGACAAGCTCACGGTCCTGAGTCCCGCCTGTGGCGGGATCGAAGGATTTCTAATGCTCTAATGTTCTATCCACACCACTCCTCCCTCTTTCCTATTCCCTCCTCCCTGTTCCATCCAATTGCCCACTTGACAGTTCCAAGCAATAATTCTAATCTTAAAAATTCTTTTATGTACGGGAGGTTGTACAAAAAAAGCAGTTGAACCCGCCCCAGGCGGGAATACCGGCCCCGCCTGAGGCGGGGTTTTCGGAATTTAGCAGTGATTCACCCTTTGCCAGGGTGGAAAAAAGGAGCAAAAAATGTTGCCTGAAAAGCTTAAACAGGGGTTGACATTCGACGATGTCCTTCTCCTCCCCGCCAAATCCGGAATTGTGCCTTCCGAGGTAAATCTCGACACTAAGCTTTCGCGCAATATAGACCTCAAAATACCCCTCCTGTCAGCAGCAATGGATACTGTTACTGAATCCAGGACCGCCATAGCCATGGCACAGGAGGGCGGTATAGGGATTATCCACAAGAATATGGATGTGACCGCGCAGGCAAGCGAAGTGGACAAGGTCAAGAAGTCCGAAAGCGGCATGATCGTCGATCCCATTACCATGCATCCTGACCAGAAGATCCACGAAGCTCTCGAACAGATGAAAAAATACAGGATCTCGGGGCTGCCGATCACGGCGGATGGTAAAAAGGGGGGCAAACTTGTGGGGATCCTTACAAACAGGGATCTCAGGTTCGAAACGC
>SDBU01008497.1_pt1 | contig 11669 bp, 9 predicted proteins | sample 2277071 | NCBI WGS metagenome assembly SDBU01 (sample SAMN10397929, study PRJNA504765) | marine sediment metagenome | isolation source: marine sediment core GS08_GC12, 126 cmbsf | place: Arctic Ocean: Gakkel Ridge, Loki's castle | collected 2008 | reverse complement strand
ATGTCTCTATTGCGAAGACACATAGGGAGTCAAAACGTTCCGTACAAGACAGCCTTGGCCACGTTTTGCCTGTACTTTGATGAGGTTCACTCCAGAACGACTAACCAATCCTGACCAATCGTGAAAACGTTCTTTTCTCCACAGTGTAAACCTGCCCCCGATCTTGGTTTGACCTACCAAGCCATGTTGCTATTTTCCGTGCCATATTAAGCAGTTGGCTTGCCTGATATATCCTTCAAGTCTCAATAGCCCCTGCCCAAAAATACTGTCTTTTTTCTAGTGAAATAGGGTGTTCACTGTATTGACCCCATCGCACAACCTGATAGGGGTCTATGGTAAAGTGAGGATCAAAATGATTTGGCGAGAAGCCCAAAATCCACCTGTGGCCATGAAGGGGTTCGTTTTTTTGCCAGCTGCAGGGAAATGAATAGATGAACCAGCCGCGTTACAACTGGGAACAAGGGCACACGGAAATTCGGAAGAGTCACTGAATGCAAAGCGATCCAGACGATGACGTCCGTTTCCTCGGAGTCTCCCTATTTGAAAAAATCTTAATTACTATCATTCTCATTGTCTCAATCACTTCTATATACTGGATTAGTCGCAGAGGGCATCAGACATCTTCAGAGTCAAAAATAGCTGTCATTTATCAGGACAGCAAACTGTCTCAAGAAGTCGGGTTGGAAGAGGATAGGCTCACTACTCTACCTTTGGAGGAGATGCAGATTCAGGTGAAAGCAGGCATGATAAGGGTTGCTAGGTCAGACTGCCCCAAACAGATATGTGTCAATATGGGATGGATAAAGACCCCCGGGCAAATCATCGTGTGTGCCCCTAACAAAATGTTGGTTGAAATCAAGTCGTCAGATCCACAGTTTTTGGATGCAGTGGTTTATTGATCTTATGGGGCAAAGTAATGATGGAATCTAAAGACAATTCCAAGATGTATAAAGTGGCGCTTCTGGTCTCGATGTCTTGCGTTATGCAGATATCTGAATCGCTAATCCCACACCCCGTTCCAGGGCTACGTCTGGGACTTGCCAACATGTTGACCTTGGTAGCCTTAGTCACTCTTGGTTTTAGATACGCCCTGCAGATAGCCATTTTTCGAACGATATTGAGTTCTTTCATTATCGGAACTTTTATGTCTCCTACCTTCATCTTAAGTTTTTCGGGGGCCGTCATAAGCACAGTGGTTATGGGATTCCTGTATTGGTTGTCCGGTTCTTACAAACGTTATCGATTTAGTATTATAGGCATCAGCATTTTCGGCGCTCTTTCTCATAATATGGTTCAGCTTTATCTGGCCTATCTAATACTAGTAAAACACAAGGGAATTTTTGTTTTTCTCCCATGGCTATCCATCGGCGCAGTGATTATGGGTTGGATAACTGGTGCCGTTGCCGGAAGTGTCTGTCGCAGGCTAACGGAAATTCAGGAACAAGAAAAAATCAGTGACATGACCGAGCGAGGTTCCTCAGTGCCCGTTTCGTACCACTATGTGCCCGGTGATTCCTTTCTGCACCGGCTGCCGGCCGAGAGAAAGATCTCTACCATTATTGTCTTGTCATTAGTACTTCTCATGTTTAGTAATTTTTGGATTCTCGCAAGTTTGTTTGTCTGCTTGGGCGTGGTCGTAGTTTTTTCAAATAGTTCTTTTTCTTTTCTTATCTCAAGAGCGAGAAAATATTCCTGTCTCATATTGGTTGCCTTTTCGCTGCCCCTATTTTTCAATTCCGGTACGCATATTTTGTTCAATACGCCCTATTTGAAAATCACGCATGAAGGCCTCAGTACCGGTGCTATATTGGCCTTTCGGATTCTTTTCTTGATATTCATAAGCTCTCTATTAGTCAGGACTACATCTCCTGAGGAGCTGACTGCCGGTTTGGCAAGGATGCTCTCGTTCCTACGATATCTGGGCATTTCCGGGAAAAAGGTAGCGATGGTGCTTTCCCTGTCGTGGATGGGTATTCCGTTTTTCTGGGAAACGGCCCGGAGGACCATTCGATCGGCAAATATCAAGAAGACGAAGAATTTACCTCGCCTGATTCCCACCCTGAGTAATCTGATTGCTACACTGTATGTACAGGCAGCACCAGAAAGCCCATACTGGCATAATGCTTTTGCAGATCAAGGGAAATTTGATTCTTACAGGTTCGACCGTAAGGAGCAAAACAATTGAGTGAAAGTTGTTGCCCTGGAGGCTCGAGAATCCGATCTAATGGTGAGAGAGAATGCAGTGAACCCCGGATACGAACGATTGGAATAGGTTCAAGGCGAGATACGTGGGAGGCGATTGGGCATCGCACGGAAATCAAACGTCCCCCGGAAGGAATGCGGAACCTGGTATGAGGAGGAGACTATGAATAGCAAGGGCTTCGTGAGGGTACTGGCACTGTGCATCATGACCGTGGCATTGGGAGGCTGTGGCAGGGAGCAACCGATAGATATTGAAGAACTGACGTCACAGCCGAAGACTTTTGTCGGATCAGACACGTGCAAAATGTGTCATCTGGAGCATTATGACTCCTGGAAAATGACATTACACAGCCGGGGGCTCCAAAATGCGCTCGAGAACAGAGATGCTATTCTCGTCGATTTTAATGAGCAGAAAATACGACAGAGCCTCGCAAAATCCGATGATGTGCTGTACGTGCCCCCGGACAAGATCTATGTGCCAAAGGCGGAAGAGATTCAATACACCATGGGTAGCCAGTGGAAACAGTTCTTTCTGGTGAAAAAGGCTGGTGAGCTTTACGTTGCCCCGGTCCGGTACGACATTGAAACGCATACTTGGGACGCCTATTACGAGGGAAATTGGGACAAGCGGCCGTGGATTCCAAAATGCGGTGGCTGCCACGCCACGGGCGTGGACATTGAAAACAACACGTTCAAAGAACCCGGCGTGGCCTGCGAGGCCTGTCATGGAAAAGGTTCCTGGCATGCGGCTCTGCCCAAAACCGCGGTCTTTGAAAAGCGGCAGACCATAGTCAATCCCGCCAAGCTCACTATGGGCGTGGCCGTTCAGATTTGTGGGTCATGCCACAATAGAGGGGAAGCCACGAAAGTCGAAGGGACGGAGTGGCCCGTAGGATTCGAGCCTGGCAGGGCCTTAGAAATATACTTTCGCTCTCCTTCCTTTCCGCCGGGGGATGTCAAGGAGGTGTATGTTGACGCATTTACGGAGGGTCACCATCAGCAATACCTTGACTGGCTCCAATCGCGACACTTCACGGAAGGCGTGACCTGCACGTCCTGCCATTATGTCCATCAGATCGGCATGCCCCCCACACGTTCGCAGACCATGGCGGCAGGCTCCCAGCAGTGCTTTGAATGCCATATCATCTTAAGCAAGACCTTAGGTCATGCGATTCACTCGTTTGCCAACTGTGTAGGCTGTCATATGCCGCGGTTTGTTAAGAGCGACGAATCCGGAAACAATCACAGCCATGCGTTTGTTTCCGTATTGCCTATTGACACCCTGAAGAACCCGGACCTCCCAAATTCGTGCCAGTCCTGCCATGCGCACAAAGATGCGGACTTGAAAAAGCTCCAGGAGGCTGGATTTCCCGGGTCGATGGCAGAGTTTGAAGGGGAGGGAGAAGAGGAAGGTGAAGGGTGGTAGTCTTGGTCGATTAGCGTTGGTCGGCGACTGCATCAAACAAGTTCGCAATAAGCTGGGAGAAAGATGAATCATGTCGACGAGGCATGACAGATGGTCTGTTTTGCTTGCAGCTGTCCTGATGGTCGGGCTGCTTCTTCTCCCTATCGGGCTGCCGGCCCAGGAAGAGGTGGCCTCTGCCATTCGCCGTTACAGGGACCGAGAAGTGAGTACAGGCTTTTACGAAGAATACGAGGCGAAACCGTTGCGGCAACGTCCGCTCATAAGTATTCCCGGGGTGAGGCCTGGTTCGTTCCCGTACAGTCCAGTGGCAGCTCGGGTGAGGATTCGAACGAGACTGGCAGACTCCCATCAGGGCATCAAGTTTTACAAGAACTTGAGGTGCCAAGACTGCCACATTAAAGAGACTAGAGACATTCACACGGTTCGGGGCAACCTTACTTGCCGCCAGTGCCATGGAGGGGAGCCCATAGCCAGCCTAGAGCACTATTACTCGCCTTTCAACCCGATCCGAAGGCATGCCTATGTGTGTGCCAAGTGTCACGAGGGATCCAGCGCATCTTTTGCAACCTACGTGATACACGCTCCAAATCCGGCTATGGCCACGACGAGAAAAACCTTTCCCGTGCTGTTCTATGTGTTCTGGGGAATGGTTGCCCTTGCCGGCGGCACGTTTGCCGTCTTTCTGCCGCACACGGTAATGTGGGGCTTTCGCGAGCTCTTCATGAAAAAGGATGAGGCCGAGGGTGAATCCGAACGAAAAGAATAGGGTTGTGCGATTTACGGCAATCCAGCGGCTCTTTCACGGGCTGCTTATTGTGTCTTTCCTGATTCAGGGGAGTACAGGTTTGGCCCGCATGTATATAGAAACCGAATGGGGCAAAGGGCTGGCCTGGGTTTTCGGAGGTTATGAAGGGTCACTTGCTGTCCACAAGTATGTAGGTATCTTGTTAATCAGTGGTTTTGTTGTGCACCTGATGTACCTGCTTTTCAAGGTCAACTGGCGAAAATTTCCCGGTGCTCTTTTTGAGCCCGACTCCTTGGTGCCGCAGGTCCGGGATATTAAAGAGTTCTTTCAGCATATCGGATGGTTCATGGGCATTGGCAAGGCCCCGCGATTCGACCGCTGGGGGTACTGGGAGAAATTTGACTACTGGGCCGTTTTTTGGGGCATTCCCATCTTGGGGGCAACCGGTTTGATATTGGCCTATTCCCTTGCGTCAAGTCGCATCATGCCCGGCTGGTTCCTGAACGTGGCCTTCTGGATCCACCGTATTGAGGCGATGTTGGCCATGGTGCATATATTTATCATTCACTTTTTCATTGCACATCTGCGCCGCCACAATTTTCCCATGGACCGTGCGATGTTTGAAGGGAGTTCGAACTTGGATGCCATATGCCACGAAAAGCCTATGTGGATTGCACGCTTGGAGGAGAGAGAAAAGCTGGAGCATATGCTGGTTCCAGAAGCAAAGCCAGGCTGGCGCATATTCTACTACCTATTTGGTTACGCCGCTCTCGTATTAGGGACATTTTTGCTCATCGGGGGCCTGGTGAACAGCCCTTACATTACCTGGTAGCATAATTTCTGTGTGAACGGAGAATCATCGGACGGGAGAAACGGTGTCAGTTGACTGTCTACAGGCGAAAAAGGTGGCGATCAATCGACATATTCTCAATGTTTCACGGAGAAGGCACATAGACTAACCACATAAAGGCCGTGGACAACTCTTTGGTTACTTCAGTCAGAAGAAGGGGGGCAAAAATGAAATCGAGTATCATATTCATTACCGCCTGTGCTTTTTTACTCCTAAACGCAGGCCCTGCCATGCCTAGTGAACTGTCGGACTTAAAAGACAAGATTGAGGGCCTGCAGCTAACAATCGATCAACTAAAGATACGGGTGCAGGAGATGGAGGAGAAGCAGGAATCTCAGGCTGAGCAAGTTGAAAAGGTCTCCGAACTTTCTGAGTCTGTTGAGTCGTTGGAAGGCTTGCCTTCTCGAGTCTTTGACAAGTTGGAAAGGGAAGTCAAGATCGGGGGCCACTTGAAGTGTTTCGTCTTGGATCGAACAGATGGGGAACGTAATGATAGAGACCAGAACAATAACCTGTCTGCCGGTATCAATGACTTGTATCTTTATGTCAGTAAAGCCTTGACTGGTTGGCTGTCTCTTGACGTGGTTCCCAAGATTTCCGTCTTGGCGAGTGCAACGCCCGGCCTGGGGGGCGACATAAGCAGATCAACGTCAAGTTCTGTTGATATAGACTTGGACGAGGCTTACATGAGTGGACGTTTACCATACCCGTACGATGTGGAGTTTAAGATTGGGGCGTTCTATCCACTCTTCAGCGAAGAATATGCAAGACAGACCTGGTGGCATGAGCAATATCATGGCAATAACGGTTTGTTGGACCTGCAATCGTGGCGAGCCAACGGTGTTGAGATCTACAGAAACTTCGACTTCGAGCTGTTCTCCTTACCTGTTTATTTATATCCCTACCTGAATGGTGATGATGAGGAGAGTCGATACGTTGACAACAACGGAACAAAGAATGTGCTGCTCCACGTTGCTCCAGAATACTACGGTTTCGGCAGTAGGGTGCGGCTGCTGGGCTCAGTTGGTTGGGGGAAATGGGATGAGAAGGATGACAACGATGCTTTCCAATACGCTGTTGGCGCTGACTTCAAGCGCGAGGGGCTTAGCTTATCCGGGGAGTACCTGAGCAGACGACGTGAGAGCGTGCCGCTTCTTGATGGGGGAACAGCAGATGCGGATAACGAAGGGTACTACCTAAGGGCGATGTATACGTTCAATCCAAAGTGGCGGGCATTAGTCAAGTGGAGCGATGTGGACCTCGCTCTTCCGTCGACCACCATGTTGACCGATGACTATGAAACTCTCAGCTTTGCGGTGAATTACTGGATTACACAAGAGTCTACGATCATACCTCAAATCGAATATGTGGATGCTGAGAGGTCCGACGGTTCCGAAGTGCTCGAATATATTCGGTACACACTTGGTTGGCGAACGACTTTCTAGATTCTTGTGGGTTTTGCGGTAGAGTCACCGGTCTTGCCTTTTGTAAAAGTCGAGAGCCAGTGCAGGAAGAGAATGCGTGCGTAAAGTGTTCTTATAAGGTGTACGTGCCTTAAAGGCAAGGGGTATAAGTGAAGCAAAAGAGGCTATCAGGAAAGTTGAAATTGGCATTCCTCCTAGTAGGGGCGCTGGTCGCTGCATCATTAGTGGTAAGGATATACAATGCCCGCAGATTCCATCTGGAAAAACAGACCCGTTTTATGATGGACACCTTTGTGACCATCTATGCGGTCGGGCCACAAAAACTTACCTCCAGGGCAATTGACTTGGCCTTAGATCGGATGCAGGAAGTCGATACGAAGTTCAATATGTTCAACCCCGAGAGTCCCGTCTATGCATTCAACCATGAGGGTGTCCCCATTTCTGACCCTGAGATTGTTGCTGTTATCCGTGTAGCTTTAGAGGTTGCTCGTGAGTCTGAGGGGGCTTTTGATATTACTGTCGCTCCCTTGCTGGAACTCTGGGGGTTCTATGGGGATTATCCGGACCTTCCCCGAGAGGGAGAAATCAAAGAGTGTCTAACGAAAGTAAACTATGAGTATCTCTCGGTAAAGGATGGGAGATTGGAGAGGAACCACAAGGATATAAGTATTGATTTGGGGGGCATTGCCAAGGGGTATGGTATTGGCCAGGCGGTGAGCGTCTTGGAGGCAGAAGGCGTCACTTCTGGTTTGATTGATGCCGGTGGTGATGTCTATGCCCTAGGCAAGAAAGGCCGAAAGCTTTGGAATGTTGGTATCAGGCATCCGCGGGAAGAAGATTTGCTAGGGTATGTGGAGGTCGAAAACCTTGCTGTTCTGGGTTCGGGTGACTATGAAAGATTTTTTGTAAAGAACGGTAAGAGGTATCATCACATTGTCGACCCTAAAACAGGATACCCAGCAGAGGACTTGAGCGGCATTACACTTATACATCCTGACCCCGTGGCGGCTGATGCCTGGAATACGGCTCTATTTGTTTTGGGACCGGAAAAGGGACTTGAAATTGTAGAAAGAACCTCCGGTATGGAAACGATCATGATAACCGCCTCAGGCAAGGTATTGTACTCTTCTGGATTTAAGGACCGACTTAAGCGAATTTCGAAAATGGACTAATCGGAGGGCGTGCCCATGCCAAAGAAATTTTCTCTCTTAGTCTTTACCTTCTGGCTCTCGTTTGCAATGCCGACGGCATCTGATGCTTTTACTCTTCTTACAAAAGAACAGGCGTTGAAACAGGTTTTCGGAAAAGAGGCTGAAGTGACCGTCGAAACCAAGGAGTTGGCGGGGGACAAGTTATCCGCTGTCAAGAAGAGGTTAGGCGGAAAACTGGTGTATTATCAAGTGGGGTCCGAATCTGAAAGGGTTGCAAGCAAGACAAGGATTGACTTCTACTTTGCTTCAAAAAAAGGCAAGAGATTCGGCTTGGCTATTATTGATGTGCAGCCAGGAAAATGGGGGCCCGTGACGTACATTATAGCGATAACGCTGAAAGGCGCCATTAAGAAAGTACGGGTTTTGGAATATGTGGAGAAAAGGGGCCGTCCCATCGCTCGACGCAGTTATATGAGGCAGTATGTAGGCAAGACGAGTAGAAGCACTCTGCAAGTAGGCAGAGATATCACGGGCGTCAGTGGCGCCACTATTTCTTCTCGGGCGACTACCTTTGCTGTAAAAAAGGCCATTGTGTTGTACGAGGAACTTTACCTCAAGCACTAACAATAAAGCCGGAGAGGATTAAATCAAGTCAATGCGTAATCAAAAGGGGGTTATCATGATTAAAACGCTATCAAAGTGTCTTGCCATGGGCCTCATACTGGTCTTTACTTTTACACTCATTGGATGTGGAAGCGAGAGCGGAGGGACGGAAGCCGAGGCAGAGCTCGTTCTACAAGCATTCGACGAGCAGTGTGTTTTTTGCCATGGCCCTGGGCGGTCTCAGGACGTTGCAGAAGTGCACAGCATAAACACAAACAGCCCTACAGGGGTCATCGATGACGTGACGATCGACGGCGGCACCGTAACAGTTTTTTTTACGATTGTCGATAGCGACAATAATCTTGTTCCCCTATCTATTCCTGCCAATGATATCAGATTTACTATTGCCAAACTGCTTCCGGAAGCTAACGGCAATTCCAGTTTTTGGCAAAGTTATATCAATGACATCGAGACCAAAGCGGAAGGTGATCCCGGAAATGCGCCCGACGGCACGCCCACGCCAAACGGTACTGAATTTCAGGCCGACTACGAAAGGGCAAATTCAAATAGTTCTTTAGGTTTTGCAGAGGGTTTATATGGGACTTATACATATGTATTCCAATTTCCTCAACGTCAACTAGATGGGACTATCACCTATGCGTTAACTATCAATAACATTACAGCCCCTATCGCGGTAAATTACGAGCCGGGCCTCACCCATCGCATTGCCATCCAGGTGGCCGACAATGTGGACAACGCCTTTTTGGACTTTGTTCCGGAGGATCTTCCCCTGGTTCCCGGGGACCCTATTCCCGAGCCAGCAGTAAACCGCAAGATCGTTTCAACCGCTTCGTGTAACGAGTGCCACATCAACCTGGCTCTTCACGGCGGCGACAGGATTGCGCTGGAGTATTGTGTAACTTGCCACAACCCCGGCAGTACGGATGCCAACAGCGGCAACACCATCGATTTTAAGGTCATGGTGCATAAGATCCACTATGGCGAGAACCTGCCAAGTGTTGAAGCGGGCGGCGAGTACGCGATCTGGGGTCATGATGACACTAAGTACGACTACTCTGATGTCGTCTATCCCCAGGACATCCGCAACTGCACGAAGTGCCACGATGGAGCCGACGAGGATACCCCGGACGGTGATAACTGGAATGAGGTTCCCACCATGAAGGCCTGCGGTTCCTGCCATGATGATGTGGACTTTGAGACCGGTGACAATCACGACGAGGGAGCCCAGGAGAACAACAGCGCCTGTGCGAATGAAGACTGTCATCAACCGGCAGACATCATAAGTGCTCACGCAATTCCTGACCAGGTCGCCGCAGCATTGTTCGAATACAACATCATCGATGTCACTAACACGGCCCCAGGAGAGTTCCCTGTGGTCACTTTCTCGGTCACCGATCCTACCAACGACCCTTATGACATCCTTAATGATGACCCGTGGACCGGGCGCGGCAGCCTGAATGTCAGGATCGGGTGGCCGACTACCGACTACACTAACACCGGCTCCGGCAGCACACCGGCACAACCAATCAGCATTGACGCTCTTGCCAGTGCGCAAGACAATTTGGACGGCACTTTCACGGTGACTTCAAGCATTCCTATTCCGTCTGGTGTTACGGGCAGCGGCGTTGTCTTCATCGATGGGCATCCCGCAGCGGATTTTGATGGCGACGGAGACTTTACAGACACTCTCCCGGTAAAGAATGACTTCTTTAATTTCCTGATCACCGACCCAGACGCTGTTCCCCGTCGAGAGGTCGTGGACGTTAACAACTGCGACCAGTGCCATGGCTATCTGAGTCTGCACGGGGCTAATCGTAATAATAAGATCCAGGTCTGCGTCGTCTGCCATAACGCCAACGCGACAGATATCAACCGCCGTCCTGCCGACTCAGATGATACGGCTGACGGCAAGGTAGAAGAGACCATCGATTTCAAGCACATGATTCATGCCATACACGGAGCCCAATTCCGGGAGGATGGCATCGTCGTTTTTGGCTTTGGAGGTACGGAACATGACTTCAGTCATGTCCATCTACCCAGCGGTTCTGAGAATCTCAAGAACTGCGGGGGGTGCCACATCAACGGAAACGGCGGCACATTCGAACTTCCCCTTGATCCAAACGTTCAAACGACAACCGTCAGCACGGGTGACAATGCGGCCGACCCTGATGATGACACAGACATCACGCCAATCACCTCGGTCTGCTCCTCTTGCCACGACAGCACTTTGGCCAAGACACACATGGCGGAAAACGGCGGAAATTTCGAGTTCCTCTTGTTTGCGCCAGACACGTCCGATACTGATGGGCAAAGCCAGACCGACTTGTGTGGCCCGGGTCTGATTAGCGCACAACCCGGAGGTCATACCTCAAGAACAGACTGCTGTAGCTGCCACGCTATCCAGTAGTCAACTGTGTTACAAAGGCAAGGCTTGTGATGTAACTGTACCAGAGATAGAGAGACCACAAAGGGGGCGCCTGAACGGCGCCCCCTCTCTTTTCCGCCAATCTGTGGAATGGTTGATGCTCCGCCACATGACCCTCTTCGGTCACGCACCCATGTTGCCAAATAATGAGGTTTATTATAGGCTGACGAGGAGGTTGCGCTGAATCTGTAGAAGTCCTCAGGATAAACCCAAGCTTTCGGCAAAATACTTCGCCTATGAACATCTACTTGGTCATTATTCTTTTTATCATAATTGGCAGTTATCTATTAGATACTGTAGTCGAGACGGTCAATGTAAGGCACGCAAGAACCGATTTGCCTGAAGAATATGAAGGTTACTACGATGCTGAAACATACAGAAAAGCACAAAACTATCTAAAGGAAAACACAAGGTTTGGAATAATTACGGACACCGTCACGACGCCTATTATGATAGCCTTCATCCTTGTCGGGGGATTCAATCTTGTTGATCAGTTTGCAAGGAGTTTTCAATTTGGCCCAATTCCTACCGGTCTTGTCTTTGCCGGAGTCCTGTTGCTCGCTTTCCAAGCGATTTCGATTCCCTTTTCAATTTACAGCACGTTTGTCATTGAAGAGAAGTACGGCTTCAATCGAACTACCGTAAGAACGTTTACTCTAGACATACTGAAAAGCTGGCTGCTGGCCGCGGTGATCGGTGGGATTATCTTTTCGGTCATTTTGTGGCTTTTTGACAAAGCCGGAAATTGGGCGTGGGTCTACTGCTGGGTTGTGGTAGTCCTGTTTCAAATAGTCCTAATGTTTCTTGCCCCTGTCGTCATAC
>SDBU01008496.1_pt1 | contig 11669 bp, 6 predicted proteins | sample 2277071 | NCBI WGS metagenome assembly SDBU01 (sample SAMN10397929, study PRJNA504765) | marine sediment metagenome | isolation source: marine sediment core GS08_GC12, 126 cmbsf | place: Arctic Ocean: Gakkel Ridge, Loki's castle | collected 2008 | reverse complement strand
TTCACTTCCTCCTTTAGTTTCTCTGCCTCTTGAAGGCGCTTCCTATCCTCTTTCGAGAGGCCCTCATATGCCTTGAGTGCCTTAGCTTCTTTCACAAACTGCTTTAGCTTAGCAAGTAGAGCTAGAACAGGTTTACGAAAGCGCCCTTCCCATCCTTTGTACGGATCTGCGGCCCCCTGGAATAGAGTAAGTGCCCCCTGAGGTACCTCCCGCTCCACAACAGTGTCTTCCTGCCCCGGAGGGATACTAAAGCCCTCGGGATAGGTCCGAGCTCCAGTAGTCCCCTCTTCCTCCTCCGTGAGCTCCAACAGTCCCTCGTACTTCCCCAGTTTCTCCAGGAAACGCCCGTCTCCTCGCGTACCGGCTAACGCTATACGTATTAGCCCTAACTCCATGATCGTGAACTCGTACTTCATGGCCCCCCCCCCTCCTCATGCTGCCTCTAGTTGTTCAAGTCTACCAGTAAGTTCTGTAATGCACCCGTGCAAGATCCCCACATAGCTGTTTAGGGAGTACCCATCCACAGTCCCCTCGGCGTCCTGTGATAGTACGTCTGGGAAGGTCCCTACCAGGTCATCCATCGCCAGTCCGTAATGCCATCTCTGCCACTCTGGTAGGGACTGCCGCTCCTCTCTCAGTCTATCACCCTCCCTGTCAAGAAACGCTGCTATCTCTGAGTCAAGGCACTCTTGCAATGCTCCATCTCGATACCCGTCTGGGAACGCTATCTCCCACCGCGCCTCTCCAAACTCTGCGATTGCAAGAGCTGCCAGTTCGTCTGCCGACACGAAGGGAATACGTCGGTACTTGTACGGTTTTATCTGCTTGAATCTCTCTATGACATCTGTCAGGAGAGTTGGGTCTACCTTCAGCGCCAGCCATGAGGGGTGACTATCGTAGCCATCGGCAATCATGTTTCCTGAACCATCATTACAGTCGAGGATCCGACTGGGGACTACAGTCCCGATGCCGACGTTGCCGCCCGTGAGCATAGTCAATCTGGTATTTGTACCAGGTACCCCTTCCGATATTTTGAACTTATCAGAATCGCTATTGTCATATCCAACTGACCATCGGGTTGTTGTCCCAGTTTTGAAATCTACATAAGCGTCATGGTCTGTGTTATATGGAGCAGAAAGGACCACTGCGGCTAAAGCGTCCTCACTTTTTGCCCTTACTACTGTGTTACCTGCTGGTGGATTAAGGTCTAACAGTGCAACAGGCGTTGCTGTCCCTATGCCGACATTGCCATCGGGCATTAGGATGATGTCGGCCTCTGCAGCATCATCGTCTACAGTAGTTATCGTGAGTGCGCCATCTGCTGCTACTGCGAACGTAGCGTAGTCTACCACTCCACCAGACAGCTTGAGTTGCGTTCCTACTTTGTACAGTTCTACAAGCTCGTCAGGGTCAACTACGCCAACACCTAGCTGGTTGATGTAGAGATTGTTGATCATCACTGCGCCGTCAGCTACTGCAAGAGCAGGTAAGTGAGTTGAGTCATCTGCAAGAAGAAGCACCTTATGCCAGGCTGCACTGTCGTAGTACCACAGGATGAAGGATCCTGTGACACTGTCAAAACTAAGAGAGCCCCAGTAAGCAGAGAAGTCACCAGTGCCTTGTATGTAGTACTCTCCTGTGGTCTGTAAATCTGCACTGCCAAAGACTACTTGCCCGCCCGAGGCAGTAATTACTAGATCCCCGTCACCATCCGCTTGGAAGTCAACGTAGTGGGTCTCGTCAGTGTGAGTTAGTCGTAGCTGCGGGTCAGTGTCGTCTAGAATGTCTACCCGTCTTCGACGGTTGGCAGTGTTGATTCCTAGTGCCGCAAAGAGTGGTTCGGCGGTTGTGAGGAGAGACTGGGCGTTCCCGCCACTAATATAGCCATGTTCTGTGGCCGTTAGGTGGTAGTATTGATCTGCTGTTCCGCCTTGTAGCCCTCCGAGGTCGTTATGGTTTGATGGGGAACTCACAGGGAAGAGTGTTAGATAGGCGCCTACTACAGACAACAGATTGTTCTGATTTTGTCGTACAATAACCTTAGCTGCAAGAATCCCAAAGTCTCTGACTATTTCGGGCAAGGAGGAAGGAACGACTGCGTTCTCCGCTCCGGTAAGTTTGTAGTTGTCCTGCCCGTATATCACATGGAGGTCACTGTCCATGTGAATGTACCCCCAGAACACTCCATAGCGGTTAGCGGTCAGATTGTCCAGGACTTCGGAGCCGCCAGCACTAACATCGTTGTACTGCAGATTGTCTATCTGCTGCTGGTTAGGAACGGCTGTCCACGTCCCATTCAGCAGGTACCAGGAGGTAAAGCGAGCTGCTCCTGTAGTGTCCTGGGCAGCAGTGTGGACATGATGCTCCCCCAGGTAGAAGTTCCCCTCTGTGACTGTAAGGTATCTCTGCCCAGACTCAGCTATCGTCCCTCCACTAGCCCGTTCAAAGCCTCGAGTGGCTAGCAACCTGTCGAAGGAAGCTCTGTCTCTGTTATGCAAGTGAGTATCTGACATTAGGATGTGCAGATCGTTCCCATCTCTAAACACTCGTCCAAGATCGAAGGCGGTAGTTAGCGGTATGTTTGTCCGGTCTAGAGTTACCTTGATAGAGACAACTGTCGTGCCTACGTTGTAGTCTACGTATACGTAGTTGGTCCGTCCATCTGTGAGAGCTACACTGCTTGAGGCAGACCAATCAAAGAACTTAGTTGTACCTACTTCACTGTCGACTGTCTTGATCAAGCCCTGCCCTGCTGCTACATCTAGTGTACCTGAGCCACCAACACTGAGAGCCCCACCAGAGAGGTGTCCAGCAGACTGGGTAGTGTTTATCCAGTCCTGCACGTCATCATAGGTGGCTGTAGGGATCTCTAACATCGCTATATTAGAGGCGATGTTCTTGTGAAGCTCTGCACCGGTGAGTGCGCTGTGTATCTTCTCGTTGGAGAAGAAGGTGCCTGCTGTCCACACTACTACCTTCTCATCTTCAGACTGCCCGCCAGGATACACAGGAGGGTCCGCGGGGTCTCCTTCCGACTCGTACTCCGAGTACCCAACCACCTCGTAGTACTTGGCCTTCCCCTCTGTGCGGTCGATCCGCACCTTGACATAGCGATCATTCTCAGGACGCACAGCCATGTTGTAGGCACGTACAGTTCGCGTGGCGGCTCCCGACAGGCGCACATACACGAAGTTAGGACGACCAGGCACTTCCACCGTGCCTGCTGCGTCTCCCAACCTACCTGATATGAGCCGCTGTTTGGGTTCTCTTGTGCCCACTACAGCCTTGAAGGCATCTATCGCCTGTTGTCTTAGGTTAGGCATAGCGATTATCCCAGCTAATACCGAACGTAGTGTCACTGCCCGGATAGGTATAGCTACTTAACACGGTAGCAGAGAAGAAGGCCTGTTTGTAGTGCTTGTCGTAGTCGGCATCAGAACTGATGACGTTCGTCCCATCCCAAGTGATGCCATATCCACCATACCTCGCAGGGGGAGTATAACTGTCCGAGATGGAACTAGAGAAGCCTACCTGTCTGATGTGTTTCTCCTGGAAGCCGTCCACACTGAGTACGTTAGTTCCATCCCATGTAATGCCTTTCAAGTTTGCAAACGGTGCCCAGCTCACAGTATAACAGTCAGAGATTGAAGCAGAGAATCCTATATGTCGATAGTGCTTATTAGTACCCCAGTCTGAACTTATGACGTTTGCGCCATCCCAGTCTATCCCCCACGGAGCAGTCGAGGGGGTTGTGTAGCTACTTGTGATGCCAGCAGAGAATCCAGTATGTTTGTAGTGCTTATCCGTACCTGTATCGACACTAAGTACGTTCGTGCCATCCCACCCTAGACCCTGTGGGACAACGCCTGGTGTTGTATAACTGGCGGAGATGGTGGGTGAGAAGCCCAGATGTCGGAAGTGTTGTTTGGTGGTGTAGTTCACGCTCAGGACATTGCCTGGTGTGGTAGCGTACCTAGCTCCCCAAGTTATACCTCTAGGACTGGGATCGATAGGGTAGTCATAACTATCTGCAATAGATGCAGAGAAGCCAGTATGCATGAAGTGTTTTGCAAGGAGCGCATCAACACTCAATACGTGCATACCATCCCAGGAGAGGCCCCAAGGGGAGTTGCCAGGCGCTGCATAGCTACTTGTGATGCTAGCTGAGAACCCACTATGTTTGTAGTGCTTATCCGTACCAAAATCTGCACTTAGAGCATTCGTACCGTCCCAAGCTATACCAGTAGAGTGCGAGCCAGGTGCTGTGTAGCTGCTGTTAATAGATGCTGAAAAGCCCACATGTTTGTAGTGCCTACCATCACCTATAGCCGGCTGCTCAACACTGAGTACATTCGTGCCATCCCAGTCTATCCCTCGAGGTGTAGTTCCCGGTGCCGCGTAGCTAAAGTCGATAGTAGTTGAGAACCCAGCGTGTCTGTAGTGTTTGTGGTACGTTGTACCAGAGCTTATCTCATTAACCCCGTCCCAAGTCACACCTGAAGGAGCCGGCGACCCTGCAATCAGGTTAGCGTTGTAAGAGGCTCGAATCACAGGAGTGAAACCTGCGAGCCAGAGATGATAGCCGTAGTACCACCCAGAACATATTACTCCGTCCGCTATGCCCTCCACACCAATGTTTGGGGTATCAACTCCTACTCCTGTGTCTTCTATGTATGGCCAGTCCGTCCAGACGGCTTCTGCACCTTCTCCTGTGTCGAACAGGTTGATGAACTCAGGCTCAGGTACATCCACTGAGACTCCTGAGCCTCCACTAGCGTAGGCCTTGACAGAGACATCCGTGTGACAGCCCCCCTGTGTTACTGCGATGTTGTCGGTAACCCGCATAGGAAGGAATGCTCTTTCGGTCCACACTATCGCCCGTGGCGTGTCTCCAGCTGCCAGAGTTATCCGAATCCAACGGAAAGGAGCTATGTCCACACAGGGTCCGTAGTTACCAAGAAGGTTCAAGTCAGTGTTGGGAAGAGGGTTGTTGCCTATAGCCAACAGGCGCCCGGATAAGATATTACTGAGCGCCTCCGTGCCCAACACAGCTCCTGTACGCACGTGCACTTGCCCACGTCCACTGGGTACTGTACCAGGAGCATAAGAGAACCTAGGTGTGGCTGTGTCCGTTCCTCCATCGTACTGCACACCCTCCAGTGTCACCTGTGCATAGCCTGGTTCGTCTCGTATCTGAATATCTGCGTCGTCGTACCAGTCTGTCTTGGTGAGAATTAGCCAAGTGCTCACATCGCCAATGTAGATCTCTTCAATTGTCTGAGGATCCCTCCCAATATAGAACGTAGAGCACCTGTCACACGCCATGAGGCAAAACGCATCTTCGCACAGACTGTGCAGTTGTGACCAGATAGAGCCATCGCCAAAGTCCTGATACTTTATGTCCCAGGCTGCCGGCAGGCGCTCCACAGGAGAAGACCCTGCTAACTGCCCTGGCAAGAACACGTCCACTATCTTCATAAGAGTGGACTGCCAGTATATGAGATGATGAAATGCTCGAATGGCATTTAGTTCCTTCAGAGACGTCCACACAGTCGGGGAGCCTTCTGTGCTGTCTAAGGCACAGGAGTAGATCTCGCAGTTCTTCATCAGGGCGTGTATGCCTGTCACCTGGAAACTTACTGAACCAGTTTCCGAGTTGAAGGCGACAGTGTTCTCCACTATCCAGCCCACCATCTTGATGTTGTTACGATCTATGAACATGCCCTTACTAACTACGGCATTGCCTCCCCACTCTTCTTCTGCAAAGAGAATGACCTGGGCACCTGGTGGAAAGTCGTTCTTATCTATCGACTCCTCCCACACTTCCACACCACAGGTCCAGCCACCGCCCGAAAGACTACCTGAGAGGTTCCCAACAGTCAAGCGTGTGTAAGGAGCACCTGATCCTGTGCGGTCGAAGATGTATACGTAGCGGTAGCCCGTACTGGACTTCCCGTGTGCATTAGTAATAGTCATAGTGACCAGATACACGCCCGCCGCACTCCACGTGACAGTTTGGGAGACAACATTGGCATCAGCTGGGGCACCACTCTCAAACGTCCAGGCCCAACTGGAGTTAGCAGATCCGTCTGGGGTGTAGCAGTGTTCACCTGAGAATGTGATACTTGCTGTACCTCCTGAGAGGAACACTACTGCAGGAGGCCCCATTATAGGTACAGGATAGAAGGCCTCATTCTGGTCCGTGTACGCAATATCGTAGTCCTTGTAGACCGTGATCCCACCATTGTAGGTCACACGTGGGTGAACAGGCCAGAGCTCAAAGCGATTGAGCACGAGAACCGTCTTGTTGTAGTCCCAGTCCACAAAGTCGTTCTCGGATACTTCTAGTGACCCTGTAGCTCCCACGGGAGCGGTTTTTAGTCGGACATAGGCCCAAGTGCCATCGTCCTGCAACAGCATCACGGTCATTCCGGCTGCTGGAGTGGTCCCTGTAAAGGTACCACTGTCGTAGGTGATATTCATCTGATCAGACCAGCCAGTAACGCGCCCTGAGAACACAATATCCCACGGCTGCACAGCAAGATAGTACTTCCCCGTGTGAGGATGATTACGAGGACTATCTGCTGGCCAAGGCGGCCCGTCTCCAGATAAGATTACAGTTGCACTGTCGATACCTACTCCAGTATCGGCAATGTTTATGGACTCGTCACCCACTATAGGATCTCCGTAATGACATGACGCTGGGCGAGAGCACAGTCCGCCCAGATATCGTATCCTGCCGAACGTACCTGATCACAGAACCAAAAGTCCTCACTCTTTGCAAGAAGGCCTTCCCTACTGTATAGACAATGGAACCACGGGGGGCCGAACTTGTGGAAGACTTCCCGTGCTAGGCACAGGCCTGCTGTCCCAACTGCGTCCACCTTTTGCAGCCCAGACCATGGCCGGTGTTGCACATAGACATCCCCCTGTGCGTCCAGCACCATGAGGCCAGTCTCTCTGCCTTGCCGGGTAGGATGAGGTGCAGCAACCACAGGCAGGTTATAGGCCAACAGTTTCTGTATAGTGCCATCCTGTGGTACGCAGTCTGCATCTAAGAGGAAGAGATGGCTGCACTCCGTTGCCAGGAAACGCTGCACTTGCAAGTTACGTGCGTGCTCTAGAGGCTGCGGTACCTTGACTATGTGCACCTCTACTTGTGGAGCGAGTTGCACAAAGGCACGCAGAAGCCACTCCACTGTTTCCGCGCGGAGAGTACCTTTCGTGACTATAGAGATGCAGACTCTAGGGGACGGCATCGAGAATGTCCTGCATCCCGCGCAGGCGCTTGTTGATCCCACGTACTGAACTACTGGGATCTAGTGCCTCCAGATCCTCTGCACTGAGTGCGATACCAGCTGTCTGTTTCGCGGCGATTGCCTGAATCCGTGTAGGATCGAGGATCACCTCTTCCGGCTCGTTGTTGTCAATGCGCCACTGCTCCATGAGCGCATCGGCCGCTAGAGCAGTGATAATCTCCATGTCAGCATCCTTGGCGTACTCCTCTGCCAGGAAGTCGCTGAGTACAATGATGCACCACTCCTCAGTTCCTCCACGCCCAATGTGCCCAGAGTACGCTCCTGTGTGATTAACGCCTAGAGGACCCAGACCATTGCGGTCCACCTCCTGTGCGTTGTACCGACTGGGGTAGACCATCTGGTTCTCCCCTACACTCCCTCGGCGTATCCGAACCTTAACTGGTTTCACGTTGTCCTCCCTTCCTATGACAATGTCATAGTGTATGTGAGGGTCCAGGTTTCTCCTGCCCCTTTAGTACCTGCAGTGGATACCTTCCGACACAAGTTCTCGCCTGCATCAGTAGCAGCGTTCACTACTGTGAACTCGTTCCAATCGTAGTTTGCCTCCGCTCCAGTGAACACCGCACGGAAGACCACTTGCTGGCTAACAGGAGGATCAGTAGGGTAAGTAGCCTCCATAGCCTTCCACAGTTTGTTTACTGCAGCCTGCAAACCTGTCTGCGCTGCTGCTGCAGCAGTGTCATCATCCCCGACTCCCAAGTAAGTTGCGGCGTTGTCGTACGCTGTCCCTCCTCCACCTACCAGGAGGAGAAGTAGCTCTGCAATCCCCTCGTTTAGAAGAAGATTCCCGACGAACTCTACTACGGCGTAGGGGCACTTCTCTCTATATGCTTTGTCATCCGAGTACTTCTCGATACGCCAGTGGGCTCGTGCAGCTATTCTCTCTAAGATCCCTAGCATGTTAGATCTCCAGTCTAGTGAACTTGATGGTCACGCTGTGCCAGCCACCTGAGTGCATTTCGCCGTCAGGAGCATGCATGACGCAGGTGGCATACGCCTGATACGCTTTGGTCTCCTTACGGGTCTGAATAGACACCACTGCAGACTCCTCCCCACTCAACAGCGTCAGGAAGATATTATACATAGTACTAGACAAGTACTCAAAGTACCACTCACAGCGTGGATAGCCAGCGCCTACCGCCAGGCCGTCCCCACGAGTACGACTAGTAGAAAAGGGCTCAAAGCGAATACCGCTAGGCGGATTGATGCCTTGAGTCTCTATGTTGGAGCGCGCACCTGCAGTAGCACCTATTTCATACGAGTAATCAGCCACGCACCACCTCCACTATGCCTGCGTATGCCTCATCTCGTGCTACCTGTCGGAACCACTGTTTGTCTGCGTCTGTAAACGACCCGTGAAACTGCCACCCACTTTGCTCTACTGTGATAGCGCCTCCACCACCAAACGCGCCTTGCGTTAGTTGCCCACCTAAGTTACGTTCCAGCCCACGAGTGGTAGGTGCACTGAGCACGAACTCTCTACCGGCCTCCCCAAGAGTGTAGACACCAGAGGGAGCATATCCTCCTTCCTGCATCCCTTCCGGTATGTTATGCCTCTCCCACGCCTCGTAGGCACTAGTCCCTCCCATGACCATCTTCAAAAGGACAGGGAGTTGCAGCTCTTCTAAGGCCACATCCCAGAGGGTAGTGTAAGAGCTCAGGAACCCTTGGAGGTCCTTCAGGATGGTAGCGTAGTGCTCACGCAGGTACTCCTCCTGTTTAGTCTCTAACTCCAAGAGGGCCGCCAGTTTCTCCTCCTCTGCCTCTCGCAGTACGACGAGTTCCTCCGCATAGGCAGTTTGCAGACCTTCCAGGCGAGTGGCGTGCTCCTCTAGTCTATCTGCTCTCTCCTGTACGTACGCAGTTAGTAGATCCTTCCTGCGTTCCTGGTAGGCCACGCCCCTCCGGGTTCTCTGTAAGGTGTAGTCCTCCTCTGACTCCCGTCTCTGTTCCTCATAGTCCTCTTGGCGACGTTCCTTCCGCAGGGCGTAGTCTGCTTCTAACTCCTGCCGGCGCCTTTCGTAGTCATCTAGACGTTCCTGCTCCTGCAGAGTGAAGTCTGCTGTCCGTTCCCGCCTACGCTCTTCATAGTCCTCCAGCCGCCTCTGCTTACGGAGGGCATAGTCTGCTTCCTCTTCCTGCCTTCGTTCTGCGTAGTCCTCCTGCCTCTCTGCAGTTTGGATGCCGTAATCCTCTATGGTCTCTCCCCGCCTCGTCTCGTACCGCTGCACTTCTTCCAGCATACCACGTGCGTCGCGGGTGTGCACTAGGTCATCCATACGAGCTAGGTGACTACTCTCCAGGCGTTCTAGTGTGAGTTGGTGATCCGCCGCAGCACGTTCCTGATCTTGGCGGTAGTCCTCCTCTAGGTCAGTGAGCTTGATATAGTGGTCTTCCTCTGCTCGCATAACTGTTTTCAGGTAATCCTGTTCCAGTTCAGCAAGCCAAAGTAGGTGCTCCTCTAGGGCATCTCGGCGGCTTTCTAGGTACCGTTCCTCGATACTAGCCAGACCTGTGAGTTTGATCTGGTGATCTTCAGCGGCTCTTAGTGCAGTTTGGTAATAGTCCTCATCTAGTCTGTTCAGGCGCTTCTGGTGATTCTCCTCGGCCTGCAGGGATTGTGTCTGGTACTTCTCAGCCAGATCTGCCATGGCCTCTTGCAGTTTCGCATGTCGGTCTACTTCCCAAGTTGCCTGCGCCTCGATAGCAGTGCGATAGCGCTCTTGGTGGGCCTCCTGACCATCTTCCAACGCCTGTAAATAGTCGAGGTACACCAGTAAGGCCTCTTGTTCCCCTGGTGGCGCAACCCTCCCTGGAAGGCGCACAGGGGGCAAGGCAACCTGGGCAGGTGCCGCTGGCCCGACAGCCGCTCCCGCCGCTGCTTGCAACTGCTCCAGTCGAGTGTATACTTTCTCCAGGTTGGCGGCGGACTCTACCACCCAGGTGCGGCCAAAGAGCTCTTTGAAGATGCCCCGCATCTGCACGCCCTTGGCATACATCAAACCTGCTCGTTGGTCTAGGTGGATCATGGCCGCCGCTGCATCACGGAGCTCTTGCGAGAAATCCTCTCTTAGAGCACCGAACCCTTTGACTTCCCGGGCTATGCCAGCGCCTAACCATATCGCTCCGAGCACGCCTGTAGCCTTGGCCAACATTGCGAGAGCAGGTGTCATGGCAGTTAGTGCAGCAGTTGCCTTTGCGTACAGTACTACCCAACCACCCATCTCTTTTACTGCAAACTGAAAGAGCATGACGTTGGTGGCCATCTGTACTACCTCACCTACGCCAGTGACAACCCCGCCGACAGCTTTGATCCCGTACCCTCCTATTGTGATGGCCCGTAGCAGACCTTCATGTTTCGTGGCCTCTTCTACGATGCTAATGAGGACGTCGTACCAGGCCTCCATAGGTTCGATCATGCCTTCCTGTACGGCCTTGCCCATCGCCTTCATTGCGGCTTCCCACCGTCTCTCCAGGCGGAGCATGCGCTGGGCATCGGACTGTTCACGCTTCTCCCAGGACTCCTCCATGAGGTCATGGGCGCCTAGTAGGGCTGCTACTTCCTCGTCTATGAGGTTAATGCCTTCCCTTCGTAGTTCAATAACTTGCTCTACCACATGCACGAGTGCTGGGAGTTCATTGGCAGTTGCCAACGTGGCCAACATAGCAGCGCGCTCACCCGATGCGTACCCCTCTGTAGCCTCTGCGAGGATGTCGAAGTACTCTGCCAGACCCACGAAGACGCCACCTGGCATGATGAGATCTTTCCAGGTCTCCCCCACGTCCAGAGAAGAGCGCACGAGATTCTGCATCATCTCGTTGTAGTCCTCGGTGGGCTTGAGCATCCTCTGGAACATCTGGCGGATAGCCCGTCCTGCCCTGGAGCCTTTAATGTTGGCATCGGAGACCATCCCGATGAGGACTGCCACTTCCTCCATACTCACGCCCATCTGGTGTGCAATAGGCCCCACCATCTTGAAGGCGTCCCCCACATCCAGGACTTCGGCAAACGTCTTTGCTGCTACGTAGTTGAGCACCTCCGTGATCCGTACTACGTCTTCAGTGTCCTTCCCAAACGCCTTCATCACACCGCCAGTGGTGTCCACTACCTTGCCCAGTTCTGCGGAGTGCAGAGCAGCGAGTTTCTGTATGGAGATGGTCTCATCAAGGAGAGTATTAAGGTCCTCTTCGGAGGAGATGATGACACCGGTTCCAGCCGCCCACTTGCGCAGACCGTCTAATAGTTCCTCCGGTGGGAAGACTGCAAGGGCGATGGACGTCTCGAGTACCTTGTCCTCTAGTGCGTCCTGCAGTCCTGTCTGAAGTTCCATAGCAATGGCTGCTGTTGTG
>SDBU01008495.1_pt1 | contig 11669 bp, 12 predicted proteins | sample 2277071 | NCBI WGS metagenome assembly SDBU01 (sample SAMN10397929, study PRJNA504765) | marine sediment metagenome | isolation source: marine sediment core GS08_GC12, 126 cmbsf | place: Arctic Ocean: Gakkel Ridge, Loki's castle | collected 2008 | reverse complement strand
CGCCATGCCGTACAGATTGCTCAGATGCGGCGGTTCCGGAACTACCGCCACGATTTAGTCCTCGATGTCCGCCAGATTAAGATAGCCCTGAAAGGACTGCGACAGCTCAGCCGAATCGGGCTTGAAGACGAGCTGGACCTGGAGCAAACCATAAAGGTTACGGCCAAAAACGCCGGTGACATTGAGTTAATATGGCAACGAAGCCGAAGGAATGCGGTTAAAGTGCTCCTGTTAATGGATGCCGGCGGGTCAATGGAACCTTTTGCTCTGCTGTGCAGCCGGCTGTTCTCAGCGGCCCACTCCAGCAATCATTTCAAGGATTTCCGCTATTACTATTTTCATAACTGCATCTACGATTACCTTTATCAGGACATCGAGAGGCGGGAGGCAATAAGCACTGATTACCTGTTACGCACGCTGGAGCCCGACTATAAGCTGCTATTTGTAGGTGATGCCAGCATGGACCTGACGGAGTTAATGAACCGGTATGGGGCAATCAATTACTATGAGCGCAACGAAATACCGGGGGTAGTATGGCTCAAGCGGATTGCCGAGCATTTTACGCACTGTGTCTGGCTGAATCCGGATAACTCGCGCTTCTGGGTGCACCCCACGGTGCACATGATTGGCAAGCTTTTCCCTATGTTTCCCCTTACCCTCGATGGCCTTGGGGAGGCCGTGAAAAGATTGGTCGTGAGGCAGTAACGCCGCTCACTTCCCAGGGCGTTCATTACCAGGGTACGCGCCTTTTTGCTGAAATCGTACCGTAAGATTTTCCTTGTTGAATTCTATGGGAACAGAACCGTGCGCCATGTCATAGAGTATGGCCTGATGTGTCCAGTTTCAGGGGTTCACTCCACTTTTCTGGCAGTGCTATCGGGGGTCTTAGGCAGGTCTAAGGAACTGGCTTAGTCGCTATTGGGACGTTAGGAGATTTCGATGAGGTTAGAGCGAGAGAGGAGAACGTTAGGGTAGGGGCGCTCTTCAGAGAACTGTCCTAACGCCCTCTCGTACGCGGCGTCGGTAATATAATAGACGCAGTCCACCGGCACCACCGTCCAGTAGTTCCTCAGATGAAATCCCATCACGGTATGGTAGACGCATACGTTAATCGAACCGCCGGTAACAACGGCATAATATTTGGTTGGCTCAGGCACCAGCTTCTGCAGTACCTCGTCCAGGTCTTTCCTGAGGAATGGGTCATGGGAAAACTTCTGGACAACGGTGTCTCCTTCGTGGGGTTTTAGCTCGTCGACAATTTCCGTGGCCCAGGTGCCCAGCTCAAGGTGTGGTTCCCGGCCGAAAACAGTGAACTCCGGCTCCTTAAGGGTGCGCACCGATTGAATATAGATGATAGGGATGCCGGCGGTGCGGGCTTGTTCGGCAAGCCCCTGGATGGCGGAGATGACCCCGGGCATAATGCGGGCGCTCACCTCAGAGCCCAGCTTTCCTCCCGGTTTGGCAAACTCGTTCTGCACATCTACGATAATGAGGATGGCATTTTGCTGATTGATGCGGAAGCTCTGTAGTGGTTTCATGGTTCCTCCTTGGAGGTAATTTAGAGCCCTCGCCACTTGGCGGCCTGTACCTTTTTTATCGTCTCTATTATCTCCTCGGTTATTATCCCTGGCATTATCTCGGCCTGCCTATCACCAAAATAAGGGAAGCCGGGGTTAGCCAGTCCCCTGGGGTTGAATTCCTTCTGGAATCTATCAACCCAGGTCGGCGTATTAAACCGTGCGGCATCAGAGGTGTAGCTACACGCCGTGGCGGTGCTAAAAAAGCAGGGCCAGCCGGTGGTTGCCTCAATTGACGGCATTACCGATTCGAGGAATTCCTGGGACCTGGTCACTATTCCCTGGTCAAATTCGGGACGTTCGGGGTCCATCTTTCGTGAGTCGCAAAAGGCATCGGTCTCGGCATAGGTGCAGCGTCCTAAATCCAGCGGCATATACCACGGCATTTCGTGGTGCTGGTCCATACCGTCCGCTGAGTAGTCCTCTTCCCATCTCCTTCGAAATTCATCGCCGGTCTTGAGGGCGCACCTTAGACTTTCGGTGCCGAAGGTAAGTGACAGATAGTGCCCGGTCATCATCCATACATCGGGGCTGGCGGTGTACATAAAGCAGGCTTCATCAACTTGCTTGGTCGGGCGAAGTGTACCGCCATTTTCCCCTATGATATCTTCCAGAACTCTCTCCTCATACTCGAGCTGCTTTTGAGAAGTATACCCGATGATAAGGATACGAACGATGTGCATTTTGGCGACCTTTTCCGGCGTCATTTTGCCCCAGGATTCCCAGAACAATCTCCTGAACTCCTCGTTACCCCGGCACTTAGCAATGTCCCGCCAGTAAATCGATACCCGGTTTACGTAGGCGGTGATTTGGGCGTTCCCGACGTCGCGCATCGTCTGTTGCAGGGCTTCCTCGGTGGGGAAACTGACGTTATGAAAGCGAACTCTGGGTGGTAGCGTGACGGCACTGTCAGCGCCTACGCCCTCAGGTACGAGTTCTTCCGGTTGAAAGGGATAGAGCTTAAGCGCCATCTTGGTGATAATGCCCATGGTCCCGGCCCAGGGGGAGTACCCCTTGAGCAATCCGATAAGCCCGGGACCCAGGCCGCCGCGCCAGTACCCGCTGTCATCGCCATTAACCAGAGAGCCCATCCTGACTATCTCACCCTCCGGGGTGACCCATTCCAGGCCATTCATTCGCCGTACCGATGAGGTGGTCATGCGAAAGCACAGTGAGCCGACACCGGCTGAAATCTGGTTGGCCAGTACGCTCGCCCCGCCCCCGCCGCCGGGCACCATGGTGTGCAAGTCCTTTTTCATCGCCTCGGCCTGAAGGTGAGCGTAGGTTACCCCTGGCTCCAGAAGGGTATACATGTTCTTCTCGTCAATCTCAAGATTATTCATACGCTTCAGGTCAATGCACAGGAAGTCGTCGCGGAGGTTACCCGCCGATATGGGGAGCCAGCCGAAGGCGCTCCCGCAGAAATAGGGGATGTTATAGTGGTTGCATACCTTGATTATACTGGCTATATGTTCCGTGGTCTCGGGCAGGATGACACAGGCTGGCCGGTGGGAAATCCCCTGCCACCAGTAAATCTCCATGTAGCAGCCCCGGGCGGTGTATGCCTGACATTCGGCCGGGCTGGCGGTGATATACCGGGGACCAACGATACATTCCAGGGCTCTATAAGCTTCCCCGGATATAAGTTCTTTTCCTTTGGCGCTACTCACATTAACCCCCCTGGTATTACTTACCAATAGCTCTGACTATTAATTCGGTGGCATCGTATACCTTCATGCCGTCACCGGCTACTTCGCTCAAGATTTCCCCGCACGCCGGGCAGGCAGAGACAATGGCTTGTGCCCCAACGGCAGCCGCCTCCCGTAATCTTTCACCGGCGGTCCATAATGCCATGTCAGGGTAGGCTTCCTTTACCCCGCCGCCGTTACCGCAGCACCATGCGTTTTCGTGGTGACGGTACATCTCCACCAGTTCAATGCCGGGGATAGCCCGGAGAATATCCCGCGGTGGCTCATAGACACCGTTGATACCGCGCCGGAACTGGCGGGTTGGCTCAAGTAATCCCCACTCCCCACGCGTACCTTCCCAGTGAATCCACGGCTCACTCAGCCTGCCCAGGTGACACGGGTCGTGGTAGGTTACCTTCATATCAACCCGGTTGGTAAGCCGGAGGGTGCCATCCTTGACCCACCGGTCAGCCAGCTCAACCAGGTGCACTACCTCAAAGCCGAGGTCGGAAGTAGAAAAGCCCAGAAGCTTGGGATAGTCAACCTTGACCATTTTATAGCCATGGGCGCAGGTAAACACCACCGTCCTGGCCCCGGTTTCCCTGATTAACTTGATGTTCTGCTCGGCGAGTTTCCGGGCCTTCTCTACCTGACCGGTAGTGTAGATGAAGTTGCCGCAGCATGGCTCGTCCTTCATTACCATAAAATCTGCCTGCGCTGCCTTCAAAATCCTGGCCGCTGCCTGGCTTACCCTGGTATCGCGGAACGAGGAGCGGCAGCCGACAAAGTAGAGGATATCGGCCTTCTCCGCCGGTTTGACGTCCTGTGGCAGCCAGTCCAGGCGCTTTGCCTGTTCCTCGCCGTAAATATTGGACTTTTCTATAATGTTTCTGGTCGGGGCTTCGTGCTGCGGCATGGGGCCATAGCCCTTTTCCACCAGCGTTGCCCGCAGCGCTTCCAGCATCATCTGCCGCTCGAGGTCAAGGTTTCGCTTGCAGCCCATGTCACAGGCGCCGCAGAGCATGTCCTTATATACTATGTCCCGGAGTGCGGGGTCAGACCAGTCAAGCCTTCCCGCCAGCAGGTCGTTGACTATCCGGTTCTTGCCCTCAGCTCCATAGGCGTCGAACTGCTGGTACTGCCACGGTGGGCATTTCCAGGAAAAATCAGGCCCCTGGACGTAATTGTAGTCTATCCACCGGCATTGATGGCAGCTGACGCACTGCCTGGCATCGTAGTTGTAGTCGGCCAGATTCAGCCCTAAGGCAAATCTATTCTCTTCTTTAGACATTGAATACTCCTTTATAAGTACCGATCAGAAGCACAGGTGGCCCGGGTTCAGTATGGCATTGGGGTCGAACAGTTTCTTGACCCGCTTTAATGTCGAGGTGTAGTCGCCGTTTTTGCGGTAGACCATGTCAGGCACGGCTCCGTACAGTTGGGTAAAGTAGGCGCCCCTCTCCAGCGTGGCGGTAGCGGCATCAGTATATAGCCTGCGTATTTTCTCCTTTTCGGCTTCATTACTGGGGTCATAGTAGAAGTTGAACTGAAGCTGGCAGGCGTGCCCGTTTTCCACGGGCTGGACATAGCCGCCGATTTCACTGGCGGGATAGTGGTATCTGGCGGCGACTTCCGTAACCACCGGGAGGAATTTTTCCACCCTGTCCAGCGTAGTCATAAAGGTCAGGTCCTGGCAACCACCCTTGTAGGCATGCTTCCAGTAGGTCTTGCCTTTGGACCAGGGCTTGCGGAGCCACTCTGGAGCTCTTTTCTCCACGTCGGCCATTCCCGGCAGGCTGGTTAGCAGCTTAAGTTTGGGGAATTGGGTCAGCATCAGCTCCTGCAGGAACTCTTCCTCGTAGGCTATCTTCTCCTCGGGGCGGCGCTTTAGTGCCCCGGTAACCAGGATAGTTGTCCACGGAGGTAATGATTTCCTGAGGCCGGCAAACTGCTCCGGCCATCGCTCGGTGAGGATAGTGGCCAGATTCATGTTGTTAATGAGCAGGCATTCGTAGCCCACCCGGCGTCTTAATATCTTGTATATTGGCTCGATAGCGTCCTCAGCCCGCTCGGTGGGGATAAAGAAGGTCCTGGTAAGAGTGGGGATTTCCTCGAACTTGACGATACCCCACGTCACCACCCCCAGAGTGCCCTGGGAGCCATACAAAAACTCGTCGAAGTTGATAGGACCGGGGCCATCGGGAATCACCCCATCAGCCAGGCATTCCGGGTGTTGTGGGTCACGGAAGGTGTTTATGCTCGCCGTGCCGGTGACAAACTCTTCGCCGTTACCCCAGATTACCTGGAGACTTAGCAGTGGGTCAGCGTATTCGTGAATCTGAACTACCGGCGGTTCCCTCTCCAACCAGTCACTGATTACCGACCGTGAGGGGTGGGGTAGCAGCGGAATCATGCTCCGGTATCCTCTGGCTTCCAGTGCCGATTGCAACTGCTCCCAGTTAACGCCGACCTCGATATGGGCTACCTTGCTTGCCTCGTCTATCTCGGTAATCTGGTTCATTCTTGATAGGTCGAGGACAACACCTCCCATTTTGGGAATGGCGTCTCCGTTAAAGTGAACACCGGAACTCTGGGGGACAACGGCAAACCCGGCTTCATTAGCTAGCCGGATGATCCTCTGGGTCTCCCTGGCATTCTTGGGGCGTACCACGCAGGTAAACAGACCAGCCGGCTCCGGGCTGCAATCCCGGCCATATTTTTCCATTACTTCCGGGGAGTCGAGGATATTGTCCCTGCCCACAATCTCAGCTAACTGGTCTTTAATTGCCATAGACCAACAACCTCCTGCTTTCTTTCAGCCTGTATTGGCCTCCCCCTTACCCAGTAATTAGTCTAACTATTCTCAGATAGTAAAGTCAAACTGGCCGTATCACTCTACTGTCGATACTGTCTCCTCTATTTCGTCTGATTCAGGGCTCTGGACTTTTCTGTTCCCTACCGCATATACTGGGAACGATTCCTGGTGAGGCGTGGAAGGAGAAATAACGACGGCAAAGGTCGACTGGAAATTTAGCGACAGGGGGATAAGATGGCTGATGTGATGGCCAGGGTTATATCTCAAAAGGGGACTTGCGCCGCCGGGCATAAGGTTGGCGATGAATTTGCCGTGGGACAATTGACTCCGTCCGGCATGTGTCCCTGGGCGTTCTACGCACTTTTCCCCTTTGCCGGGGTGTTGCAGTTTGGCGGCTCATTCCCGTGGGAAGAGGACCCAAACAAAGCTGCGGTTGCCTGTCCCGACCCCGAAAGTCCGGTAGTGTTTGAACTGAGGCGTGTCCCCTAGCGAGATAGCGGAATTGCTTATAGTGCCCCCTGTAGAAGTGTCGTAGTATCCTGGACACCCTGGATGCTGCGGACTTCACTGACGATTGTCTTGGCCAGTTCAAAAAGGGTCTTGGCTTCAGCGATGGCTATTGCGTCCCACTGCCCGAAAACGAGGTTTACATCCGTGACGCCAGGAGTGCCACGAATCCGGGTCAGGGCATCAGCTTCCAGCCCCGGGACCAGCTTGATAAGAATATAGCCCTTTACCATTTAAAAGTATTATAATCCCTGCCCGCAAAGTTGGCAAGTTAATAGAACGGCAGGCAAGTGAGAAATCAGGTACTGAATGTGGTTAAGGCTTCGGCGATAGCTTCCCTACCTTTCCGGGTAAGATGGTATCCGGTGGCTTTATCTCCCTCCAGAAAGTTGCGGCTAACCAGTGAGTCATATAAGTAGCCAACGTATTTACCAGTCGTATCTATCGGACGAGTTAGTTGCTTGTCACTGAACCCGCCGGCTTTTTCAATGCTCGTTAAGATTAGAATCTCGCTGGGGAACATCTCTCTCCTTTGTTTTCACACTTCAGATGTGTTACGCACCTCCGGTTGCCAAGGCTACAGGCCAGCCTGCCCAGCGAGGACTGGCGGATGCCTCGCCGGGCACGCCGGTGTCATGGGGACAGCCAACCAGTAGGGCTGCGCTGCCACTGCCAAAGTAAGTGTTTGTAGCTTACTCCTGTGGCCACTGGATGGCTAGCAGGCTATCAACCATTTTGGCTGGGCGTTTTCTTGCACTGGTGACTGTGGGTTATTCCCCATTCTTGTTGGCGGATTACCGCCAGTCAGGTGCATTACTCACATAGTAGATGGGAAAATTTGCCGGGGTGTTGACAAATTTGATGACGATTAGCCGGGAACGGAGGTAACCAAGAGGCAGGACACGGATGCCGCTAAACGGTCGTGATTTTGGACCGGATTACCCGGGCTACCCTTTTGGTTTGACTTTTTAAGCCCCTCCGCCGGCTCTTCTGCTTCCGGCACGGCGCTTGCGCGCCCACAGACCACTGAAGAAATGGGGGTCTAGCGAATGCCGGTTATCGGCCACGTCCAGGAGGTCCTTAGATACCCCGCCCTCAAAATAAGCCACTTCAACGTGCTTACCCATGTTCTTCACTGCCTGGAGGGCGTAAGCGAAATCAGCATCCCCGCTCACCAGCACGGCCACATCATAGAAGTCGTTCCAGGCAAAGTACAACAGGTCGGTGGCTAGCATTACATCTATGCCCTTTTCCACCGATACCCCCTGTGTTGTTTTGGTACTGCCCAGCCGAACCTCCAGATAGGGCGTTTTGCGCAGGATATCAAGGAACTCCCGTTGGTCCCGGTAGCCATCAGGCCGTTGCACCGGGTCTTGAAGTACGTTGTAATAGTAGGTCCGAAACAGGCGTCTTGAACCGCAGAGCTTATTGGCAAAATCAGCGAAGTTGAGGTCGTGGCGCTTGAAGTTGCTCTTTAGCGCGTGGTACAAATTACTCCCATCGATAAAGATAGCCAATCTGTTTTCCATAACTTATCCCCTCCTTAATATAGCCGGCAATATAAATAGACTGACGGTCTAAATGTTATCCCGTTTGGACTTCATACCCAGTTCCTGGCTGAGCTGGAGGTGGCGGATGATGTCAGCGTGGTTAAGGAGACCGACCAATCGCCCCTCGTGGAGCACGACGACCTGGTTAATGTCGTGCTGGGTGAGGAGTCTCATCGCCGAGTTCAGGTCGTCCTCCGGGGTTACCCGGTAAAGAGGCTGACGGGTCATAATCTCCGCCACCGATGTCTGAGACCACTTAGGCTGGGGTACTACTTTAACATCAGAGAGGGTGACAATGCCGACCAGCCGGTCATCCAGGCAGACGGGCACGGCGCGGCGGCGGTCCTGAAGAAAAATGCTCCGGATTACCTCCTCTACTGATGTCCGCGGGCTGACGGCTTCGGTATTCGGGTCCATGACTTCCCTGACCGGCACGCCTCTTAAGTGCTCTCGTAGTGTTACGTCCCGGCGGCTGGCGTCGGCGGCACTGCTCAGGAACCAGCCGATGAAGGCAATCCACAGGCCTCCCAGGAAATCACCTGTCAGTAACCGAAATACGCCAAAGGCAATCAGTGACCAGCCGAATAACCGTCCCACCGTGGCGGCAATGTTGGTCGCTTTGGTCAGGCTCCCGGTGGTGCTCCAGAGGATAGAGCGCAGCACGCGGCCGCCGTCCAGGGGGAAACCGGGCAAAATGTTGAAAGCGGCCAGCAAAGCATTTATCAAGAACAGATAATAGAGCATCGCCGCCAGAGCACTCTCCGGTCTCCCTATCGCCTGGAGTGCTCCCCAGAAGATACCGGCCAGGGCCAGGCTGGTGAATGGCCCGACTATGGCTATGATAAACTCGACAGAGGGCTTCTCCGCTTCTTCGCCTATGTTGCTCACGCCGCCAAAGATGAACAGGGTGATACTCTGCACGGGCAAGCCCCGCGCCTGGGCGACCAGAGAGTGGGCCAGCTCGTGCAAAAGAACGGACACAAAGAGCAGCAGCGCGGCCAGGATTCCAGTTATCCAGTAAGTCCCGGGGTTCCATCCCGGGTAAGCCTGCGGGAAGAAACCCTGAGCTAAGGACAAGGAGATAAGGACGAAGGCTAACAGCCAGGTGTAATGAATTCCTATCTCGATTCCGGCTATGCGCCCCATGCGAAGAGAGCCTTTCACGATAGCTTGCCTCCGGTGCCGAACTTTTCCTCTATGAAGGGATGGTTAAATATTACTGCTCTTGTTCAATGGCCGTCAAGTGTCTTTCCCTGTGCGCCAGCCGATACCCGTAGTCTACAGGGTAAAATGGGATGTTGAGGTCAGATAGGAGATCTGGCGGTAAACGTGCTTGATTGAACGTCATACTTGGTATAGACTGGGGTGGAGCATGATTATTGAATACAACGGCAAAAAGCCAAGAGTTTCCGGTAAGGCTTTTGTGGCGCCAAATGCTACCTTGATTGGTGACGTGGAAGTAGCCGATTATGCCAGTATCTGGTTTGGGGCTCAGGTCAGGGGTGACCTGGGTCAAATAACGGTGGGTACTGGCAGCAGTATCCAGGATAATGTTGTTGTCCATGCCGATACTGGCAAACAGACGGTTATTGAAGAAGATGTAACTGTTGGTCACGGGGCTGTACTCCATAGCTGCACCATAAAGAGGGGGGCGGTAATCGGTATCAATGCGGTGGTTCTGGACGATGCCGTGGTTGGCGAACAAGCTATGGTGGCGGCGGGGAGTGTGGTTACCTCGGGAACGCAAATACCTCCACGGCACCTGGCAATGGGTATGCCGGCCCGGGTGAAAAAAGAAATTGACGGCAAGTCTCTCTGGTGGGTGGAGCAGAGCCCTGACGATTATGTGAAGCTTACCGAGAGTTATCTCCGGCAAGGGATTGGTAGTATAGAAAGCGAAGAGGGAAGCTAGGGGCTTTTGGCTCAGACTAGAAGAAGGAGCGCTCCCTCTTTCTGAAGAAATAGCCGCTGATTAGACCAGCCACCAGACCGCCAAGGTGGGCCTGCCAGGCTATACCGGGGAAAAGGGAGATTATCAAGAAGCCGCCAATGACGGCTGCCCACAGGGGTATCGGGGCTGGTATTGGGAAGATAAGAACCCTGATCTTTGGCCTCAATACCGTCAGTGCTCCAGCCACGGCAAAAACGGCTCCTGAAGCACCATAAGCCAGGTGAAAAGAGAAAAAAGGTGCTAGGAGCAGTAAGAGGATGTTCCCCAGTATTCCCCCGATAAAGTAAACGGCGAGGAATCTCTTTTCGCCAACCAGGCTAGTTAAGTACCGGCCAAAAAAGAAGAGAGTAAGCATGTTGGCCGTGACATGCCAGATACCGCCGTGGATAAACATACTGGTTACTATGGCCCACGTTGTTCCTGGGAAGTCCCCAGGATGCAGCCCGAAAAAAGAACGAAGGGCTGGGGCGATAAAAGTAGCGATAAACATCAGAGTATTTGCCCCGAGTAACACCCACAGTGGACTAAATCTGTGCCCCCGATAATTCCTGTATCTCATTAATTTATTCCTCCAAAGTCTTATATACGCTCTTTGTGCTGTATCTCCAATAGTACCTACACTGCTTACTCCACAATAACCTCGCCTCGCATTGAAGGGTGGATTGTGCAGTAATAGCTAAAGCTGCCACGGTCGGTAAAAGAATGACTGAAGGAGGCATTGCGGACCAGATTACCACTATCAAAAACGCCGGTCTTACTGGTAACGGTATGCCTGGCAGCGTCCAGGTTGGTCCAGGTGACCGTGGTTCCGGCGGCGACCGTGATAGTTGGGGGTAAGAAAGCAAAGCCAGAAATCTCTACTTCAAAAGGAGCCGTGGTGGGTGCTGGTTCCGGGGTAGTTTTCGGCACTGGCGCAGGGCCGGGTGCCGGAGTTGGAGCTGATTTGGCGCAGGCACTGGCGCCAACTAAACTGGCAGGAAGAAGGAAAATTATTACCAGGGAAAATACAGCATAGTTTCGCATTTTCAGTTACCTCCCCGTTTTGGGTCCGCTGTATGTGGTCAGCGAAAGTGGGACAATGTAGGCCTTTGAAGTAACGGACACTTTTAGAGGCCACTGCCCTGCTCCCTGGCGGTTATATTATAGTCCTTTCTTACCTGTAATGTCCTGCTCTTTGCCTCCTTCATTTTCCGGATTATTTCGGGATACCTGCCGGTGTAAACATCATGGGGCGTGACATCACCGGGCCCTTCGTGATAGCGCCGGTAGTTGTAGTGCTCGATGAATGCCCTGATGGCTTCTTCCAGTTCACCGGGCATCTCGTAAGGCATAAGACTTAACCCTCCTTTGATGGTACGGTGGTATCTCTCTATCTTTCCGTTAGTCTGGGGATGATAGGGAGAGGCTAAGATGTGCCTGATTCCTACCAGCCTTAAGTAATCTCCGAACTGTCGTGAGATGTACCCGGGTCCATTGTCGGAGAGAAGCATTGTCCGGTCCTCCACCGGCACATCGGTCATGCCGGTAGCGTCTACCGCCTTCTGTACGACATCAATGAGAGAGTTCGATGCCATATCGCTC
>SDBU01008494.1_pt1 | contig 11671 bp, 7 predicted proteins | sample 2277071 | NCBI WGS metagenome assembly SDBU01 (sample SAMN10397929, study PRJNA504765) | marine sediment metagenome | isolation source: marine sediment core GS08_GC12, 126 cmbsf | place: Arctic Ocean: Gakkel Ridge, Loki's castle | collected 2008 | reverse complement strand
GCTGGTGATATCCAACGCGCTTTCACCAGTATGATGCTTGAACTGGGCGATGTTATTCCAGAACAGAGCATGCTTGCTCAGAACTATCCGAATCCATTCAATCCAGACACATGGATACCATACCAACTGGCAAAAGACGCCAAAGTGACCATCAAAATTTACAGCGCGAGTGGGCAGTTGGTGCGCGTTATGGATTTAGGTTATAAGAATGCGGGCATGTACACATCACAAGACAAAGCCGTATATTGGGATGGCAAAAACGATAACGGTGAGTCAGTTGCCAGCGGTATCTATCTCTATAGCATTCAGGCTGGTGACTTCACAAGCACAAAGAAAATGGTTATTTCGAAATAAATAATAGGGAAAAAAGGGCTAAGGGGCTAAAGGGCAATTACCATCTAGCTCTCTTGCCCCCTTGCCTCCTTTCCAATGGATGGAAATTATGAACTTAGGGGAACTATCCCTTGCTTTGACAATTTTAATCTGCCTATGGGCTATCGGCGTACTTGCCTACGGGCTAAAAAAAGGCTCGCGAGGACTTATATTAAGCGGAAGACGATGTGTCAATTGCATTTTCTTTCTGGTAACTTTAGCTTCGCTCGCTTTGATTGATGGGTTTGTTACGCATGACTTTTCAATCAAATATGTAGCTGAACATTCAAGTCGTGACCTTCCGATGTTTTATACCATCTCAGCTTTTTGGGCGGGACAAGAAGGCTCATTACTTTTCTGGCTTTGGCTGTTGACTTTTTTTGCGGCGATATTAGTATGGCGGAGCAGAAAAGAAAATGAGACTAGTCTGACGAACTACGCGCTACTCACGGTTGTTGTAGCAGAGCTATTTTTTGCTTTTATCACAGCGGTTTTAAGCAATCCTTTTGAAAAGTTATTGATGGCTCCACAGGATGGCGCTGGATTAAACGCGTTGTTACAAAACCCTGGAATGGTGTATCATCCGCCAACTCTATTTATTGGCTACGCTGGATTTACCATTCCCTTCGCTTACGCACTTGGCGCTTTGCTATCAGGCAAAGGCGGCAACCAATGGGTTATTCAATCAAGGCGTTGGACTATTATTTCATGGCTTTTTCTCACAATCGGTATAGTTCTCGGTGCCAAGTGGGCTTATGTGGTACTCGGTTGGGGCGGATATTGGGCATGGGACCCTATCGAAAACGCCTCTTTGATGCCCTGGCTTGTAGGCACAGCTTTCCTGCATTCTGTGATGATTCAGGAAAAGCGTAATATGTTTAAAACCTGGAATATTGCTTTAATTACCATCACCTTTGAACTTTGTATATTCGGTACCTTCCTAACCCGAAGCGGAATTGTATCCTCTGTTCATACTTTTGCGGCATCAAAACTCCCCTCGCTTTTCTTGGGCTTTATTATTGTCTCTAGCCTCACAGTTGTTTTCCTTGCCACCACGCGCAAAAAACAGTTGGAAGGCCAAAGGAAGTTTGATGCCCTGCTTTCACGAGAAAGTACCTTCTTACTAAACAATCTGCTTCTGCTTGGACTAACTTTCGCGACATTGTGGGGCACAATGTATCCCGTTCTATCGGAAGCTTTTACAGGTGAGAAGATATCGGTAGGCGAACCCTTTTTCAACATTGTCAACAGACCGATAGGGTTGGCGCTCTTAATTCTAACGGGGTTCTGCCCGCTCATCTCATGGAGGAAGGCAACCGCCTCGAATTTTGCAAAGAATTTTTTAATACCGTTAATCTTTGCATTCTTAGGCACAATAGCTTCCTATATTGTCTACAGAAATCTTGGAATATATTCTCTGCTTTGTATCTTTGGTTCGCTCTTCGTTATAATAGCTATACTAACAGAATTTTATCGAGGCACAATCGCGCGCGCAAAACGAACGGGAACAGATATTTTCCGAGCCTTCTGTTCTTTAGCGTGGCGAAATAAACGTAGATACGGCGGGTACATCGTTCATATTGGCATAGTGATGATATTCATTGGCATAATGGGCTCCACAGGATTTAAAACTAAGGTTGAAAAAAGCCTCGCCAAGGGAGAATCTTTTCAAATTGGAGGCTACACTGTCACCTATACTGAACGCTTTGAAGAACAGAAGCGAAATGTGAAACTTTCAGGCGTTAAGTTAGTTGTGAAAAACTCTGGAAAAGAAGTGACAACTTTAAAGCCGGCAAAGGCTTTCTATCCACAAGAACATCAACAACCGACTTCTGAATTGGATATATATTCAACTCCCCTCAGGGACCTATATGCTTCTTTATCAAGTATTACGGAAGATGGACATGCAGTATTGACATTTTACATCAACCCGCTCGTGAATTGGATTTGGTTCGGTTGTTGGGTTATGATAGCCGGAACCGTTATTGCTTTATTAGAAAAGCAAAGGCGTCAAACGGATTAATATTTCGCAAAGGGAAACTTCTGATGTCTATGAAAGCTTATATAACTTTAATTATATCTTTCTTGATTTTGCCCATTTTTTTTGTGCAAGCTCAAACTAAAATGGAAACGGAGATTGCATCTCAACTGATGTGTCCATGTCCAGATTGCGTTCATCTCCTTGAACCTTGCGACTGTGGTGTAGCCACTGGAATTAAGAAAGAAATAGGGCAATGGTTACAGGAAGGAAAGACGAAAGAAGAGATTTTTAATATAATGGTTGAAAGATACGGAGAAAAAGTCCTCGCTACGCCGCGTACCCCTCTTGCATGGATAATACCATTTGCCGGTATAGCGTTGGGAATAGCCATTGTAGCTTATGTTTTGATAAAATTGCTGAGAACTCCGCGGCCAAAGCTAAAAACCGCACAGACTATAGATGTAGAACGATATAAAGACCAAATTGAGCGTGAAATCGAAGGATATCGTAAGGAGGGCTAGTATATTGTTACTCTTAATCTGATATGTAGAACGCTCTGTTAGATCGCTTTGGCTCTACCAGTAAATACGAAAGTAACGGTGCACTAGATAGATATTGGCAACAATATTATTCTTAATATTAACACTAGCTATAGTAGCTTACATAAGTTACCCATTGCTTCGCAAATCCCAGCAGAATATTGTCGATGTTGTATCAGATGAAGGTATGCTTGAGCTATTCGCGGAGCGCGACAGCGCATACATGGCTTTGGCAGATTTAGATTTCGATCATGAATGCGGAAAAGTTTCGGACAAAGATTATCAAAAGCTGCGCCAAGAACTTTTACAAGATGCTGCATCTGCCTTAGCAAGAATTGACGCGGATTCTGCAAGTTTAGATGTTGAAAAACCCCAAGAGCAGCAAGTTGAAGATGCTATTGAAGCTGAAATAGCAAGATATAAAAAGCGAAAAAGGCGTAAAACATAACGCCCTACGGGTAGCCGAAATCCCGCTGTTTGTGCGTGGGTTAAACCCCCGCACATCGGGGCAGGTTTTGACTGATGTAAGTTTATCACCGGTCTAAAGACATGAGGTTTCGATACGTGGTTTCGATACGCTTCGCTACTCAACCCAAGTCGCTACTCAACCCGACGGCTAAAGCTACGGTGTTAGTTTTATTATAACCAACGCCTTGTCTTTAGACGTAAAGAGCCTCTGGATTTACCAATCCAGAGGGAGCGCCCCCACGGACGCTCGTCGTGGATTGGCAAATCCACGACATACATAGTGATGCTACATTCCTATTTACCAAAGTCAAGTTAGATAGGTGACTTTAAAAACAAAATTAGGCCTGGATTAAGTCATGGCAAACTTTACAGACACTAATGGGTATAGGGCATCAGAACTAAATAGTCTGGCTTTCCGGTTTTCCTGCTCCTTGGTTTTCCCACTTTCTGGAAGGAGTTGATTAGGAGATTTTGCAATCGTCAACTACCCCCGCCTGAAGGCGGGAGCTTGTAGTAGGCGAGGAATTTGGGTATCCTGAAGTCCAAGTACAAGCAAAGAAGCCATTGAAAGATGCTGCCGTTGTCAATGCCACGCGATGGGAAATCTACCGGCGTTTGCAAGTGAGCGAAGCCATCCCGAGCATCGGGGCAATTGGTTTGCCGCTTGAAGTTGGTACTGGGGGACGAACCAAATACAATCGTGCAAAACGCGGATTTCCCAAAACTCATTGGCTTGATGCAGCTTGTGTTGGAGCGTCAACTCCTGAGACACTCAAGATTGAAGGTGTGTACCCGTTATCTATAGTTGCGACAGGACATGGTAGCCGCCAGATGTGTCGCGTTGATAGATTTGGTTTTCCGCGTACAACTGCTAAAAGATTTAAACGAGTTCACGATTTCCAAACAGGAGATATAGTCAAAGCGGTTGTGCCAAAGGGAAAGAAGGCTGGTACTTATGTTGGACGTATTGCTGTTAGAGCGTCAGGAAGTTTCAACATCAAGACTGTAAATGGTACGGTACAAGGCATTAACTATCGGCATTGTCGTTTATTTCAACGTGCCGATGGTTATAGCTATTGAAAGGCTTGTCTTGAGTAGGCGAAGCCGTATCGAAAGGAGAAAGGCGACTTCCCGCGCGGTGCTATCCACCGAAGGTGGAAGCCTTCCGCGCACCCGCCGTGAACGGCGAGGTTTCCGTCGCCTTTTCTATGAAAATTGTTGTTATTGGAACGAACCACAAAATAGCTCCCGTCTGTTACCGAGAACATTTGTCTTTTTCCCCAGAGGTGCTTCCCAAAGCCTTGAAAGGGCTTATAGAGCAGGATGGTGTTCATGAGGGGATTATTTTATCAACATGCAATCGGGTTGAAATCTATGCAATAACAGATGAATCTAAAGAAGATGCTCCCTTGAATTACCTCGCCTCTTATCATGGATTGGATAAGCAACCGCTATACGAGGGTTTAGCCGAGATGACTTACCGATACGAGGGTATAGAAGCAATTAAGCATCTGTTCTCGGTGACTTCAAGTTTGGATTCTATGGTGGTAGGCGAAACACAAATATCAGGTCAAGTCAAAGTCGCTTTTGAGGCTGCCTTAGAAGCAGGCAGCACGGGCGAGGCGCTTAACAGGTTGTTTGCAAAAGCAGCTAGCCTCCAAAAACGGATGCGGACGGAAACTAATATCGGCGCGGGCGCAGTATCTATTAGCTATGCTGCTGTACAATTAGCGAATGAAATCCTTGGGGAGATTGCAGACAAAAATGTGTTAATTATCGGCGCAGGTGAGATGGCAGAACTGACCGTACAACATATAGTAGCAAAAGGCGCTTCCCAGGTTTTTGTTGCGAATCGAACTTATGAACGGGCAGTAAAGCTAGCGGAACGCTTTCATGGTAAAGCACTGCCTTTTGACGAACAATTGGAATTCCTGTTAGAAGCTGATATTGTTGTTAGTTCCACAAGCGCGACTAACTACATTATCGAGCAAAATAAATTGAATGAATTGATGAAGAAGCGGAGCCATAGACCTCTGTTTTTCATAGACATCGCCGTACCCAGAGATATCGCGCCCGATGTTAATCGCATAGAAAATGTATATCTTTATAACATTGATGACCTGCAATTAGTTGTGGATGCGAATCAAAAGCAACGGCAAAAAGAGGCGGAAAAGGTGAAAAAAATTATTGATGAAGAAGCCAAAAAGTTTTATTCCTGGTTAAAGGTCTTGCGAGTCAATCCCACCATTAAGCTTCTGAGGGAAAAAATTGATGAAATAAGGACCGCGGAAGTTCAACGATGCTTCAAAAAAACGAAGCACTTGTCGGAAGAACAGAAAACATCAATAGACCGCATGACCCAAGCTTTCGTCAATAAAGTGCTGCACCATCCCACGATGGTTCTAAAAGAATCGGCACGGAAAGACGAAAATTATCACCAAGACATAAATACTCTGCGGAAGCTTTTCGCGCTAAAACATTGAAAAAAATAGATAAGTGGAAATGGTTTGCATTAGGTTTTGGACTCATTATCCCAAAAGGGGAAGGATTAAAAGTCAATAAACCCAATTTTTATTATAAAGGAGAAAAGAAAATGAATAGGAAAAGGTTGTTGATAATAACGATTCCATTCTTATTTCTGCTGACTGCGGCGATTTTTGTAGCTGCGAGAGGGTATGTACGTACTTCAGCCCTGGAATGGGAAGAACAGTGGATGACATCAGGTCACAATTTTGACCCAGTGGAATCAGCTCACGGTGCAGCCGCGAGAAGTTCCTGCGCGAAGTGCCATAACTCAGAATGGTTCGTCCGCGTTCAAGTAAAGGGTGAAGACCCACCCGCTGAAGATTTAGAGGACCCAGGCGAGTTTGGCATGGTTTGCACTACCTGTCACGATACAGAGAATCCAACCAACATTCTGGCACTACAGAAAGTCGGCGATGTAACATTACCAGCTTATGGTGACGTTGTTTCGGCTGGCATTTCAGCGAGTTGTATGTCGTGTCATAATGCTCGACGAGAGAACCCACCAGAATACATTAAAGGCAGTCGCCGTGGAACGCACGGTGGACCACAAGCGGATATGCTCTCGGGAACCAGCGCCATTGACTACGGCGAAACATTTGGCAGTTCAAAGCACACCACTGTGACGACCAAAGGTTGTGTCACCTGCCACATGGCAGCAACACCCGGTATGGGTGAACGCGGCCATAATCAAGTCGGTGTACATACATTCAAAATGTACTGGGATGGCGGTACTCCAAATAATCATAACGATGATGTGGAGAATGTTGCGATATGTCAACAACAAGAATGCCACCCGGGTTTAGACACCTTTGATAAACCAGCCGACGGTGATTATGATGGCGATGGTGAAATCGAAGGTATTCAGACGGAAGTCGAGGGCTTGTTAGCCCTTATAGCAGCAGAACTGCCTCAAGATGATGAGGGCAATGTGGCTTTACCAAGCGACCTCAAGTTGACAACCGAAGAACAGCGGATGGCAAACTATAACTACACGCTTGTTGCTAATGACGGTAGCTATGGCATCCACAATCCTGTCTATGCCGTGCAGGTGCTGCGAACGACTTACGAGAAACTCACTGGTAACGAGTTACCCGGCGATACGCTTGAGGCAGAGCCGCTCGTTGCGACTACTCGTCCAGTTACGAGCGAAGCAATAGAAAAAAGGCTCGAACAGTGGGAGACATCTGGTCATAATTTTGACACAGTGGAATCCTCTCACGGCGCGGCCTCGAGAAGTTCTTGTGCAAGATGCCATAACTCCGAATGGTTTGTCCGAATCCAAGTAAAAGGTGAAGACCCACCTGAAGAAGATCTTCCTGAACCACCGGAGTATGGACATACGTGTTCTACCTGTCATGACATAGATAATGCGACAGATATCCTTCGATTGAGGTTAACCGGCGATGTCACGTTGCCTGCCTATGGTGATGTTGTCGATGGCGGTATTTCAGCGACTTGTATGTCATGTCACAACGCGCGACGCGTCAATCCCCCAGAGTATGTCCTTACCAGCAGCCGTGGAACGCACGGCGGTCCTCAGGCGGATATGCTCGCCGGGAAGAGCGCGATTAATTATGGAAAGACATTGGATAGCTCTTCGCACATAACCGCGGTCGGGAAAAAGTGTGTTGGTTGCCACATGGCTGATACGCCTGCTGAAGGCGAAGCGGGACACAATCTGGTGGGTGACCACACGTTCAGTATGAGGTCGGACAATGGGACTCCTGACGACCCAACCGATGATATTGAAAACGTCTCAGCCTGCCAATCGTGCCATGGTGGAATTACGACTTTCGATTTTCCAGCGACGGAAGATTTCGACGGGGATGGTATCGTCGAGGGCATACAGACGGAAATCGATGGTATGCTAGCCATTCTGGCCAGTGTTTTGCCAAAGGATGAGGAAGGCAATATATCCCTTAGTGAGGCAACGCCTGAAGAGAGGATGGCAAACTATAACTACACCCTCGTGAACAACGATGGAAGTCGCGGAGTTCATAACTTAAGGTACGCTGTAGACCTGCTACGTACTACGTATGAGGAACTCACAGGCAAAGAGATGGCTCCCGAGGGAGACCCTAGCAACGTTTTCTTCGCTACGCTGGAGCCTGGGTTAAATATGATTTCTCTGCCCTTAAAGCCCATAAAGCGATATACGGCACGAAGAATGGCAGAAGAGATTGGCGCGACTATAGTTATCAAGATGGATGCTAAAAGTAAACGATTTTTGGGCTTTACAATGGACAATTCTGGCAATGGCTTCAGAATCGAAGGTGCTGAAGGCTACATTGTCAACGTCCAAGAGGGCAAAACAGTGGCATTTACGGGTGCTGCATGGACGAACCAACCGTCTGTTTCCGCTGCGCCAACAAACGTCAGAAGTTCTGCCTGGGCATTCATCGCAAGTGGGATGCTGCTTGAGACAAACGGTGAAAAATATACTGTCATAGCGAAGAATCTCAGAACAGACGCTGTGGCAATTAATACCGTGTCTTCTGAAGATGGCAGATTTGCCGCGGTATGGGCTGACTTAAACCGCAATAGTGTAGTTGAAGCCGGCGATGTGTTGGAGATTGTCGCGGTAGATGCTACAGGTAATCAAGTTGCTGGTCCCATTCAGCGTGAAATCACCATGTCGGATATTGGGAAAGCCTTTGTAAGCATCACATTGAGACGCGGCAGCATCATTCCCGCACAGAGCGCGCTATTACAAAACTTCCCAAATCCTTTCAACCCTGAAACGTGGATTCCATATCAATTGTCTGAGAGTGCAGATGTAAAGATTAATATTTTCGACACATCTGGAAAATTAATCAGAACTATTGACCTCGGACATCGTCAAGCTGGAATCTATCTGGATAGAAGCACCGCTGCTTTCTGGAATGGACGCACAGAAACAGGTGAACAGGCAGCTAGCGGAACCTATTTCTATCAGATAAAGTCTGATAAATTTACTCAGACACAGAAGATGATTTTAGTAAAGTAGCAGATATTCTCATCTCTACATAGGGAGAGGAATCTTTTGGTGCGGGAGTTAGAAAATCCCGCACCAAAAATTATTGGTCATTGGTTGTCGAGAATTCTTGAGAATTCCTAAATTTTCTTGCGGTTTGTTGCGATATATGGTATAATTTCGCAAATCTTTGGGACACAGCCGATGTGACGCGGAAGGCTTACGCTTCACGTATAGCACCGCGCCAACGTTGGCGAAGTATGCTCGCTTCGCTCGGTGGTTTACAAAAAGCCGTAAACCACAAAAGCCGAAGCTATTCTCCAGCAGGCGGTGTCCGAACGCGGTGCTGGCGTGTGCATCGCACGCGCCACGCGCGGCGAGGTCTTCCGCGCCAAACCAAGTTGCGAATGGAAGGCAACAGCCTTCCAGCTTTGGGCTTCGGTCCAGAGATAGAGCGGCTCGCCTGCGAAGTTCTGATGCTCAACACCGCAAAGGTGATGGGATACCTGATGCTAAGGACCGGGATGTTGTAGCAGTTCAACAAGCGCCCCGATGCAATCGGGACGCCAGATTATTTTGACAATTCGGGTTGTTTTGTGAGAGCCCGGTAGAGGCAAGCAGGTCTAAGAACCTGCCGCATTCATGCGTGCAGAGCTTCAGGTGGAATATTTATTACATGATGAGACTGCTTCATCGCCTATGCTCCTTGCAATGACACTCCCCTTTTGTCATTGCGAGCAAAGCGAAGCAATCTCATTTTTTTTTGCAATCTCATTTTTTTTGTTGACTTGATGATGGAAAATATGGTAAATTATTAAAAACGGGTATTTGTAATTCAACATTCCTGTTTATCCATTTTATTTACCATTTGGAGGAGATCATGATACATCAACTTATTAGTCACTGGCACTCAAATAAGAATATACGGTTAATTTTAGGATTTAGTCTAATACTGTTGGTTTGTCTATCAATCAACGATGTTTTCGCTGCCACGGGCAAACCATGTACTCTTTGCCATCCATTATTAACACCGGAAACAGAAATTCAAGTTACTGAATGGAAGAGTTCTGGACACGCAAAGAGCTTAGAGACACTCAAGGCTAGTCCTGATGCCGAGGATGCTTGTCTAAAATGCCATACGGCGGATTACGTATTTGACGAGAATATAACCCTGGATAACGCAACATTAAACAATGATTGCGCAGTCTGCCATGAAGACCATATTAGCTTAGGTATAACCGCCGATGTCGAACCTACATTGTTGAAGCCCAAAAATGAATTGTGCAATGACTGTCACAGCGCAAGCAGTGGGATACCCGGCGAAAAACCTCGTTCAGCACAATTTGAAATCTTCACAGGCACAGGCGGGATTGGCGTTGCTGATTCGCCTAGCCTCCACGGCGAAATCATAGAAGACGGTTGTGTCACATGCCATGCACCGTCAGTGGAAACAGAAACGGGCAGAAGCGTCGGGACGTCGGAGCTGGAGACACTGGCCCGGAAGACCTCGGAGGGCATATTCGGGAAAAAGATCAGCCTGCTGCCGGGTGCTTTGAGTGGGCCTGAAAAGCGATATGCAGCCGAATATCAGGAAAAGTATACATCGGACACGTGGTTTTATGAAAATTCGGAACGTATGCGTTTCAAAGATGTGCCTCCGGGAGTCGTCATGGTAGAGGGACGGCACAAGGCCCCGGCCGGTCTGATACGTGTCACCCTGCTTGTTCGCGGGGGCAGGATACATGACCTGATCATCACGGGTGACTTTCACCCGTCCCCCTACCGCGTCCTCAAAGACATGGAGGAGAGTGTCAGAGGCAAGCCGTGCCGGGTTGAGGCGGTGGATGAGGAGATCGCCCGGATTTTTGACCGGCCGGAGGTGGAGATAGCCGGAACCGAGGTTGGCGATTTTTCCGCGGCTTTTTCCAGGGCGTTTCAGGTACTGGAACCCCGGACCCATTGATTTCGCGACAGCTTACTTTCTACCATGAACAAAATACCTGGGCACGCTCGATCCCGACACAATGAGAGAGGTTTCGAAGAAAGTTGTCCTGGCCCTGGAATTAGAAAGCTGCCTGCAATGAGGGGGATTGAGTATCAAAAAGACGGGGCGGTGAAAAATTCCTGTTGGATCGGGATCTTGCTGGTCTTTATGGGGTGGAAACAAAGGGATTAAAGCAGGCTGTAAGACGGAACATAAAATGTTTCCCAGATGATTTTATGTTTGAGCTGACAAAACAAGAGTTGGAGAATTGGAGATGCCAATTTGGCACCTCCAATAGTGAAAAGATTGGATTGAGACATAGTCCTATGGTTTTCACAGAACAGGGTGTGGCCATGTTCAATTCGTTAAATGTTTTAAATCATAGATTGTGATCTTAAGTCCCGCTCATACAGCAGTGAAGCTGCGTTATATAAAATCGCCAGGCGATTTTATGATGATGATCAAATTCAGGCCATTTTTGAGGCTATTCAACAGCTCGTGGCGCTGCCTGAGAAGCCACGCAAGAAGATTGGGTTTGAGGTTCGACTTGTCTTGCTAATATAAAATTCCTGATTATATTCCATTGTATTACTGAAATGCTTATGATATTATTAAATTATTTGAGTGCATATTTTATTCATAGAATGATAGCCTGACAGCAATTCAATAATCATTATGAAAAAGCATATCGATATGAACCACAAAAACAGTCTCCCAGCCTATATGAAACCACCTGTCATTGAAGTTGTGTGTGGCATCGCCTTTAAAAAAATTGAGCACTTCAAAGCGCCACATTTAGGTTTGTTTTGGCAAAAACTGCGTGGCGATTATCCTACGTGCCAGCATGC
>SDBU01008493.1_pt1 | contig 11674 bp, 5 predicted proteins | sample 2277071 | NCBI WGS metagenome assembly SDBU01 (sample SAMN10397929, study PRJNA504765) | marine sediment metagenome | isolation source: marine sediment core GS08_GC12, 126 cmbsf | place: Arctic Ocean: Gakkel Ridge, Loki's castle | collected 2008 | reverse complement strand
GTGGTTATGATGATCTTATTATTGAACTTGCAAAAAGTTTTAAAAATTCAGAAGTTATTGGTAATGATCTGTACTGGAAACACTTACTTTCTCTTCCAAAAAAAAATAGACTACGAAATCTCACTCTAACAAAACTAAATATATTATCTTCTGAATTTTGCCAAAAGGAGAACTATGATTTAATTATTTGCAAAAATACTTTGCATCATCTCCCAAGAAATTGTCAACTATATCTTCTTAAAAAATTAGTAAGAGCAGGAAGAACCGTAATAATCGTAGAAATTGACAATCCGTTAATATATTCATTTAATTCTTTCATCTGGAACTTTTATTATAACAAATTTCTGAAAGATAATGGAGAAAATTTCGTTTGTGAAATTGAATTCAATAAAATTCTCATGAAACTAAAAAACAGATCCCCATTCGTAAAAATCTTTCGTGCTTCTTTAAAAACTATAAAAGGAAATTATCTCTTCACCCTTATCGAAAATTATAAAAAGAAGCCGTTTATTAGCAGGAACAACTGTTTAGCGCCGATGAACTAATGGTGAGCTTTTTCAGATGCTTAAAATGTAATCGTGTTTGGAGGGAATATTAAGGATTTCAAAAAAAATAAATAATTTAAATCATAAGAAAGAGAATAAAGAGCGATAGAATAAATAAAAGAGAAATTAAAATCCAATTAAGAAACTTATAAAAAAAAGTCAATCAGTTAGTGAAATCATATGAATATTGATGATGATAGGAAAAGACTAGAAAATTTAATTAGTCGAATCTTTTCTAATGGGGATTTAATTCATATTTTTAAGGATTTATTTTGGGGTATAATTAGATATAAAGAAAAAAAAATTCCAGATTCCATAAAAAATTTAGGAGAATGTTGTGAGCATACTCATGAAGTTTTATTTTTTAAGTTAAGAAGACTTTCATCAAAAAAAATTTACCTTGTTAATTATCCTAATACAAAAGATTGGGAGGTAAATAAAAAACTTCAAAATGAAATATTTACCACCTTCGGAATAAATAATATTGATATACTTAAACACACGAGAGAAATCGTTGAAAAATGGAACAATGTCAAACATGAATTCAAAAAGGAAACGTATCCAGCCTTCAATTCAAAGGAAATTTTATCTGATTGTATATCTTCTATTAAATTATTTCTAATATTGATAACTCTTTTTAAAATCCAAGAGAAAAATTATAATTTTAGTCAATCAGAATTAAGAAAAAAAATCCAGGTTAAACAATTAAAGATTGAAAATGAATTTCTTTCACTTTTTAATCAGAATGATAATGAAATTATCGAATATTTTTTAGATATTGTCTTTTCAAGAAATGTTAGGAATCTACTATTTCAAAAATCCATTTTAGACTCAAACGACGTCTTAAACTCTAAAGTTCTGCAAAATTATTTGCCATATTATATATTTAATCACTGGAGAATCGAAAAGTTATTATCAGACAAAATAGTTTATCGTTTTCGCTCCACAGGACCTCAAATAATCGATTATGAAAAAGGTAATTGGATATTTATTCCTAGAATCGCGAAATATATGTATAAGCATATAAGAAAACATAAAAAGAGTATATTAATGAGTGCAACGAGTGGAACGGGTAAAACGGTAATTTCCCGATGGATTGGTTATAAGTTCTACAATAAAGGATATACTGTCTACTATATTGACTGTTTAGAACATAAACCTAATAAATTAGAATTGGTATTGGACCAAATCATATTATATCATGAGGGTGGAGTCAAGAAGTTATTAGATACATTGTTTATTTTTGAAAATATTCATATATTGGACAAGGAATTGAACTCAAAATTAAATATTTGTAAAGATTCTACTCTATGTTTATTAACCGAGAGGATCTTTGAAGAAAAGGAAAAGGAAACAGCAGGTCAAGATTTCGATTTGTTTCAAATATTTTATTCAAAAAATCATTGGACTTTCAGAAACACCATAAAAGGTATGCTTAAGTTAAATAGTAGAAATCCCCTTATATCAAGACTATACCAATATATAGGTAATCAGAATCTATGGATTTATGCAATACTACTAAAATTATTCAAAGAATCTTTAGAAATTAAACAAGATTCTTCTATTATCGATATATTAATTAACCACAAATTAATTGGACAGAAAATTTCAGAATATTTTAATACTCTCCTAAAAACTGAAATTATCAATTTTAAATCTTCAGAAGATACTCAATATATAAACCATATTCATTATTTTCTTGGAATTTTATCAATTTTTTCTAAATATGAATTATGGACAGAGTCTAAATTTTTAAACTCTCTTATCACAATAAAAGATGAAAGCCCACTTGGTAAATTAAATGCTGATATAAATATAGACAAAGATATTTTGAATAATATTCAAGCGTATTTAATTGATATTTTTGAGATCAGTGAGAGGAGCGCCGATTTTAGACCCGGCATTAAAGATAAGGAATATAAAATACCTCATTCTAAAATGGCTATAATATATACAAATTGTATTTTAAAATTGTATGATAATATTTATCCAGGATTAATTAACCAGGTAATCTATCTCTATATTTCTTTTGGTAAATATTATGGCTCATTCTTACACCAAAAATATCTCTCTCTCATAAAAGAAGGAAATTTTAAAGATTATAGAGAAATTAATAAGATCTTTTTTGATTTTAATTCCTATTTGAATTTAATTAATTATGACACCAATTTTGAAATTTTACAAAATCAATTTATTGAAAACACAATAGAGGAAAACAACTTATTTTTATATTGTGTAAGTTTTTTCGACACAAAATTAGAAAGTGAAATTTTTAAGAAAATTTTTCATAAAGAATTAATATTAATTAACCAAATTTGGAAATTCAAAATTAATGAGAGTAACTCCAATAGTTTATTTTATTTCCTTGAAAGGATTTACAAGTTATTAGAAAAAAATGTATTCATTGAATTTTTTAAGAATTTTAAGAAAGAAATTATTGAAAAACTTAAAGAAGATAAGGGAGATTATATCTTTAGATTCCTTAATCTTTTGTTACCCCTCACTGATAACTTATGGATAGAATTTTTAAATGACATCTCCGAATTAATCGATCAAATATCGATTGAAATAGGCAATCTTTTCTCAATTTATGTTATAAATGAAGAATTCTTCGGTAATATAAGTAAAAAACATAAGTTTTACTCTAAGATTAAAAAAGTAATAAAAGACCTTATTTTAAAAATAAATTTTGAAGAAGAACGACAGTTTGTTCCATCTCCATATTATAAATATAACGAATTATTTTCTCAAATTTATTATGAAGTTTTAGAAGAATTATTTACTCAATCTGATCAAGCATTAAATAAGTCTTATGATTCAAAGCTACGTAATGCTAATTTAATAATTATAATAAATTATCTTAATGATTTGTATGAAGATAATTCAAATATAGCAATCCGTTTTTTTAAAAAGTTCTTAGATGTTATCAAAAATAAACTCTATCAAGCAGATGTTGATAATATAGTGACATTCTTTGATGTATTAGCAGATACAATCTTTAAAAAAGAAAAAGACTTCATAAAAAATGTGTTCCTCTCTGATTGGGATTGGTTCATAGGGATTTTCTTGAGACTTTCCAATTCTGAATTTTTTAATGTCTCTAAATATAGAATAATTACTGCTTTTTTCGAAGATCTATTTCCTGAATATCTAGAGAAATATAATAAATTTTTCATCCATCAGAGTAAACTAAGAATTCAAGAATATTATGAGAATTTGGAATCTAAATTAGATATAGCTGAAAGATTGAATATAATACTTGGAGATGAAATCAATGAATTCATCTTAAATCTCTTCAATAAATCAATCTATTACTCGTTAGAAACTCAACCATTTCCTTTCTATATTAAAACCTTTTCGAAATTAAAGTTACCTTATTCTTTAAAGGATAATTGGGATTTTAAGAAATTTATAATCTCAAACGATTTTAAAGAGAAATTGATGCAAGCAAATGATACGGAATTAAAAGAATTCTTTGGAATTTTCTGGAAAGGTGAACGATGGAGAGAAATCTTATTTGATAACTATAAGGATTTATTAATTAATAGATTTGGTCAGAATTATGAGGTAATTATGAAATTAGATGAAAGGAGCCAAGAGTTCATAGATCATCTAAAAGCGATTGTTAATTATTTAGATATCATTGAAATTATTAAACATTATAACAATTATAGCGATCCATTCTTTAACAAAAAGGAAAGTTATTTTTTTCTACAATTAAGAGAAATTATTCAGGAAAATTACTATAAATTTTATTATTTTGAATTTAAGAGCAAATTAAGTTCTTTAGATTTTACAGATTTTTTTAATCTAATAATAATTTTAAAAGTCTATCATCCCTCTATCCTAAAGGAGTTCTGTAATAAAAATAAATCGATTATTCTTGATATTTTGAATGATGAGTCTGAAGAGATTTTAGAAGTTATAACTACCTTAGAATTTTATAAACTCAAACTGGATATTCTAAAAGAGTTAGATGAGCTTTTAGCTGGAGAAATTTCATTATATGACTTTGTTTTAGAAGCTTTAAAGAAAATCGACTTAGTTAGTCTAAGATATTTGATTCAGATCAATCCTGCAGGCTTTTTAAATGAATTTACTGAAATCATTCTCTCAAATCACTTGGAACATTCATCTTTATTACAATTAAGTATTTTTCTGTATAAATCTGAGCTCAATATTGCATTAAAAATTCCCGGTCATATCTATATAAGAAAAATGTCATTTATGGGTGGCGCTGTACGCAAAACTCCGTTTGTTTTAGAACTTTCAGAAGAAAATTTGAAAGAACTTAAAGATAAAATAAAATCAGTTTTTTGGCTTGAGGATCGTATTCTAAGTCCAAAAAGAAAGGGAATTTCTTATTCACGCCATTCAGACATACTAACCAGAATAATTTTAGAACAATTTGTTCCATTCTCGCTAAAAATTATTGATCTAATCAAACAATCAAAAATATGGGAAATTGCTCTCTATTTTAAGAGTTTAACAAAAATTTTTACAGATATAGAACAAAATAAATTTGAAATTCCTGAGGAATTAGAGAAATATCTTATTTCTGAAGAATTTAAAAATAAAATTGATATTGCGGAATTTTATGATATATATCGTTTATTTAAATACCTAAAAATAATTAATTTTAGTTTATCCAGAGAGATATGGATAAGAAATCGAAATTTATTTGAGGATAAGACCTTTGTTCATAAACTAAGAAAAGATTATACATATCGGATATTTAAATTCTATGATATGTTTAATAACGAGCACTTTAAGTTTAGTTTGGATTTGATTAATGTACTAAAGAAAATAATAAGACTACGCCCTCTTGGAAGAGTCATATCATATTTTCTTGAAATCTTGTCTAATGATGATTTTAATGCCCTTATTTTAGTATTTAAAGAGGAGATAATCAAAATAGCAAAAAAGTATTCGAAATTTGAATTGAAAAAAATATTAAGCAAAAAATTTATGAGAAAATATAATAATAATAGTTTGTTATTGATGAGATCAATTTTTCAGGAAAGAATGAATGAAAAATATTTTTTTGAATCATAAAGAATAAATTCATTAAATGTTTTAGAAGGCGATAAGAGAAAAAAAAGGGTATTTAGCTAAATAATATAAATCCGAATCATCTGGAATATAAAGGTGACCGAGATGAAAAATAGCATGAAGTAATTAAACACGACCTAAGATAATTGCCTTGATTCTTTTTAGACGCTTCAATTCATTCTGTTCTTTCTCTAAAAATTCAATTTTTAACTTCAGCATTCATCATTTTATTAAATATTGGTATAAAATGCAAATGGTTAAACTTATCGTGAAATTAAAAAAAAAAAAAATTCTTCTTAATTTTTTAACTATCAGTAAAAAAATTACCTCCAAAGCCCTCTTCCCAATCGAAAACAGATTTTAATTCATAGTCGAGATCAATGGAATTGGGGAATTTTTTGATTCGATTAAATACATCTTCGCTATGAAAAAGGTTCATGTTATTTTTTTTTTTAATTTCAGTATATAATCTTAAGGTAAGATTCATTATGACCTCATCAAGGCTATATTTTTTTAAGATTAAATCTAGAAATTCAATTGGAATATATTTAGAAGATTTATCATGAAACGCTATACATAGAAGAATATTCTTTAAAACTAGGATATTGCCAGCCTGACCAAACCAGATTTTAAATTTATGATAAGAAATCTTATTTACAAGATTTAATCTTAAAATAAATTCAGATATTGCTATTTTTTCTTCATAGGGGCGAGTTAGCAGAATAAGATCAATTTTTTCCAACCAATATTCTATATCATTTGTAAATTTATCCCGTTTTTTTTCATAATATCGTCCTAAAAGATGAATTAAATAAGAAATATCATTGGGATATATCTTTCTTGAATAGATTTCTTGGTCTTCATCCAAAATCTCCATACTCTGCTCCAAGAGTTTTTTTAAGATTCCAATATGATCATATTTGTAAAGAATTAATCCAATCAATTTAATCGGAAGAAATAATCTAATAAATTTAATAATTCTATTAATAACTATGTTGGATTTGCCTTTCAATTTATAAAAATCCATCTTTGTAAGTCTATAAATAAGATATTTAATCATGCGAACAGAGTAAAGGAATTCTTCACTTTCCATTATTTGTTCTTTCTTTTTAATTATATCTCTTCTTAAATCATCATTTTTAGAATCCTTTAATTGGTCTAATGAATTATTGATATGATCCCATTTCTCTAATTCTGTATTGAGTTTATTGTACATTTCTTTTGCAAAAAAATAACATTTATATAACCAACTCCAATTAAATTCTAAAAAATATTTAGAAAATTCGTTGCTGGCAAAATCTAATATATTTTTATTAATTTTAAATTCAGAATCTTTCTTTTTAATAGTATCTTCAATTTCTCCAACAAATTCAGGATCATTTAACTTATAATTAACTAAAATTAAATATCTCAAAAGAGCATCTTCATTAAATGTGATCCCATTCAATTCTAAAGCTTTAGAAATCTTTACAGCCATATTTTTCAAACTACTTTTAATAGTTAATTTTTCCTCTTTTCTTAGAAGATATAAAATAATAGCAAGGCCATATTTAATGGGTCGAATTAGATCAAAATACTTTTTTGTATACTCTTTAAAAATTCTATTATACTCATATTTAAAAGAATTTATATCAATATTTTTAATTTCAAAATTTTTCTTCTTTTAATTCTAAATTTAGTTTATTTAATTGGATTTTTAGAAAATCTTTAAATTCTTCTCTCGACTCTTTATCATTGGGAGTTTTTAAAATTATTTTAAAATCATCCATATAACGAGCATAGTTTACAACATAAGGATGAGATAATATATTACCATCTAAATCTGAAATGAAAAGGTTAGCAATTAAAGAAGATAATGAAGAACCAATTGGTATATTTTTTTGATTTCCAAATAAATTAAGTAGGATTGGAATGTAATTTAGGGGAATCTCTAACTTATCAAATATATTAACTAATATCCCTTTTAATAAATTACGATCAATTGAATTAAAGTAATTCTTGATGTCAGCTAAACAAAGTAAATACTGTCGATAATCTCTTTTAATTTCAAAATTAGAAAATTTATTGTAGCCTATTGTAAAAAACTGATAGATGCGGTCTATTCTTTTAATTTTACAAAATCTGGAACTAAGAATAGATTTATTTAAAGAATCATCCAATTTTTTTCCTATGTACGATAAAATTATAATACTCAAAGTCGTAACTGGGAAATTTATAAGAGTAAAATTTCGATATTTATTTGGAATTAAACCTTTTTGAATTTTATAATTTAGAAATCTCATATTTTTAAAACTTGGTATATAATTTTTAAAAAGTTTAAAAGTTAAATCAATTTTCCATTCAGTTAGATAAATCCCTATAAAATCAGTTAATCGTTCCTGAAGAAGCCATCTTTTAACTTTATTCAATATTAAAATCAAATCACTTTCATACTTTAAAAGATTTGATTTTTCAAGGATTTCGGTTATGTGTTTATTCCGATTATCTCCAATTAAGGCTTTAAAGTCACTATAAATTGCTAAGTAATTGGATTGCATTCCTATTGGTTTTTTACAGCTTGTTTCCAACTTCTTGATATAAAACATATTATCTTGAAAGCTTTTATTAAGCTTATCTAAGTTTAAACCTGATTGATATCTAAATGGTTCAATTACAAAAGTATAAAATACTGAGCTTTCAGCTCTTTTTATTAATTTTTCAATTATGTTATCAAAATTATTTATTCCAGATGACATACTTGCATTATAACCTAGAATATAATAATCGGCTGGATTAGATTCTAACCATTCTTCAATTTTCATATCAATATCATCAAAGTTTCCATCATCATGTTGTGTTACAACTTCGATTTTTATTGCTCTGTTATTTATTTCTTTTTTTAATTCTTCAATTAAATTTAATCCATCCATTAATGCGAACAAAGATTTATCTAAACCAAAAATCTTTATTTCAAAAATCCCTCCGCCATATATTTCGGAATTAATCAAAATTTCATCAATTAACCCTAATGAAAATGTAAATGGACCACAACCAAAATCAACTATATTTATTTTACCGCATCCAAGGGGAATACAATGTGTTTCTTGAAAAACTCTCCGTGATTTAGCATAGTGTAACGGAAATTTAGTTTTTAAATAATAAATAGCTTCATCAGAATTTCTAGGATTATGTTCAAATTTCTTTTTTATATTATTTTTATTAAATGATCTTGATACAAATCTAGAATAAGCCTCTTCTAATGGTCTGGAAAATTCCATCTCAACAAATCTTTCATCCTTATATAACTTATATAAAATTTTAGCCTCATGGTATGCATCATCTAAAGCTCTATGCTTTTCAATAAATTTCTCTCTTGGAAACAAAAAATCATATGTTTGTTGCATTGATGGCCATTTATATTCATCCGCGCGACCTGGAGTTTTTAAAATTCTAGCTGAAACCATCATAATACAAGGAAACTCATATAATATCAAAAAACCCCTGTTTCGTAAAAAGCTAAAATCAAATCTTTTATTAAAGGCAGTTACTTTATATTTATTAAAAATTTCCTGAAGTTCATCAGTTACAACTACTAGTCTATTAGCATCTTCAAATTCTTCGGGTTTAAATAAATTTTTGCTAAAAGGCGCATTTTCTAATAATTTTAAATTGAATTTTTTTTCCCAGATTAATGAATTAAACAATTCACGAATATTTCCAGAATCTAAATCTAATTCCACTATTCCAATTTCAATTATAAGATCATTTTCTTCATCTAAACCTGTAGTTTCAATATCAATAACTGCAATTCTTTTCAAATTTTTACACTCCTAGCTTTTTCAATGGTGTAAATGTAGATTTTAATTCCTTATATTCCTCAAAATTATCCTTAATTTGTTTAAAAATTAATTCCTTGGTTTTAATACACATCAATATCTCCAAATTGTCTTTTGAAATTATTATTTAATTATTGGTTTTTAATTCTTTATAAATACAACCTTATTCTATTTGGGTTTTTTAACTTTGTATATTCTTTGATGGATTTTTGATCTAATTGAAAATCGTTATTCCAAGTAAAAATGGTTATGTGGCACATAATCTTGTCATATCTTTTTTTTGTTGATTATGTCTTACTGATTGCATATAATACTACCGTTTTAACCTGTAAAATATAATTCCTTATTACAAACCCATATTCGTTTCAACCTAATATATTTTACCATTAATCTGGGGATGGAACCTTCATTCTCGTTCAATAATGATCGATTTAATCCAATTTTACCATCGCTTACTGATTAATTTAAAAATACAGATATCTGCAATTCTCCTCGATAATATTATAATATTTCGTTCATCACAGCGTTGTTTTTATGCTTAGATTTTATAAAGTTAAAATTAAAAGAAAATACGTCTATTAAACTAAGGTTTATTTGGTAGTTATTCTAATTTGGATTTACAAAATAGATTTAAAGGACAACCTTTACAATTTGGAATTGATTTTCTACAATGAAATCTACCAACATCAAAAAGAGCCCAATATATTATTTTAGGATTCGTTTCCGTCAATATTTTATAAAAGTTGATTAAATCTTCTTTTTTCTTTATGTTCCAAACATTTAAAGCAATTCTCTTTAGATTATTGTCAAGAGGAACCTCATTTTGATCATAAGCAATAGTTAGAATAGCATTAACGATATATTCTCCAATCCCAGGGACTTTTAATAAGTTGTTTTTTTCTAGGTTCTGAACGATAATGCTCAGATCCAAAAGATAATTTTCTGCAATATTCCATTATTTTAGATTCAGAAATAATAGGATACTCTTTTAGAATCATAAGAATATCCGCGTGTGTTCTTTTATTAGTCATATCCATTAAATTCATAAATTTCTGACAATTCCTCCAGATCACTGTCTATATCAGCAAATTCTTTTAAAAATATCAATTCTTCTTTTGGTAATATAGTGTCACCATCATTCTCCTCCTTATTAATTTCCTTTCTTATACGGTAACGCTGCTTAATGCTCAAATATCGCTTTATTTCATAAGAGGTTAGGATTGATTCAAAAAATTCATTCTCTTTTGCAAATTCTCGTAACCAATGTTCCTCTTCCTTAGTTAGTTTTACCATTTTGAATAAGATTATCGTTTTGAGATGGGGTTTTCCTCTTTCAACAATATATACTTAACTTTATAATTTAAATAAATATGTCAAAAATAGGGTGATTGTAAGATTATCTACATTTTTATTCTCTCTCATGTAAATATAAATTTAAAAAAAGGGATATGAAACAACTGATGGAAAAATAATTAAAGCATCTAAAGATCAAAGAATTTCATTATTCCAAGAAATTTGATATCGTCTATATTGTATTTCTCATAAATCTCAGACGTGTTGATGCCAAGAATCCGAGATTTAATTTTTTTATAACTCGCTATCCGCATAACAGGTAAATAATCCTTATCGCTACTCACAATGACAAAACCTCTGACTTCACACCTTTCAAGGATTTCTACGCTATTAGCAATTAAGTAGTTATCGATATCACTATACCCCTTTCCTTTTAATACTTTTAGAAGATGGAAAAATTCCCTATCCTGATTTTTAGTACAAAAATTAATGATGATATTATTAGGGATCTCCAGGTCCTTATCGGGTTTTGAAAAATACCTAATGATATAATTGTCCGATGTATGAAAAGAATTTTCTATATACTGTAATAATAAGAGATGAGCTTTTTTTAAGACATTCTCAAAATCACGGGGAAAAAACTCTCGCAGTGTGCGAATAAAATTAGGGAGGTCGACCAAGCATACTACTTTATTCTGGTGGTGTTCCAAGAATTTACTATATTCATCATTGTTCATGGTTAATAATGGCATTTCCTCGATTTTATATATCTGTTCCACGCTTTCTGTTTCTTGAGAATCCTCTGATACAGATATAGATATAGATGTGGAATCGATCTTATCTTCACTTTCAATTTTAGGTAATTCTTTTTCTTTAAGTGGTGTCTCAATTATTTTTTTTTTAGAACCTGACTTATTTGAATCTAACATATCTTCAAATAATCTGAATCGGGGAGATTTACTTTCCCAA
>SDBU01008492.1_pt1 | contig 11674 bp, 21 predicted proteins | sample 2277071 | NCBI WGS metagenome assembly SDBU01 (sample SAMN10397929, study PRJNA504765) | marine sediment metagenome | isolation source: marine sediment core GS08_GC12, 126 cmbsf | place: Arctic Ocean: Gakkel Ridge, Loki's castle | collected 2008 | reverse complement strand
GGCGCTGTGACGTGGTGGGTAAAGCCATTCCTGATATTCGGGGTGTCGAGTATCATTGCAAGCGTCGTCGTGTCGGTCGTCTTCATCATCGATAATTGGAGGAGCGAGTGAGTTGCAAGAAGGTCGATATCGCCAAGCTGGACAAGTGGTTTCCACCTCGAGGCCCATGTGCTTTCTGTGGACATCGAGATGCGCGGCACCGGTTGTGGGATACGTTTATGAGCCATTCTGAGGCCGGCGACACCGCACGCGAGATCCAGCGGTGGTTCGTCGTCTATCCGATAAAGGCAATCAGGGCCGTGCTGAGAGTGCGACCATATCGCAGGGGGAAACGCAAATGACGTGGCTAGTATGAGCAATGGCCGGAGCTGTGATGCTGCCGTGGTTGATAGACCACAGCGTGTACGGGAGGAAGAAACGATGAATAACTTTGTCCGGGGAATGATTACAGCATGGGCAGCGGTGAGCCTGTATCAAGATTTGGTGTGGAAAACCGCAGATCGGTATGCGGCCTACATCCTGGATAACGGATGGATCGATAGGCGAGTCTCAATACCGCTTGCGCTGATCAGCCTTGTCGTAGTCTGGGCTGTAGGGCGATTGCAGAAAGGGAAACGATGACAACACTACGTGACGACGGCTATTTAGAGACAGACGACCCGGTAGTGATGGGATGCTTCTGGAGAAAGAAAGTTCGCGGGGCGATTGCAATTCACGTCGAACTACACCACAGCGACGAGTTCGTGTTGGCAGATATGCGCGATCTCGGGTGGACGAAGGGTGTTGGGGATGGCAACGGAAATTGGTGGGACTACCCCATCCGCATACCCGCCGCTACGGTGGCAGAGGTGTACGGCCAGGGGATGCAGAGCGTTCCAGTTGGTCCTATAGAGGCCGTGTTATTTCAAGCAACCGACGGGCTACGCCCATGGCTACGCAAGCACACCGAGATCCAGAAGCGGTGATCGTCTATCGCATCGGACGCCCGATCATCGTCAAAGGGAAGTCTCTCGCCGACTATCTGCTCACGCAACACAGCATCAGCGAGCCGGGCCAACGATCATGGAAGACCTGTTACCACTATGAGGTCGATGACGATGTGGGCCGAGACCTAATCGCTCGAGGATTGGCAACCGAGCTCACAACGCCGTTCGCTTGTAGACGGGAAGGCTTGACGGGAAAGGATGAATGATCTAAGATACTTCTATGCGTCGCGAATGCGCACATCAATTGCAACAGCAAACCTGCCTCCCTGCCAGCCAAGCGAACCGTCATTGACGTCCAGCGCTTGGATTCGCCTGGTGGGGAGGCTTCTTTTTGGAGTAGCGAATGAGTGACGTTGTACGTAAGGGTGAGAATCTACCGGCTGTAGTCGAAAGGTTGGTGGCAAAGGTAGCGGTGGGTGCAGAGAAGTACCGCGCCGAGTTGGCCATATTGCGCCACATGAAGAAAGCCGATGTGCTTGAAGCAACACGGATTGTTGCCATTGACCGAGTGATAGACGACCTTGCTGAAGCGTGGAAGACGCACGCCGAACTCGGGCGGCTGATAGTCGAGCAAGTTGGTGGCCGGGGTGGATACAAGAGTGGTAGTGGTACCACTCTTGAGGCGGTTGGCTTAGACAAAGACGCTTCTCGGTACGCCCGTGGACTTGCAGAGGCAGAGGCCGGGGGGTACTTCGACAAGGCGATAGAGGCGGCCCGCAAGTCGCACGCGCCCCCGCGATACATGCAACCCTATGTCGCATGGAAGCACGACAACGATAGCCCCGAGGATATCAAGCCACTTCCTGCAGGTAAGTTTGCCGTCATCATGGCAGACCCACCGTGGTCTATATCGACAAGCGATTGGGATATCAAGTGGCAACCAGAAGACACGATAGCAAACAAGTACCCGCGTCTATCGATTGAGGCTATCAAATCTATCACGGTGGAAGATGTTTCCGCCGAGGACTGTAGTCTCTTTTTGTGGACAACCCACACACTGCTACCGGCGGCACTTGATGTGATGAGTTCGTGGGGTTTCAAGTATCACTGTTGTATCACATGGGACAAAGGTGGCGGCTTTACTCATTGCGGATTCCATCGGCGCACCGAATTCTTGTTGTACGGTTACAGAGGCAAGATGAATATGCCCCAACGCGGAGAGGCGTTCCCGACGCTGATCGTGGAGAGGGCGCGTGGGCATTCAGAGAAACCGGAAGAGGCATATCGGTTGGTTGAGATGAAGTTTGATGATGGCCGGCTTGAGATGTTTGCGCGCGAAGAACGGGAAGGCTGGACGCAGTGGGGAAACGAGGTGTAATGAACCATTGCGCAGACAACGCCGGAGATAGGAAGCTCGGACAATACTGGGAGGAACAGTTTGGCCACATGGCAGCCGCGCGCGGGAAATTGTTCACCGGGCACCAGTGGAAGAAATCACAATCTGCGCTAGCATACAAGCGCGGTGGCAAAGTCGTATTGCCCGATATAACCATATGGTCACGACCCGGCGAACATCACGAAATCAAACACAAAAACCCCACAAATGATGAATACTTTGGGCTTGAGAGATATAGGCTTGAGTCACTGGTGGAATTCGCAAAAGCAGCCTTTGGCGAAACACTGTACACAATTCACGATTGGACAACACCGGGACGCGACAACAGAGAGAACAATATTGACCATTGGATAACAGCGCCGGTGTTGTTGTTATCGGCGCACGTTGAGAGGGAGACCGATGGTTACTCGTATATCAACGCTGAAAAGAAACTGGTCCCAATATGCTATTGGAAGATTGAGTGGTTTGGTCCGCTCGCAGACTACTGGGCGCACCTTCAGCATGAGCGATTGCTATAATTGACACGCCGTGATATTATGTCCCAGACATACACAATAGGAAGGATTACCAATGGCTCGAAAACACACAACGGGGCTGGCGGAACTGCTACGCTTCGACATCCGCGACAAGTACCGAGACACATTCTTTGCCCAGTTTGAGGGCTACAACATCCATGCGATGCACCGCTTCGTTCCCGCTGACGATCCGGATGCCGTGCGGATGAATTTCACCATCCGGGGTGGCAACTCCACCCGTGCCGACCTTGTGATTGAGTCGACTACCGGCGGCGAACAATGGCATGAGATCGGTGGATATCACCCGCCGTGCAACCGCGGTGTCACCAGTGTGATACCTGGCGTAGAGATAGTCATTGATCAAGGTGGCAAGGGGCTTTGGCGGTCCTTTGACTCGGGTGCGCATTGGGAGCGCCGTCGCATTGACAACGCCGGTGAGCTGGTCTACGAAGGGCTCGGCGCGGCGAATTGTTTCAGCGCGATCATGATCAGAGCCGGACATAACCGAGGGCGGATCGTGCTCGTCTCTGACTACTTCCTCGGGCAAGAGGGTCCAGGGAGTCAGGCTATCGGGTCAACCTATTCAGATGATTTGGGCGACACTTGGCATTGCAGCAAGCTGTTCTCGCCGGCTGATCCGTTGCCGCCTGCGCCGGAGGGGTTCGGAGAGCCCGCGGTAGTGGAGCTGCCATCCGGCTGGCTCTGGATGGTCATGCGGACAGTGTACGGTGAGCTCTGGCAGGCAGTATCACGCGACGGTGGCGAAACATGGGGCCGGCCGACGCCGACCGGATTCGTTTCACCGATCGCCAACTGCTACGCTGTTCGCGAACCAACGACAGGGGCAACGGTCCTCGCGTGGAACGCCGCGGATCCGGGGACGGAGCCTGACTTCCATAGCCGGGCCAGCCTATACGGCCCGCGTGCGAATCTTGTCTTTTCAGTCAGTCACGATAATACAAGAACATGGACAGAACCGGTCACAGTGGATGCGGGGTACGGACAGTATCCAACCATCCACTTTGCCGCCGGGCGCATGTTCATCATGTACCAGAACTCACCGGCATTGGGAACGCCGTGGGCAGACATGGGCCTTACCTTGGTGGCCTACGATATCGAGGATGTCTTGGCGTTACCCGCCTGGACGATGGAAACCATCAGGCCGTGGATCGACCGCGGCTTGGTGCGTCATTGGCGCGCGTTGGCTTGCCAACCACCGATGACGGAAACGATCTCATAATCACAAGGGGATACAATGAGAAAACTGATTTTGATACTGATTGCACTATTGGTCGCGGGCGCGTTGTTCGCGGCCAGTGAGACCGAGGAAATTTACGAGTTGATTCTCGTGGATTCAGGTGCTACCAGCTGGGACAGGGCACCAGACGCGTATGACACCAAGGGCCTTGATTCCTTCCAGGAACTGCTGATAGCAGAGTTCGAGGAAGAGAACCCGAATGTTACGGTGACCTACATCCATCGTGACGTGACGCAGGGGTCGATGACCGTTGACGCGCTGTTCGCCAAAGGCACACCACCTGACGTGTGGATTGACGCCGGTGGGTACTTCCGAGACCTGTTCAACTTGGAAGATCTGTTGCCACTGGAAGAGTATATCGATGTGAGCGTGTACCAGGACCACTTGATTGACATGTACACTTTCGACGGGCATGTCTTTGCGTTGACGGCTGCCAACATAGCGACCGGGCTGGCGGTCAACCTGAGCATGCTGGAAGATATAGGCTACACGCTGCCGGCACAGGAAGACTGGACGGTCGACGAATACATCCGGTTGGCCAAGCTGCTGAAGGCTGATGGACAGTACGTGACAACGGTCTTCACGCAAGAAGGATTCGGGGCGTGGATGTATCCATGGATACACGCATTTGGTGGCGAGCTCTTTGCAGACGGCGACTACTCGCGTGTAGCAATCAACACACCGGAAAGCCGAGAGGCGCTCGAGTGGCTGAAGATGCTGGTTGATGAAGGCTATGCAATGCCGTATCCGAATGAGGTAGACGATGACATTACCGTCGACCTGTTCACCACCGGCAAGCTCTTCAGTGCCATGATGCAGAACGGTCACACCGAGTACTGGATGCCCGAACAGGTGCGGAACGGCACCTTGGAAGAAGAGTTTGAGTATACCTTCATCGAGTTTCCCCATGCCGAGGGCGTGGCGCATACGAAGCTGTTCGGATATCAAACCGTTATCACCGCCCGGCAATCCGGCGACGAGGCGCGCAACCTGCTGACAATCGCACTGCTGGAAAAGTTTTCTGGTGTGCGACAGCAGACGTACATGTCTACGCTGACCGGCGGGTTTCCATCGCTGAAGGATTTTGAGATGCCGAACGTAGGCACAGCGGCGAGTCCGTGGAAGCAAGCCATTGCAGAGATAGCGCCAGCGGCAGGTCTCATGGACCTTGGCGGCATGCATCCGAGGGCGCAGGAAGCGATGGATGCTGCGACGATTCCGATTCAAGAATACATGGCTAACGAAATCAGCGCGCAGCAGTTCCTCGACACATTCGAGACCGAGGCGAACAAGATTTTGTCAGAGTAGGGTTTCATGGGGGCTGCGCATCCTACACGCAGAGGGGGTCAGAATGAGAAGTTTGTTGGTGGGGTTATTGTTAACAGCGGCTGTATTCTGGTTTGCTATTGGGGTGTGGTTGACCGCCCTGTTTGTCATCGGCTGTTTTGAGGCCGAGGTGTTTGCTTTCCGAGAAGTAATCATAGTGACGTCATTGTTGCTTGCGACCGCAGCGGGTCCCGTTGCGGCGATAACGAATGCGATGGAGAATTGCTAACGGACATGCAGAAAGGGGAAGGATGATGACAGAGCAAGAGAAGCAAGCGATACAAGAGATATTCAACAAGAGGCTTAAAGAACTTGCGCCGGTTGCAGACTTTAAGTTGACCGAGACTTTTTGGGATGACGTCAAAGCCAAGCTATCACCCAAGCCCCCACCGAAGGGCCACCCGTGTGAGGTGTGGAACGAGGGCGAGCTTATGCGTCACCTACGCATCGCTGATGGGTCCGGTGATTTTTTCATTGATGTGGCAGATCATTCGGGCACTACAAAGTGGGACCACTACCGAGTCATCTACACAGCACGGGACGTGAAGCTGGCGCTGGTAGAACGTATGCATAAATACGAAGCGATGACAGTAGAACGGTGCGTAGCTGCGACTATGGTTGAAATGGTAGAGCGCCTCATCGACAACGCGCAGGAAGGGTAAGTGAGAACGCGCGCGGTTCTCTTACTGATAGCACCGGCGGCGATTGTGTTCGTGTTTTCGTTCGCCGTGCCGCTGGTGCTTGTCGGCAAGCTTTCATTCTACACACTGGATGCGGGCCGCAGCGTGTTCGTCGGGTTCGCCAACTACGCCAAGGCACTGGCAGATCCGATGTTCATGAAATCCTTCGTAAACGCATTTTGGTTCGTGCTGCTGATATCACCCCTCGGCATCGGGATACCGTATTGGATAGCCATCTTTCTACAGCGGTTCACACCGCGCGCGCAGTCGATAGGCCGGTTCATTATCTACGTGCCGAGCCTGACGTCGGGCTTGATTGTCACTTTGTTGTGGCGATGGCTGCTGATGCGCAACGGGCTGATCAATGACATCCTGGCACACATCGGGGTATCCAGCATCGGGTGGTTGGGTGAACAGTGGCCCGCGCGTATTGCCGTAGCCATGGTAGCATTGTCTGGTGGCGGGGGTGTCTTCGTGATTCTGTTCAGCGCTGTGATTCTGGCGATCCCAAAAGAGTTGAAAGAGGTCGCTGTGATTGACGGCGCGACAGAGAGACAATACCGGCGCATGGTGTTGGGTCCGCTGTTGAGACCGACTGTGTTGTTGGCGTTGCTGCTGACGATGGTCGGAACGATGCAGATATGGGACACCATCTATGTGTTGTTTCAAACAGGCGGCCCGAGGGGTGCTGCGGCGACACCGGTGTATGACATATTCCTGACGGCATTCATGTACGGCAGGGCGAACAGCGCGGCGGCAAAGGGTGTGATGCTGCTGATAGTGATAGCGGCACTGGTAGTGGTCAAGCGACGCATTGAAGCATGGGCGGGGGCTGACTTATGAAAGACGAATGGTGGGCGCCGTGGGTGCGCCTCAAATGGCAGTGGCGTAAGATTCGGCGCACGTGGTGGGATATTAGGCACCTCAACATGGAAACCAGAGTGCTGAAGGCGCAGTACAAAGTCTATACGCACAAGGGGCGTCCGTGAAGGTGCTCACACGCTGGGTCATTTTGCTTGCCATCTTCGCGGTGCTGTTGTTTCCCTGCTATCTGATGTTGACCAACAGTCTGTCGCCGGCCAGGGGCTTTTTGCGTAACCCGCCGCGACTCTTGCCCTACACGTTCACGCTGGACAACTACCGTAGGGCGCTGTCGTTGCCATTGCTGCCACGGTGGGTAGTCAACACAGCGATTGTAGCGGCTGCAATGATAGTAGGTGGCATAGTCATCAACGGTGCGGCGGCGTACGCGTTCAGCTATGCCGGGCGGCGGTGGCTCCAGGTAGTGTTTTGGGCATTCATGACGCCGATATTTGTGTCTCGGTACGTGCTGATTATATCGCAGATGCAGATAGTCGGTGCGCTGAAGCTCGAAGGTTTGATGGCGGTGATATCCATGTCGCTGTTCTGGCCCACGGGGATTTTTCTATTCCGGAATTACTTTCGCACCATCCCCAAGGAGATAATTGAGAGTGGCCGGATAGACGGCGCCGGAGAGTGGCGTATTCTGTTGCAGCTTGTGTTGCCGTCGGCAAGGCCGATGATAGGTGCGGCCATCGTGTTTCTCGGCATGGGTGCGCTGGGCGATTACGTGTGGCAGATGCTGAACCTGCAAGCCGCGGAGGTCCGCACCTATATCGTGGGACTGATGGCGACCGCGATCGACGTGTATGCGGTGCGCAACATCGGCTATGACCTGACGATAGGCATGCTGTTGTTCCTGCCGTACCTGGTGATCTTCGCGGTGTCGAGTAAATACTTTATCAAGGGCCTAACAGGCGGGGCGGTGAAAGGATGAAAGAATACAAGTATGCCATCATCATTGATGGCCTGGCGTATGCGCTAACGGAAGAGCCGGAGATACGCGAGAGCGCGAACGGGTCCGGAAGGGTGCTGGTAACGCGTGGCGATGAGTTTGCCGCATACATATCTCAGTCGTCAACCTACGTGCTTATTCCATATGAGGACTGGCTTGAGGGCTGTGTACCTCGCGCAAGTGGAGAATCAAGCGGTGGACATTGAATATAGAATCAAGCGGCTGGAGTTGGTGACGGAGTTGCTTGTCAAGAATGGCAAGGAGCTTTCTAGGATTGTGGAAGGCGTCGCCGCGAAAGCGATAGAGCAGGGGGAGAATGTTACCGAAATGACTGACGTTCTGGCGAACCTATTGCCCAGCTTAGAGGACCTGATTATCGACTTAGGAGTACAACATGAGAACAGCAGCAATAGTGATAGCCCGAGGCGGTAGCGTTCGGCTGCCACGAAAGAACGTCCTGCCATTCTGCGGGATACCGTTGGTAGCGTGGTCTATCATTCAGGCAAAATGCGCGCATCTGGTGGAGGATGTGTATCTCGTGACTGATGACGATGAGATCGCAGATGTCGGGCGCGAATATGGCGCGGAGATCATCAGACATCCAGACTGGGGCGAAAAAAGTGGTGGCACCCGTGCTTTCATGTGGGGCGTCAATGAGATTGACAACGGCGACCGGCAGTACACGCAGTTAGTCACGCTGCTGCCCACATGCCCAATACGCAAACCCGGTGATGTTGATAGGCACATCGCGCTGAACAGACATGTTGGTGCGCGCGTGGTCGGGATGTCACGGCGGCGTGAAACCTTTCTGTATCGCAGACAGCACCCACTCTTGTGTCGCCTGTTCATGATGAGCAAGACCGATGATATCCTGGAACACACGGGATATGTGTCTGCGTCGCAATGGGGATGGTACCGAAAGTTTCACGACGGGCTGGTGTCTGATCAAGACATTGAGCTTGACAAAATCTTGAACCCGGATACATGGCCAGAGACCCAGTTCTTTTTTGTGGAAATGGAGCAGTGGCAACTATGCGACACCGACACACTGATAGAGTTTGAGCTTGCCGAGCTGCGGATGGAGCACTTTCTGCTGCAAGGCAGGGGCCGTGCGGTGTATGATGAATACAAAGGAGCAAAACATGAGTGAACGGAATGATCCAAGCGTGAAGAGTCCCGCCGAGGGCGAACTGGTAGAGATCCAGATTCCAGGTGGCGGGCGTATCAAGCCGGTCGTGTTCTCGCGTGGTCGATACTGGAAGGTCCGCAAGCCTATCGGGGGCCAAGCCTACACGGTCGAAGCCTGGTGGCCGATCGAGAGCAAGACGGAGGGCCGACACAAGACGGTAGCTGATGGAACCGGCTAAGGTCCGGACTGATGAGATAGTGCGGGCGGCATCCGGCGCTTTCAACCAAAGCACCGACCAGCGGCACTACGTCAATGAGGTACATTTCAGCTTCCACAACCACCGGGAGCTAATGAACGCATTGGAAACCGGACAGGCGGTGGATCTGGCGAAGATGCCGAAGCACACCCGCACGAGCGTACTGATCATCGGAAGTGGTCACAGTCTGGATGATGCGTTGCCGATGATGAAAGACTGGAAAGGGCACATTATCTGCTCCACGTCTCATGCATCAACGCTGATAGCATGGGGCCGGGAGCCGGAGCATATTGTAGCCCTGGATCCGGACAGTAATTCGGGCGAGCTCGCCGCTGATACTTGGGAAGGCCGCAAGAGCACGTTGCATCTACATCCCGGTGTCATGCCAGACCTGGTTAAATGGTGGAAAGGCCCGATGGCGCTGTTTCGCAAACTGCAACCACAGCAACCGTTCTACGCCGGCGAGCAGGCGATGGGTTATTCACCGCTCGGGTCGTTGAAGGACGGACGTTATAATGGCCAGGAAGCTCCGCTACTGATTACAGCACAGGTGCCCATGCTGGCCTGCGCGCTGGCGGCTCAGATATGCATCGCCAAGCATCTCGGCTATTCGCAGTTCGTGCTTGTTGGCTGCGACTTCAGTTGGCGTGATGATGAGAATCGGTTCACGAGCAAAACGTGGGAAGACGGCCGCTGGATCGATCACACGCCGGGACCATACGGAAGCGCCGATGATCCGGAAGTTGAGACGGAGTTCGACGGCCTGAAAAGCAGCCCGATGCAGATATTCTATTCGCATCAGGTAGTCATCGCTTGGCGGCTGGCTGAGAAGAGCATCATTAACAGCTCGCCCGGCCTGTTGCGGATGTTCCCGCATGTGCCGATTGAAGAGGTGATCCAACGGGGGAACAAAGGCGTGAAAGGCTTCACGCTGCCTAAGATGATCAAGGCGGCTGAGGAGCACTTGGCAAGGCAGAACATTTACTTTTTCTATGTTGGCGCCGGTATCATGCCTCACGAGTTCAAGGATCCATTGCACGACGTGCCGAAGATGCTGGGGCAAGTAAAGGAGATGCTCACAGCACAGGGCAACGGTGACAAGCTGGACGTAGAGGCGAACATGAAACGCATCCGGCGGCTATTCGCAAAGGTGACGGAGGACACCAATGCGGTACTTCCGGCACAAGGCGCCGACGGTGCTCTGGATGTTGAAGCGCAGAGAAAACGTATTAATCGGCTGTCCAAGGAAGTGACGGGGGAATGATGAAAAAGTACTGTTCACTCAAGGCCGTTGACGTCGTGACAAAAATAATGGTGGGGAAATCATGAGGCTGGACAGCATTGGGACAATGACGGTAACGATGACTGTCAAGATCAAGCCGAATATCAGCTTCTGGGACGCCCTGAAAATGCGCCTGATGGGCAGACGTCCTGCCGCGATCCTACTGTGGCGCATGGTGAAGACGATAAAAGATGCCACATAAGCCTGCTCATGGATGCAAGCATCAGCGGTGCCGCAACCTGGTGCCCGCCGGTGAGAGCTACTGTAGCGTCCATAAGACAGCGCACGCAAACGATTTCACACGTGGCCATCCCGAGTTCTTCAAGTTGTACAACTGCAAAAGATGGCGCAGCTACCGGCGCATGTTCCTGGCCGAGCATCCCCTGTGTGTGAACTTCAAAGAGTGCCGTCGAGAGTCCACGGTGGTAGACCACATTGAGGACCACCAGGGCGATTACGATCTGTTCTGGGATCCCATCAATCATCAAGCGATGTGTGCTCCATGTCACAATTCAAAGACGGCCAAGACTCGAGGATGGGGAAAAGGAGAGAACAGTGAGTAAGCAAGGGATGGCGGAGATCAGGGTCATGTGGGGAGACGGCAGATGGAGCAAGTCGATAGCTGTGCCGCTTGGCTTGGATACGATAGCCGAGAAAGCGACTGAGGAGGATGTGATGCCAGGACCGAACATGATAACGTGGTGGAGACTGGGCGGCGATAAGGTTGATTTCGTGGTGCCATCAGGCGGTTGGGAGTTGCATGATGACCAAGTATGGTTCTTTGATGCGGATGATGACAAAGCTACCTCGGTGATTAGGCTTGCACCAGGTGAGGCCGTCATGAGATGGGAAGAGCCGAAGAACGCGGATGACGTAGAGTTCCACGCATGACCTCACGAGCAGAGATACGAACTTACTTCAAGGCGCAGATCCAGCGCGATGATGGCGTGTACTGTACCTATTGCCATGACCGTAAGCCAAAGGTCGCTCTGTACCGAGTCCACGAAGCAGCATACACGGGAGAGTGTAGAGACACGCTCCGCGCAGTGTGCGATGACTCTCGATGTGTAGAGAGGGCCATGACTTCAAG
>SDBU01008491.1_pt1 | contig 11675 bp, 26 predicted proteins | sample 2277071 | NCBI WGS metagenome assembly SDBU01 (sample SAMN10397929, study PRJNA504765) | marine sediment metagenome | isolation source: marine sediment core GS08_GC12, 126 cmbsf | place: Arctic Ocean: Gakkel Ridge, Loki's castle | collected 2008 | reverse complement strand
AGATTATTATGAGTATATTTTTCATTTTAGCCTCCTTTTAGGACCAAAAGCTACCTGCAGTAATGTATACAGGAACTCGAAAAAGTTTCCTTCACTGAGCATGCAGGCTTGCCTATGTCCAACCTCGGCTTCCTCCCAGGTGTGATAACGCTCTTGATACTGGTCCTGTTTACCACCGAATATCATAGTCTCGAACAGTATAGGGGCGCCGCGGTCAAACGAATGGTCGAGTCCAAGGAATACAGTTGACACTTTCACGTCGAGCCACATCTTCGTAAACTCTACGTATCGGTCAGCTGTTTCAAACCATTTGCCCCACTCAAGTATGTCATCAACTGGTTTCGGTGACTTGCCTTCAAGAATGTATTTCGTCGTCAACTTTATACCTCCCTTAAGTATTCTTGCCAGAATACTTCGTTTTTATGCCTCAAACACGTGGCCAAGGAAATTGCCGTCAAATAACTGGTAGGTGCCGATATAGTGTGAATGAGGAATGTCAATGTCCATTTCATGTCCTGTGCCGAATACACGGAAAGAGCGGGTTTCAGTTGGTGCGTCCGGATCAACAATTGCCCAGAGACATGGCTTACCATGTTGAACTTTAACAGTGAGAACGTGAGCCCCCTTGGGCATGGGAATATCCACCACCCCGTCTACCTCCATTTCGTACTTGTAAATTTGCATTTCATCTCCTCAAAGTATTCCTGCCGGAATACTTAGCTAGCCTTCATTACTCGAACCTGTTGCTTAGCTGCGGCTATAATTTCTGCCGGGGACTGCTCTTTATCCCAGGTAAGCCCATGGCGTTCTTCAATCTCAAGCCAATTCCAAACTACTGCTTCAATGTGGGGGTCTATTTCCTCCGGTGCTAGTTTATCAAAACAGTCAACGCACAGTGGGAACATTCCGCTACTTTCACAATAGTAGATGGTTTTACCCTTCACATAAAGCCAAGCCATACCGCAGTGCGCGCAGGAACTATAACCGAGGGCTCTCCCGATCAGTTTCTTTCCCCAGTTTGTGAAAAGGCTGAATATCCAGACAGGGAATAATGGGATATACACGTGAAGTAGGTTTGTTAGCCGATTGCTAACCCAGTACTTGCCGTTTTCCCCCTTCCTCCAGGAGCCACCGTGTTTAGTTATTGAGTGCTCGCCATCCTTATGGATTAGTCCCCTGCTGATTGTATTTATTAGACTCATATTTCTATTCCTCCTCGCTGACTAAACTATTGATTCGCTCCATGAAGAGAGTCAAAAGCACCCAGCTGGTACCTCCCAGTTCATCTCGCAGTTCCAGTGCCCGGTTAATTCCCTTATTGTTTAATCCTACGTCCTCATCACCCTGCCATTCAACCAGGCCTAAAGCCGTGAGCTCGGCTAAGGCAACAGCGAACTCTTCATCTGTCATTACCGGTCGGTCATCACCAAACATTTTAGTCTCCTTAAAGTATTCCTCCGAGAATACTTAGCTTGTCCTCCATAGGTCACCGCAGGGCGTTAGTGACTGCAGGAATTTGTATGCCGGCTTCCCTTCTCTCTGCCGGGTATGCGTGCAGGCATTGCGGTCATCGACACACGCGAAGCGGTGGCAATCTGTGCACTTTGGGGGTTTCTTTTTAGGCATGGTCTTTAGTCGCCTCCTTGACAAGAAGGCGAGAGGTGTAGTAGGATAAAAACAGGTAGTTAGAGTTTACCACCCTGCTGCCTCCTTGATTTAAGTCACCGGTTTGTCCCCGGTGGCTTTGTCGTTTTTTGACCAATTCCGTGTCCAGCACTGCGGGCATTGCCGGGGATGTTCTAACTCGCTCTCCCACTTATGACCGCATTTTTGGCATGTATGGATATATTTTATGACTGCTCTGATTTCCATAAATGGGAGTCTACCATACCTGACAAGGCTTGTCAAGCCCCCCCTGGATATCTGTCTTTCTCAGTTACGCTTAGCGCCTTTACTTTCTCGGCTATATTAGGGAATTGTTCGGTTAGGCAATCGTCACAGATACCGTCCGTCACCTCTTTATCATGCTTGCCGCCGTACGGCGGCTTGTTCCCAGTAGTCTTTGTGCACCAGGCACATCTGATAATCACTATTGACCTCCTTTTTGTTAAATATATGTAACAGTTTTTTAGAAAAAGACGTAAATATAATTTACAAAATCATACTCTTTATTTTTCTAGTTTTATTCCCCAGCGCTCCAAAGCTGCTTTCTTGAATAAATCCTGGAGGTTATCTACCTCTGACTGCGGCACTAGGTAGCAATCAGTTTCCTTCACATTATAGGGGTCGGTATCGTCACAATAGTTAGTGAGAGGATGTTCCCTTATATACTCTTGGAAATAGGTTATTATCTGGTTTACTAAAATGATGAGTTGTTCTGACGTCATGTTTACCTCCTCGTTAAATAATAAATGTTATTTAATTTCCTGTTATTTCCCAAGAGAGAGGAGCTCGGATAATCTTGTTCCCCGCTGCGTCCTTAACCTCCAGCATACCATTAGGGAGAATGGTCTTCACAACACCCTCAGCCTTCTCAATATCCTGCTTTATGGCTATAAGCTGTTGATTCACTCCCGTCAACATAGGTTTTATTCTATCCTCAGCTTTCTCAATCAAGCCCATCAGCACCCCACCTTCAAATGAGTTGATGGTTATAGTATGAGTCGGTAATTCAGACACTTTTCACCTCCTTTATTTAGTCCTCTTATAAACCAGAACCATTCCAATTAGATACGCACACCAGAAAAAGGCAATCTCCAATAGAAATTTCACCCCTCCATAATGCTGCCACCAATCCCAGACTAATCTTGTCAATTCTATCGGGGCATAGAAAAATGCTATGCCTATCAAAATCACCCAAACTATCTTCATATTACTCCTTATTTTATCGGCCTTATCGGCGGGATAAAGTCACAGACTGGTTTGTTGGCCATATACTGATTTATAATCTGCTGCAGTTGTATTCTCATGTTATACATAGGCATATTGACTTCTGCTCCTTCTGCCTTTCGGATGGCTTGCTCTGCTTTGAAGATAGCCTGGTTTGCATCATTTAGCAGGTCAAGAGTTTTCTGATTTGGCACAACGCACCTCCGTTTTAATTAGTTGGCGATTGGTAACTAATAACATCGCTTATTTATCTCCTCTCTCCCCATACTTAATTTCTACATCATATCCGTCTTTTGTTTCTCCTACCTTGCCTAGATCAGCTTCAGTGGCCAGCTTCATCTTCCAGAATTGGCTAACGGCATCGCTGATTGCTTGGCTTCGAGAAAACATTTCATCTAGCGGTCCGTTATCGATAGGTGTTGGCTTTGGCACACTAATTGTAATTCTTGCCATGATTTACCTCCTCACTTATTAGTTTTTGAATTTTCGTTCTTACATTCAACCAAAATAGCCAACGGGCGTCAGGCGTGGCATCATGGAAGCGCCTATGGGCGTAGATATGCAGTTTATTAAGCCTTCTTAAGTTGCGCTGTTTAATAATCTTCCTTCCTTTTTATATTCAGCGTGAGCCCGTTGCATAGAGGCTTTAGCCAAGTCCTCATTCTCTTTTCGGAGAATCTCGCAATCCTCTGGAGTTATCTCGAGGAGCCGGCAGACCTTGACGAACCACTGATTTATTTCCTTAAGCACGCCTAAGAAGGTCTCGTTCGTGGTAAATACCCGTCCGTGAACCCGTAGGTTAACTCGCTGGGATAGCTCATTCATATACATCCTACACAAGTCAAACCGTGTTATAACCTTAACTCCCTCAAACTGCTTGACAGCTTCTTTGGCTTTCATTCTCACCTCCCCGTCTTTTGTATATTTTCGGCCGTCCGCGTTTTCGCCCTTTTAAAACGCAAAAACCCCCTGTAAAAGGGGTTCCTGCGCAAATTAGCAATTTGTGGCTGTCAGGACTCAGTAAGGCTACGCTGGCTTCAGTCCCAGCTTCTCCTTGGCAACCTTTTCTATCCACTTGGTTAAAGTGATGCCTTCCAAGGCTGCCGCCGCTTTGAACTGTCGCCAAAGTGCCTCATCTGAGTTCTTGAGCTGTTGAGTCTTCTTCTTTTCTTCTGTAGTCATAATATTCCTAGTATATCAGGTAATACTTATCTTGTCAAGTCCCCTTCGAACCGACCTTTTCAGCTTCTAACCCGAGGTCGAAAGCATACTGGGGATTGTCCTCCGGCTCTTCTTTTTTCACCTTCTCGCCCTTCTCAAGCCGGGCTTTGTCCTTCCTGTTTTTAACCCTGCGGTCATAGATGAATCTTTTTAAATCGTCCAGTTGCTGCATATCATATTGAGAGAGCTCGTCGCTCTTGAGATCTTCTGGCACTTCCGTTTTCTTGAACTTCATCGCTTGGGTGAAGACATACATATAGATACGAAACCATTGTTCGCTCATAGGCGCTTCCATGGTGCGGGGGAACATGTATGCCAGGGCTTCCGTATCGCCGACAGGCACACCTCCCTCCTTTGTCACCTTCATATTCATAATCAGCCGTTCCATGGTAATCCGGGGCTTGATCCAATCAGGTAACATGTCCTGCCACCCGGAGGGATACACTATTATCGGGTCGCATAAAGCCCCAACCAGGTCACCAATCCATTTAGGGTCTTTTTCAACCAACAGGAACCTCCTCCTCTGGCCATTTCCAGATAACGCTGTGAGTGTTAATCGTTTCACCTCTTGCCTCCAGGATACCGCATCGCTTGGCTACTTCCTCGGCGCTTTTCTTACCCTCAGCGGAATATGCCCAGGGGCTATCATAGTGCTCGACTACCTTACCCTTCCAAAGCACATAGCCTGACTGGTCTCGGATTAGATGCTCGATACCATGAAACCACGGCTTTTTATAACCGGCTTGGACATTAGTATAGAGTTCCTCGAAGGCTTTCTTGCCTTCTTCATTAAGGAATTCATTGACTGCCATCTCCAGCAGTTTGAGGTGCTGGGGATCCAGGTCATCACCATCGTTTGTTTTCTGTAATATTGCGCAAGCCTTTTCACACGTTTCATTTAACATAGCTTTCACCTCCTTTTTTAGGCAAGTATCGGGAGGGTGCGAACTCCACACCCCCCCGAAGTCACCCTCTACTTGTCAATTGCCATGGGCATGATGAGTACCCTCGGGTCATCCTTGCTACGGAATGCTACAGGGGACGTTTTGCCGGTCCATGCGAGGGTGATTATTCCTTGCTTATCGCTAAGATATTGGCCGAGATATAGTGCGTTGAGACCGACTATGTTCGGGGCACCGGTACACTCCATAGTCTGGAAAGTGGACTCGACTTTATGCCCGTTGCTCTTGGACGATATGGTTGCCTGGTCATCTTTAAACTCCATACGGACAATTCCGTTCGCATCCATCGCCACACCTGCAACTCGGCGGACGGCCAGCGCTAGATCCTCTGCCAAGAAGTGAACCTTCAGGATTGGCTCTTCTTTCGGAATCAGTTTTAGGAAGTCCGGTGGGTTGCCGTTGACCAACTTAACGAAGGCCGTGGTTCCGCTGTCGAACTGGAAGATTAAGCCATCCTTACCATTGTGCCCCAGCATAACCATTTTCTTAGCCATGAGTGCTGTTACTAACGCTTCAGCCGGGGGCGGTATACGGGGTGTCTTTTCCCACAGGTGCTTGAGAACCTTAACTGAACTGGGGGGGATGATCGTTGTGAAGTCCTTAGGGAAAGACATGGGTAACTCTTTGTCGGCCATCCGGAATCCATCTCCCGCGGCTACCCTGATGGGATTTTCGAGAACCAGGGTTACTCCCTGAAGGACTGGTCTGCTGTCCTCTCTAGCGGCGTAGGGTAATACCGCTACTAATGCGGGAATGAGGGCATCGGCGTTGAGTGATTCCTCTACTTCGGCATCGAACTTCGGCACGTCCGGGAATGTTTCCACGCTCTCTACGGGAAAGGTTGCGCTGCCAGAAGACCAGGTTAGGGATAGCGTTTTGCCCTTGACCTTGATATTAAGCATCTCCCCACCGGGAGTAAACTGCAGCAGCTCGGCCACATCCCTAAAGGGAACCAGAGTTGTGATATCAGCCTCAGGCATCGCAGTTACTACGAAAGTTTCAAGGTCGGTAGCAGCAACCTGCCCATCCTTGAGTAGGATAGACATTATGCTTTCTACTTTAGACTTGCGGGCTACTGCGGGTTTCAGTAATGCCAGCGTCTCCCTGAATTTGGCTACTTGGATATCCATTTTATCACCTCCTTTAGGCCATAAATTTACACATCGGACGGCCAACTTCCGATGCGTGCATGCCGGCGGGATTAGAAGAAGCTCGGCTGTTCTGGTTTGGTAGTCTTCGCCTTCGTTGTTGAAGCCCTGGCAGGAGCTGGTCTGGGTTCCGGAGTCGGGAGATTCGCCTTTGCATACCTGGGGCTAGTCGCCCACTTCTCCTTAGCTGCACTAATGAGTTTCGGAATCCGCTTCAAAGCTGCCGCCAGGGTGCCGGTGAACATCTCATATACAGGGTCGCACTCCGGCGATTGAACTCCAAGCATCATCCTGTCGTCCTTCATGTTAATAACAACCTTGAGCTCATTCGACGGCTCCTTCTTGACCTCTGTGGTCGGTTCCCCGGTCGACTCCTCCTGGGTTCCCTCTTCTTCTTCAGTTTCTTCCTGTGTATTTTCCTGTTTAGACATATCTTCACCTCTTTGCTGAACTTGGTTTAACGAGGGTGTCGACCTTCACCCCCAACATTCTGGCCACTACTTCCGGATCTGCCGGCACGGTTTGCAGGGTGCCAGCATCCATATCAAGGTATACTCCCATCCAGGTCAGCTCTTCCTGGAGGAAGCGGTTAACGAAATCCAGCACCAATACCGCCATAGCCTGGTTGATTACAGGGCTCTGGTCTTCGGCTATCACGGCTTCAGCGCAGTCCACGTCATCAACAACTGGCTTTGACACTGGCGCCAAGAGAGCTGGGAGCTGAAACGATGGAAGCGGTAAGTGGTGGACCGTTTGCTCTTTTTCATCGAAGCTCCACTCCATCTGCCCGGTAGATCTGGCATTACCGATTAGCACCTGCCCTGAGGCATATCCATTGCCGGCATCAAGCCACCAATTACCGGGATGTAAAGAGCCAGCAATTTCACGGCGGGTTTCAACATTATCCACGCAGCTTATGAGAAGCCCCTCATTTGCCAGAGTATGCATCCCGCCACCCCAGTCTTTATGTATAAGGTCTGCCATGTAGGGGTAGACGCTGTATGCGATAGCACGTCCATACAGGCGGGACAATCGCTCTGCGAGAGCCTGGCTTTTAAACTTTCCCACGTCCCCTTTAAAGAACTGTTGTCTTATCAGGTTATGAGGCTCTACTCGATCGTGGTCTACCAATATAATGTCCGTGTCTTTGGTAGCAAGTAACCGGCATAGTCCTTCAGCGACGAAACTTCCGGTGCCACCAACTCCAATGACCATGATCCTTTTGTTTTGCATCATCTGGCTCAAGGACACTTTGTATGGCATCTTCGCTTATCACCTCCTCTTCTAATGCTCCACGCAGGGTGCCATCGAATACTTCTTTCCACCACAGGTCCCAGAAGTAGCCGTAGACACCTATCCGGAGCCGCACTATGGGGGTAGCGTCCAGTTTGCCCACTACTCCGCACAGTTTTAATCCTGTTTCATCCCTATCGTCAATTCCGCTAAACCACGCACCCCCACATCCATGTGAGTGCATATCGAGGACGACGGAATTGCCCACTTCGTAGGTGACGCTGCCTGCCTTCTTTTCCTGCATCGGTATGTAGAAGTGATAGCCAGCGTCCCCCGTTATTGCCGCATAGTGTTCGGTATGTATATCAGTCAGAAACAGGTCAAGCGTCAGGTCGAAGAACCGCTGCGGGATGCTCCCGTAGGTGAGCGATACTTTCGGCTCAATACGCGCCAGCCCTCTGATATCACACTCAGCAACCGGTATCCTCGCTGCAATAAGCGGGTTTTCCGCTTCGATGAAAACACCGTTAGCGGCAAAGATGTAGTTGTAGAACATCCCCCTTTCTCCGGATAATCCCTCAGGGTAATTCATTAGATAGCCCACTGGTTTATTCATACTGCATAACATCCTTCACTTGGGCATGCTTCACCAGGTCGGCATTCGGGAACTTCTTTTTCTTGTCCAGATATTCCCACAAATCAACAACACTATCCTGGAAGAGAATTGATCTATGCCTCACATCTAAACCCGTGGAGAAAAACGATATAAAAAACGAATTCACTATGTCCGCTACCCTTACCGGGTATTTATGGGTTCCCGGGCAGGACCTACCATCCTCATATATATTGCACAGTGGCGCCTTATAGACGATATCGGTAATCTTGGTCGGCCTCTTCTTTACTGCGAAAACCCATGGAGGCTTACCCGGTGTGCATAGGAATATGAGCCCGGGCAACGGAATCGTAAACCGCTTAGGCGGTCTACCCGCCTGCTCCTGAAGGGCAACCTTTCGCACCCTTGGCTCTTCATAAAGTGCGAAGATCGGACCTCCCCTGGTATTGCACCACCAGAGGGTGTTACCAGGCAGTAACCCCGTTCCGAAAGACAATTCGCTGGCCAGGGCATGGCTAACATCCATTGCCGAGACCACCTTTCTTTCTTCCGTTTCCGGATCGAAGAGGGTCATTACAACCGCCTGATGGTGGAAATCCAGCCGTAACCTCAACGGATCCGGCGGAATCTCCAGCTCAGAGGGGATGGCCCACTGGACGGCCTTATTTACCATTCACGTTATCCTCCTTTTCATAATAGTCGGTCAAATACCACTCATAGCCACACTGGGTGCATATGGCGATGTTCTTGTTTGAAAAGTCTTTATATTCCGTATCATCACCGGTATTGCAGTGGCATTCTGGGCACTCTTCAATGCCATAAGACTCCAATTCTTCACACGCCTTCATTTCTCACCTCCTTCTATTTACCTTTACATATCCAACGGCAATTTCATTTGATTCTTCGGCACATGATTCAGTTCTACCTCCGGGTCACCAGTCATAATAGCCATGAGTTTCGAGAAGTTGAGGTGCAGGTCCTCCTCCAGCCACAGATAGGTCTTGAACATCTTATCCTGCAGTTCTACGACCAGTGGCCATTGTTCGGTAAGGCCATCAACGACTCTTCTGCTCCACATCTCCTCTTGGTATTCGGAATAGTTAGCGTCCAGCTGCCAGCAGCCGGTGTTTTGGTGAATCCAATCAGCGAAGGCAATTACTCCCGGGTATGTTGAATCGTCAAACTTCTCGTGGATATCCTCCAAGCTCCAGCCAGCGGGCGGTATTTTATCCATTAGATTCACGCCGACCAGGTCTTTCACTTTCTCAAGGATAGGCACCCGCTGGTTATCGACCATACTGGAGTCATAAGGGCTTTCCACCATGGCGAGTAGAAGGACGAAACCAGCCCGGTTATCAGTAAACTCATCATAATCATCACTCGACCAACCCATCAGCTGGACGGGTAGACAATGGGTGAAATCCGCAAGGGCATACTCCTCAAAAAACCTCCCGTCGTCTAACGGAAAGTAAGCGTTACTGAAATAGTGACAGAATCGTTCGATGCGGTAATCGTCGCTCACAGCAGCCATTATATCGGCTTCATAGTGGGGGACGAACTCCCTCACTATGTCGAGGAAGTCCGCCACCGAATCGGAGTCTGCCAACATGTCAATAAGCCTCACCAGCGACGGGGGCCCAACGAGGAGCTTTTGAGCGAGGTCGGCCAGCGGATATACAGGTTTTTCCCCTGGTTCACGGCCTGGTTCCGACTCCGAGTATGGGACTGAGTCTGGTTTGATAGCGACGTCAAGCCCCTCATTAATCATCGCGTGGGTGCGGAGCTGTCTGATGTAGGCTGCCTCTTCCATTCGCCGGAGGGTTTCTAAATCATACATCTTCGGATATCGCCTCCACCCGTTCTAATGCGTCTACCGCACGCATGGTATAAGCTCCATACATCTTCGCTTCAGCAATAGCCCTGTTCACTTCCGGCTGATCTTCCGCCAGGAGGTCGTAATCCAGCTGGCCGTCTTTCATATATCGGCCGACCATCTCGATAATCAGCAACTGCTTTGGTGGTACGGTCCGTAGGGCAGTAATGACTTTCTCGATATCTTCGGATTCGCTCATACTACCCCTTGGTGCCGACGCGCTTGGTGAACTCGATTATGTCTTCTTCGCCGCGTTTGCTCTCCTTGGTTTCGGCATTCGCCAGCTCGGGGAAGAAACTGGTCATAGATTGCCTGACTTCTTCCACTGACATAGCCGCGTCCGGATCCGGGAACTCTCTTCCGTCGTAAACGAATACTCTTGGCATGTGGTCCTCCTTTTATTTATTTACTCGGCATATTGCAACGCCGTGATACCACAAGTGGTGCATAACGCTCTTTTCACACTGGTCTAGTTCAAATTGGCCGGCGGCTCCCTTGAACAGAGCAGCCAGCCAGCTGAAGGTTTCTTCCACCTCTGGCCTAGCGTATCCTTCAAGCCTGGTAGTGTGGTCTGCTATCAAGTCGCACTCTTCTCTCCAGGTGGCCCAGGGAACCTTGATATCTTCCACCTTAGTCATCTTCTTTTCGGCCCTCCGGAAGTCTGATATTAATTGTTCGCCGTAGTGCAGGCGGAAGATCGCAACCAGATTACCGTTCTGGACTTTGAACCATGTCCAGTTGATGCCCGCGCTTTCAGCAACCTTTAGTTTCACCTTACCCCTCCTTTTTTGTGTGTTCTTTATTCCACTTCCTCTGCTCTCTTTCCCATCGCCGCTGCTCTAGCCAGGTCTCAACAAAACCTGCTATCAGGCTGCCGGTGACGAAAACGAGGAAGATAAATAACCATGCACTTGCGGTTGGCCAGTTCATACTTCACCCCTCTTCCTGGAAGCCGTCAAAGAAAACGCCCTCTTTGCGAGTCTTCGGGTCGTTACAATGGGCTTCGACTTGTTCCCGGCTAAGACCTCTCTGGATAGTTCTCTTCTTTCGCTTCTGGTCAGGATGATAGAATCGCACTATCTTATAGGTTTTTTCCATTGCCATTAGTACTCACCCCCATTTCTATTCTTCTTCTCGCTTTACGGTTCTCAACCCTACCCGGCGTTGAAAAACCCTTCCTTTAGTGAAGCGTGTTTGTCTAGCCATTTCTACCTACGCTTCCGCATACAGCTGTCAAACACCCCGCTGTCAACCAGGAGCTGGCAAGCCTTCACTTTGACATCGCCGCCCGGGCATCCGGGGTACTCCTTACACTGGTGGCAAAAGAGCCGCTCAAAATCCGCCTGGTCAAGCTCATACACGCTCTTGCCCCTGAGGTCTTTTAGCGCCATACCTCTCTCCTTTTATGGATTTTGAAACCAAAAAGAAGGGCGATACTTTCCGTATCACCCCGTCAAAAATACCAGCTTAAAGACAAAAAGACACCCCTATACAGAAGTGTCTTTTGCTTTGTTATTTACCAGTTTGAACGCAAAAAGACACCCCCTAAACGGAAGTGTCCTTTCGTTTTTAAACTCTAGTGGCTGTAATAATCCATAACGGCAATAAGTAAAGTTTTGTTTATTTCACGCTTGATATTTAGTGGTAACGCCTTGCCGTACCTGACCGCTTTTCGTCTTCTTGACTTGCTAACTTGTCTTAGCGTTTCGCCTAAATCTACGTCTAACCTCATATAG
>SDBU01008490.1_pt1 | contig 11675 bp, 7 predicted proteins | sample 2277071 | NCBI WGS metagenome assembly SDBU01 (sample SAMN10397929, study PRJNA504765) | marine sediment metagenome | isolation source: marine sediment core GS08_GC12, 126 cmbsf | place: Arctic Ocean: Gakkel Ridge, Loki's castle | collected 2008 | reverse complement strand
AAGAGAACATCTTGGTCACATCTGCGAATTCTTGGGAAGCGGGAAAGAATATGGAGCAAATTTCACATACAAGGTTCAAGACGAAGCTAGGGGTATTGCAGAGGCACTCGGACTTGCCGAAGATTTCGTTAATGAGATGATCTTTGGCCTAAGACATAACCGGATTGAGGAATTTAAAAACAAATACCGCCGCGCTTGCGATGTCCTTCTCCTCGAAGAGGTCCATTTTTTAGGCGGCAAGGAGAAAACACAGCTCGAGCTTGGATACACGCTCGATGCTCTTGCCAATGACCGCAAAAGGATTATCTTTACCAGTTCCCTTTTGCCTAAAGATATTCGCAGTTTAACAAAAGAGCTTTCATCTCGCCTCACTTCAGGGATCATAACCACACTTGATAGCCCTGATTACAAAACGCGGGTCAAAATCCTCGAAAAAAAATCTTCCGAGCATAATCTTTCCCTTTCTAAGGAAATCATTGACCTCCTTGCCAAACATCTCACCCGGGATGTTCGTCAGATGGAAAGTGCGCTCAGGTGTCTTAAAGCCAAATCCGAACTGCTGAAAGCCAAGATAGATCTGGATTTGGCCAAAGAGATACTAAAGAGCCATATCCATGAACATCGTTCCACTTCAATAAAAGATATCGAAAAACTTGTTTGTCAGTATTTTAAGGTTGACCCCGAGATGCTGCCGTCAAAATCGAGGAAAAAGATTCATTCTTATCCTCGAAACATATACGCCTATCTTTGCCGACATTACACTGATTCAACCCTGGAAAACATCGGTAAGTCCATTGGCCGAAACCATTCAACAGTACTGTATGCCTCAGAGGTCATTGAACATAAAATAAAGGTTGATTCTCTGGTTAAAAATCAGATAAAATTTCTCAGCAAGAAACTGAAAGATGGGGCAAAATGATTTACCATCAGCCATTTCCTTATAAGAATTTTGGCCTCTGGCTTCTATTACTCTGCTGTGGATTGATTACCGCTTATGTCATCTTTATTGCCCTTGTTTCCATCTGGGTCGGCTTAGTTCACTTGCATCAGGTTGGTTTTTTTATACCGATCCTTGCCGGGGTAATCTTCATAATGACGATCTCGCTGTTATTCCTAAGCATTTTAAAATTCTTTCTCAATCAAATGAAAGAGAGAGATATCATCGATCTTTAGATACCATATGCTCCTTCGCCTCTACAAACATCTGCCTTCTTAACTTCTTACAAGGGACATCCAACCTTATTTTTGGTGGTAAAAAGAGATCAAATACTCCTCCTCCTTCGGGGATAAATTGAATTTTAGTGATGCCTCCTGAACGAGCGGTGAAATGGGTCTGTTTTCATCTTCTATAAGCTCCGCTGAGATCCATTTTACCGCCTGCCTGATGTTCTCGCCCTTTGGCTGAATCGTTGCCATAGACGCTCCCTCCTTTTGAACTTAGCTCCGCTTCGCTCAGCAACCCGTCCTCCGTAGCAGTACTACTGCGGAGGGTGAATTGGAATAATGGAATATTGGGCTTTTACCCCACCTTGTTGAAAAATATCATAATCCATGAGATAAACCAATCATGGAACGAAAAAATATCAATAATGGAGATAAGCAGAACAATGAAAAAGACCCTTACCAAACTCTGTGTACTCATAATGATGTTGTTGGGACTTCCATTATTGGGAGTCACGTTGGCCAACAAACCGATCATTCAATATCTGGAGTTTCCTCCAAAAACAATTTATGTTCAACATGCACCGTTTTCTTGGCCGGCATTCATATGTTACAGCCTCTTCATCTTTGCTGTGATTACCTCTTTCCTCATCCATGGAATAAAAAGAGAGGGAGAGAAAAGAGAGACCGGCCGTCAACGCTCTTTTCAGTTCCCGTGGTGGGGCTGGTGCGGTATCATACTGGGAATTATCTCATGGTTGTTGGCATGGAACCGCTTCCCATGGTTTAGCAAATTTCAGAATCATACTTTCACCCCCCTCTGGCTTGCCTATATCGTCACCATTAACGCCCTCACCTATCGCCGAGGTGGGCACTGCATGCTGCGTGATCGGCCTCTTTTTTTCTTGCTGCTATTTCCCGTAAGCGCGGGATGTTGGTGGTTTTTCGAATACCTTAATCGGTTTGTACAGAACTGGTATTATATTGGAGCTCGTTTCGATCCCTGGGAATATTTCTGGTACGCTACCCTTCCCTTCTCAACCGTCCTTCCCGCTGTGATAGGAACTCGGGATTGGCTGCTTGGTCTTTCCCGGCACGAGAAAAAATTTCAAAACTTTATTCCGCTCAGCTCCTCCCACCCCAAACTGGTGGCCTCGACCATTCTTCTGACTGCCGGGATCGGGCTTGCCTGGATCGGGATTTGGCCCAACTATCTCTTCCCCCTCTTATGGATATCTCCTCTCCTGATTATTGTCTCGCTTCAGGTTATTTTTCAAGAACGTCACCTTTTTTCAGATATAACCGGTGGAGACTGGCGCCTTGTCATCTTCTCCGCCATGGCCGCTCTTATATGCGGATTTTTTTGGGAAATGTGGAATTATTATAGCCTGGCTAAATGGAAGTATAATATTCCGTTTGTCCACCGCTTTCAGATATTTGAGATGCCGATTCTCGGTTACGCGGGATACTTGCCTTTCGGGTTGGAGTGTGCCGTGATTGCGGATATTGTGCTTATGAAAGGAAAAAAGTTATAAAATCGTGAAACGATTTTATAACCTGACAGATACATCCCCACTTAGAATTTTTTGTTCCTCCCCTTTATTGTCTTCAATGATCAGGGCCCCGTCGTATTCACTCCGGATCACTTTTCCTCTGATCTTCCCCTCTGCTGATTCGATCTCAACCTCCTGTCCGGTGATAAGTGAAAGGTCGTTCCATCTTTTGTAAAAATCATCAACTCTTCCTGATAGAACGTCATAGTAATATTTTTCAAACAATTTTAAGGTCTTGACCAATAAATCATTTCTTGAAAACTTGATGCCTGTCTCTGCAAATATACTTGTTGCGGGATTGGCTATCTCTTTTTCATCTTCAGGTTTCCAATTCACATTGAGGCCGAGCCCCAATATAACGTAATCCGTTTTCCCATCTCTTAGTGAAAACTCCGTCAAAATCCCTGCCAATTTCCTGCGCCCCACATAAAGGTCATTGGGCCATTTGATCATAGGGAACAGACCGCTTACCTCTTCCACAACATCGATGGTCGCCAAGGCCAATATCATGGTCAATGAAAAAAGTTGCTCTGTCCGGATTCGTGGTCTTAGCAAAAGAGAAAAAAGCAGGTTTAGATAACCGGGTGAAAACCATCGTCTTCCCATTCTCCCTCTACCCGATGTCTGGACCTCTGTTATCACAATGGTTCCCTCAGGGGCGCCGTCAGAGGCCAGCTCTTTAGCCGATCTGTTTGTGGAATTCAGGGATTTATGGAAGAGAATATTTTTGCCAAACAGGGATTGTCCCAGCTCTTTAATGATAAACTCTGGACTTAGAGAATCTTTTCTTAGATTCAACCTTTATTCCTTAGCACATTAGTATCTTAGCAATAAATTCCTGCGCAAAACGTGCAGAAACTTTTAATATAAAATCATAATTCAAAAAAGTGCAAAGTGCCTAAAGTGATCTAATTCAGCCGTCGTAGCCGTTGTTACTATGGCGAAGTCGGCAGTGCCTAAAGTTGAGGATTTTAACTGTTTTATAAAACATATGGAGCGAAGCGACACCTTAACTTTAGGCACTTCACACTTTAGTTCACTTTAGGCACTTTGCCGGTTTATCCGGGTTCGGGTCTCCGATCACATTTCCCGTTTTAGCTCTCTTGTCATAAGATCCCTTACCGCCTCTTTTGGATCTTTTCCTTGATAGAGAACTTCATAGACCTGGTTGATAATTGGCATCTCTACGCCCATTTTTTTTGCCAGTTGATATGCTGATATTGATGTTTTTACCCCTTCCGCCACCATGTTCATCCCATCCATAATATCCTTTAGCGTCATCCCTTTGCCAATTTTGAGGCCAAGTGTGCGATTTCTGCTCAGGTCCCCGGTACAGGTCAAAACAAGATCACCCATTCCTGTCAGCCCTGCAAATGTCAGAGGATTGGCTCCCATGGCCACGCCCAACCTGGTGATTTCAGCCAGCCCCCTGGTAATCAATGCCGCCCTGGCGTTATGTCCAAAATTTAACCCATCTGCAATTCCTGCGGCTATGGCTATTACATTTTTTATTGCACCACTGAGCTGACTTCCAATCAAATCTTCAGTGATATAGACCCTAAAAAATTCGGTGGAAAATAATTTTTGAAGCGGCTCTGCATGGCTCATATCACGGCAGGCTATTGTTACTGCGGTTGGATACTTTTGGAAGACTTCCCTTGCAAAACTAGGACCGGCCAGACAGGCAAAATGATCTGTATATTCTTTTGAAAGGATACTCCCAGCAACCTGTGACATCGTCATCAGGGTATCGTTTTCTATGCCCTTTGTCGCTACGATCATTGCCATTCCGGGACGCAGATATGATTTGATATGATTCAACATCTCTCGAAAGACATGTGATGGGACAACCATTAGGATCAGTTCTTTCCCTGAGAGTGTCTCCTCGTACGATCTTACCGGGTTTAATCGGGAAACCAGTTCCATACCAGGTAAAAAGATTTTATTGACCCGTTCTTTTTTTATCTGATGATAAACTTCATCTTCCCTGACCCATAAATCTACCCTATGCCCTTTTTCAGCCAACAGGTTGGCCAGTGTTGTTCCCCAGCTACCAGCTCCTATTACACCTATATTATTCATTTTATTCATCCATCAATCTGGCCATACCCACCACCTTTTCCCCCTCTCCCAAATTAATTAGTCTGACTCCCTGCGTATTACGCCCGATCAACGAAATATCTGCCACCCTCAACCGAATGATCTTACCTTGCCCTGTAATTATCATCAATTGATCCTGATCCGTCACTTGGTACGAAGAGACCACCGGGCCATTTCTTTCTGTTGCCCTGATGGTCAGAATCCCCTTACCACCCCTGGACTGGCACCGGTACTCTTCGGTTCTGGTCCTTTTTCCATAGCCGTTTTCTGTCACAGTCAGGATTGTTGCTCCCTCATTAAGGATTTCCATCCCGACTACCTCGTCTCCGGGTTCCATCCTAATGCCGATATTTCCAGCAGCTACCCTTCCCATACCTCTAAGGTCCGACTCATGGAATCGGATCGATTTCCCCTGTCTTGTCGTTAGGAAAATATCCTGTTCCCCGTTCGTCACTCGAACAGCCATCAGTTCATCCTCGTCCCTGATTTTTAGCCCAACAATCCCGACCGCTCTCGGATGGCTGTAAGAGGTCAGTTCGGTCTTCTTCACCAACCCTTTCTTTGTGGCCATAACCAAATACTTGCCCTGATCAAAGCCCCTTACTGAAAGAGTTGTAGCCACGCGCTCTCCCCTTTTCAGATCCAGAAGGTTTACTATCGCCTTTCCACGGGACATTCGGCCGGCTTCAGGAATCTCGTGAACCTTTTTCCAGTAAACCCTTCCTTTATTAGTGAAAAATAGGAGATAATCATGTGAAGAAGCAACAAACAGGATCTCAACAAAGTCTTCAGCCTTGGTTTTCACACCGGTCAACCCTTTGCCGCCCCGGCGCTGGGCCCTGTATAGGCTTATGGGGTTCCTCTTGATATAACCATCATGGCTTATGGTAACCACCATATCTTCCTCAGCAATGAGGTCTTCCACATCTATGTCTTCTATATCCCGGAGAATTTCTGTCCTGCGCTCATTACCATGTCTCTCCTTGATCTCCTTCATCTCCTCCTTGATTATTTGAAAAACCATTGAAGGGCTATCCAGTATGGCCTTAAAACGGGAGATATTTTTTATTAAATCCTCATATTCTGCATTTATCTTCTCTCTTTCCAGCCCTGTCAATCTCTGCAATCTCATATCCAAAATTGCCTGAGACTGTATATCTGATAGATCAAACTCCGACATCAACCTGGTCTTTGCATCTTTAGGATCGGAAGAGGATCTTATCAACTCGATCACATCATCCAGGAAATCGAGCGCCTTCTTTAGACCTTCAAGAATATGTGCCCTTTGTTCAGCCTTCTTGAGGTCATAAATTGTCCTTTTTATGATAATTTCACGACGATGAGTGACAAAATGTTCGAGTATCTCCTTTAACGTCAAAGTTTGAGGCCGTCCATTCACAATGGCCAAAAAGATGATCCCAAAGGAAACCTCCATCTGGGTGAATTTGTATAGATTGTTAAGGATCACCAGGGCCATTCCATCCCGCTTCACATCTATTACGATCCTCATGCCATCCCTGTCTGATTCATCCCTGATATCTGATATACCCTCTATCTTTTTTTCCTTAACCAGATCCGCTATCTTCTCCAAAAGCCTCGTTTTATTAACCTGGAAAGGTATCTCGGAAACCACGATCTTTTCTCGGTTATGACCCACCTTCTCCACAAAAGCCCTGGCTCTTATCCGAAAAATACCCCTTCCGGTCTTATATGCCTCGTAAATGCCTTTTTTACCAAAAATGAACCCCGCCGTTGGAAGGTCTGGTCCAGGTATAATTGTCAGCAACTCATTCAATTCTACTTCCGGTTCATCAATCACCCTTATAATTGCATCGCATACCTCGGACAGATTATGCGGCGGTATGTTTGTAGCCATTCCCACGGCGATCCCCGAAGAACCGTTAATAAGCAAATTGGGTATGGTAGTCGGCAGAATAAGAGGTTCTAAAAGAGATGCGTCGTAATTAGGCGAGAACTCCACTGTCTCTTTTTCAATATCCGAAAGAAAATCTTGAGCCAGCCGGGTCATTCTCACTTCCGTGTACCGCATTGCGGCAGGTGGATCCCCATCGACTGATCCGAAATTGCCTTGACCATCTATAAGTGGATACCTCATAGAAAAGTCCTGTGCCAAGCGCACTATGGTATCATAGACAGCAGCATCGCCGTGTGGATGGTATTTACCTATGACATCCCCGACCACCCTTGCAGACTTCTTAAATGGCCTGTTATAGTAATTTTTCAGGTCTTGCATGCCGTAAAGTACACGTCTATGGACCGGCTTGAGCCCATCTCTTATATCAGGCAGTGCCCTACCCACTATCACACTCATTGAGTACTCAAGATAAGATCTTTTCATCTCATCTTCTATATTGACTGTATGGGACTTTAAATCGGAGACCATTTTCCCTCTCTAACTAGGTGTCTATATAAGCCAAGATCTTAAAATTTATGTCAAGTTTTTGTGGCGCACATTTATAATAGAGCCAGCAGATACTGGATGCTGGTTCCTGGAGTTATTAGGATTTTTTCTTTTTATCCAGTATCAAGCATCCAGCATCGGTTCGCATCAAGGAAATTGTTATTTACCCCATCAACTTGTCGGTTTGAGGCAGAGCTTCGCTATTTATTTTTATAATCTGAGCGTACTTAAATATCCAACTCGGTGACTTCCAAAGCATTTTTCTGGATAAAAGCCCTCCTAGGTTCCACCTTCTCCCCCATAAGGGTTGTAAATATATCGTGTGCCTCTACCGCATCCTCTATCTGCACTTTAAGCAGTGTCCTTGTTGAAGGATCCATGGTTGTCGCCCACAGTTGATTAGGATTCATCTCACCAAGACCCTTGTATCTCTGGATAGACAGACCTTTCTTACCTTTTTCCATAAGCTCGGCCAAAAGCTGCCTGGGATCATCCATGTTCTTTTTTTCACCATCTCCTGCCACGGTATAGCTCTCCCTGTTAAGCTTTCGAAATTCCTCGGAAAAACGCATTAACTGCCTTAATTCCGGAGAGGAAAAAAATTCCCGGTTCACTGCAAATTTTTGGCCACCATTGAGTTTTTCGGTTACAAGAAGTTCATGATAGATACCATCCTCATCCAGGCGAACCCCCTCCAAGAGAAATCCGTTTTCTTGAAGTCTTTTGAAAAATCCTTCCATGAATTCTTTGTTTTTAAACACTCCTTTATCTGTTGCGCCATGAGAAATCAGCAACTCAATAAATTTAGGGCTATACCCTTTCCTTGAAAGTCTGTTAAGGCTTTCATAAAACTTGATTAGCCCATTGAGGAGTTTCTCAAGTCTTTTGCCTGAAATACCCTCACCGTTTCCCAAGATGACTTTTTCCTTCTGCGAGATCCGTTTAAATATAAAATCATTAAATAGATCTTCATCTTTGAAAAACAGCTCTTTTTTTGCATCCATCAACCGATAGAGTGGTGGCCGGGCAACGTAAAGATAACCTTTCTCAATGAGTTCGGGCATCTGTCTGAAAAAAAAGGTCAAAAGGAGTGTCCTTATATGTGATCCGTCAACATCCGCATCTGTCATGATTATCACCTTATGATACCTGAGCGAGTCGATATTGTACTCCTCTTCCCCTATTCCTGTGCCCAAGGCGGTAATCATTGTCCGGATCTCCTCGCTTGCGATCATCTTATCGAAACGAGCCTTCTCCACATTAAGAATTTTTCCTTTTAGCGGCAAAATGGCCTGATTTCTCCTGTCCCTCCCCTGTTTTGCGGAACCGCCTGCCGAATCCCCCTCCACAATGAATATCTCGCTTCGGGTCGGATCTCTTTCCTGACAGTCAGCAAGCTTTCCGGGTAAAGAGTAGTCTGAAAGAACACCCTTCCGGCGGGCCAGTTCTCTCGCTTTTCTTGCAGCCTCTCTGGCCCTGGCCGCATCTATCACCTTAGAGAGAATCGCCTTAACGACCGGGGGATTCTCCTCAAAAAAACTGCCTAATCCCTCATTTACCAGGTTTTCGACCAGACCCTTTACTTCACTATTTCCCAGTTTGGTTTTAGTTTGGCCTTCGAATTGTGGGTTGGGCAGCTTAACACTTACAACGACTGTCAAACCTTCCCTCACATCATCTCCACTAAGCTTTTCTTTGTAATTTTTGGACAAGGGTGAATTCTGGAGATATTGATTAACACTTCTCGTAAGGGCTGATTTGAATCCACTCAGGTGGCTTCCCCCTTCCCGCGTATTAATGTTGTTGGCAAAGGTGAATAGGTTCTCTTTGTAAGAACTGTTATACTGGAGAGCTATTTCCATTAATACACGGTTTTTCTCACCAGAGAGGTAAATCGGTTGTTTATGAAGAACTTCCCGGTTCTTATTAAGATATTCAACAAAGGACTTTATACCTCCCTCATAGATAAATTCCTTCTTCTTCCCGGTATGATCATCAGATACCTTGATTTTTACCCCTTTTGTCAAAAAGGAAAGTTCTCGCATCCTTCTGGCTATAATCTCAAAGTCAAAATCGATACTATCGAAAATGCGGCTGTCAGGCATGAAATGTATCTTGGTGCCCCTTTTATTGGTCTTACCTATTATCTCCTGCTCACCTTTCTTCTCACCTCTTTCAAAACGCTGAAAATAGATCTTTCCATCCAGGTATACTTCCACCTCAAGAAATTCAGAAAGGGCATTTACTACTGAGACACCCACCCCATGCAGTCCTCCCGATACCTTGTAACTCTTATTATCAAATTTTCCACCTGAATGAAGCTTGGTCATCACAACTTCCAATGCAGGTATGTTCTCTGTTTCATGCATATCCACCGGTATTCCACGACCATTATCAAGGACCGTCACGCTGTCATCGCTTAGGACCTTAATCTCTATATCGTCGCAGAAGCCGGCCATCGCCTCGTCTATACTGTTGTCCACCACCTCATAGACCAAATGATGTAAACCCTCAGGGCCTGTATTTCCGATATACATGGCCGGTCTCAGCCTGACTGCGGTCAAACCTTCAAGAACCTTTATATCAGCAGCACCATAACTTGAATCTATCTCTATCATCTTAAATCCTCATAGGCATAACTAAACCCAAAAAACCTATATCATCTTTACCCTTTATTATACAGGGGCTTGCATTATCTATAAAACCCATTTCCACAATCTGGCTATCCATGACTTGAAGGGCATCTATGAAATATCTAGAATTAAAACCCATTTCCAGGCGTTCATCTTGGTATTCAACTTCCAAATTTTCTTGGGCATCTCCCAGGTCGGGATTTATTGAAACCAATTCCATACTATTATTTTCCAAAGTAATCTTTAATCCTCTATAACTCTCATTACTCAAAATAATCATCTTTTTCATTCCATCCAATAATTGAGTTTTGTTAATTTTAATACAGTATTTTTCCTTTTGGGGAATAACAGCATTGTAATCGGGAAACTTGGTTTCCAAAAGCCGGATGACAATAATAGCGTCCTCCCTTTTTGCAACACAGTTATTCTTTTTAAATCCTATATGAATCATTCCACCTTCGGATGCCAGTTTACTAAGCTCCAACATCCCTTTTTTCGGAATCATAACACCGCCATCCATCTTTATTTCTTCAATATTTTTAATTTCTTTGTCTATCATAGATAAACGGTGTCCATCAGTAGAGACCATCCTAAGAAATGTCTTACCTTTTTGTGCCACTTTTTCGATAAAAACACCTGAAAGTTTGAAACCTGCCTCTTCTATCGTTACAGAGTGTATTGTCTTATTAATCATCTCTCTTAGAATATTCCCATCAATTCCAATAGTGACTACCCCTTCCGGTTCGATAAACAGGGGGTATTCATCCGAAGGAAGACAGGCCAAGTTATATCGTGCTACATCATCCGAGATAAAAACCCAGTTATTTTCCTTTTCTTTGATATAAATCTTTTGGCTTTTACTTTCCTTAAGAATTTCGAATAGTTTCCTTCCAGAGATAGTAACACTTCCAGGGGAGATAATTTCTGCCGGAAGTTTTTGTTGAAAGCTTATCTCCAAATCAGTAGCTGATATGTAAATATATGTGTCGACAACTGACAAAAGAACTGTTGAGAGAATAGGCATATTACTTCTTTTTTCAATAATGCTTTGGACTCTGGTAATTGATTTATATAGTTCGTCTCTGTCAATTCTTATTTCCATATGTACCCCCTTTTAAATTTTTAATATTAAAGTATATAATATATATAATACATAATATATAAAGGTTAATTTGTTGAAAAATATTCTAATCTACTTAAAATACAGTGAAAATTATTAATTAATTTATGTAAATTTCTAATACATCCTCCTTGGAAAATAAAATGAATATTCTTTTTTCCTGTTTTCTATGTAAAGTTGTTGGAAGTTAAGAAAAATAAAAGATAATTTGTTGAAAGATAGTGAAAAAGTATCAAAAAAAATAAATCTCTCCACAATTTGCATTTCCGCAAAGGGTCAGCCAAGTAACGTTTCAATTTTATTGAGATCATCAAGTATCTTTTTTTCCTTACCCTTGTATTTCTCTATACGCCTTACGGCGTAAATAACTGTTGAATGATCTTTATTCCCGAATGAGTCACCAATGTCTTTAAAAGATAAAGTGGTATACTTTCTGGACAGATACATCGCCAGTTGCCTTGGATAGGAATAAAATCTTTTCTTTTTCGTTGAAATAAGATCTGTCACGGAGATATTAAAATATCCTGCTGTAATGTGCTTAATATCTTCGATCCCTATTTCAACACTCTCCTTGTTTTTAATAAGAGATTTAACAATAGATATATTTGTATCACACTTATTCAATGAGGTGTAAACTTCAAGGCGGACAATATTTTTTATAAGGTTTTTTATATCGTTGTTGGATT
>SDBU01008489.1_pt1 | contig 11677 bp, 14 predicted proteins | sample 2277071 | NCBI WGS metagenome assembly SDBU01 (sample SAMN10397929, study PRJNA504765) | marine sediment metagenome | isolation source: marine sediment core GS08_GC12, 126 cmbsf | place: Arctic Ocean: Gakkel Ridge, Loki's castle | collected 2008 | reverse complement strand
ATCTTTTTGGCCAAAAATACATTTTCTATCTTGCTAACTTACAAAAGTTAGCTGCGATTTCCAAATGCATTTTTTTCTCAAAAATCTCTCGTGCTTTTGCACATTTATTTCTCGGTATTGGTATTACATCCCAAGTGCGACGAGGATGTCGTCGATGTTTTTGATCCAGAGAAGCGATTGCTTCGCCATCTGTTGCAAGATGAAAAACCACGCGGCCCAGAGAAGGCCAAGGCCAAGAAGGGATTTGAGGGACATGCCGAGGAAGACGATTTGCACTTGCGGTGCGAGGCGATTCGCAATGCCGAGAAACATCTCTGCCATCAGGATGGAGACGATCGAAGGGGCTGCAAGCTGAATAGAAATGGCAAAGATGCGGGTCAAAAGGCCCATGATTGTTTTCCAAAAAGGGAGGTTGAGATTGAAAAAACCCGTGGGAATCATCTTGTCGATTGGAAGGACCCGAAACGATTCACTTACTGCATCGAGAAAGACAAAGGCACCGCCAATTTGAAAGAAGACAACGATGAGGACGTAGTTGAAGAGAACGCCGATGGAAGAAGTTTGCGTTTGCATGAAGGGATCGGTCACTTGCAAAGAGGAGGAACCGCGCATGAAATCAATCAGCGATCCAGAGCCTTGCGCAATGTAAAAAGGGATGGCGGAGAGAAAGCCGAGAATGAAACCCATCAGAAGTTCTTTGAGGGCATAGCCGAGAAAATCGATGTTAAATGAAAACTCTGTCTGCGCACTCGTCTGGATGATCTGGGGGATAAAAATGACGGCTAAGGAAATCGCAAGGGCGATTTTCACCCCTCCGGGAAGCTTTGATCCAAGAAATGGGGAGACGGAAACGATGGGAGCAATGCGAAAGAGGGTAAGAAAAAAAACGGTAAAAAGTCCAATCGGGGTCATTTGGTGTTGGCTGATGAGAAAATTGAGATAATCCGAGGTTGGGGACCCGCTCACGAAATTGCCCATTTAGGGAAGTTTTGGAAGATATTCATGGTAAATTGCACGATCTGGGCGCTGAGCCATCCACCTAAAAAGAGCAGCGTCAGGATCACAGCAAAAAGCTTTACCATGAAGGAAAGGGTCTGCTCCTGAATTTGTGTTGCCGCTTGAAAGACCGCGACAAAGAGACCGAGCATGGTGCTGATGAGAATCGGTGGCCCCGATAGGATCAAAATCAGGAGGAGAGCCTGATAGACTAGCTGATAAATTTCACCGGAAAATCCCACAAAAACCTCACGTTCTAAATGACATGGTTAATCCTTGGATGATGACCGTCCAACCATCGACCATCACGAGTAAAAGGAGTTTTAGAGGCAATGCGATGGTGAGAGGCGAGAGCATCATCATCCCCATTGCGAGCAAGATATTGGAAGTGACGAGGTCGATCACAAAAAAGGGTAAATAAATCAAAACCCCAATCTCAAAAGCGGTTTTGAGCTGCGAAGTGATAAAGGCCGGGATGAGAACGATAAAATCATTTGGTTTCATGGTTTTTCGGTAGTCTTCCGGAAACGTTTTGTAGGCGAGTCGGTAGAAACCCGTGACATTTTTTCCAATGCTGTTTTTGAGCAAAAACGTTCGCAAAGGTTCTTTTGCTTTGTCGGCCACATTGATCAGATAGGTGGCAGTGGCACCGGACAAGAGAACCTCGGGCTGATTTTTTTCGATGTATTCGCCTCCCGCTTTGTACATGGCAAGGGCTGTCGGGAACATCACATAGATGGTGACGAGAAGGGCAATTCCGTTGAGTACTTGGCTAGGAGGGACTTGTTGCACGCCAAGGGCACTACGCAAAAGAGAAAGAACAATCACCACTTTGACGTAAGAGGTGAGGAGCATCACGGCAAAAGGCAGGACGGCCACACCGGCGAGGACAGCGAGCTGGGTGAGGAGTTTTGGGCTAGGTTGTTCTCCTGCTCCTATTTGCTGCTGCGCCGTCTCGAGCATCTGCTGCATTTCTGTTGGGGTTTCTTGCGCGATCGCAGAAACACTGACAACGACAAATAGCAGAGAGAGAATCAAAAACAGTTTTTTCATAAAGTCAGATATTATACCATTTAGCAAAATTAATAAAGCATTTCGAAAGCATCTACAACATCATTTTTTGATCGAGCCTTTCTCATCCATTTTGATGAATATGAATTTCGAAACGATCAACCAAAACTGACATTTTATATATTTTATAAATATCTTCATTTATTTTGCTAAATGGTATTACTTGCTTTCTTTGTATTTTTCAAAGGCTCTCTCGAGAGCTCTCCACTGATTTTCAATTGTGGCATTGACCATCCCCTCTTCTGTTTTGATGATGCAACCGCCAGGAGTAATATCACTTTTTTCTTGAATCGTCAAAATGTCTACTTGCTGCAGAATTTCTTTGATCCGAGGTTTATTCTTATCGAGATGTTCCTTGTCTTCTTTGTTGACGTAGATCGTGACATTTCGGCTTTCTGAAATAGGAGCAATGGCCTGCATCACGATTTCGACAATGGTCTCGGGGAAAGTGTCCAACTCTTTTCCTACAATCCGCTTGGATGCTTTTAGAGCAATGGGCAGGACCATTTGTTGCAAGTTGAGACGAATCGACTTGAGTTGTTCGTCCATAAAGAGGATCTGCTCATTAAATTTTTCCAAACCTTCTGCAAAACCTTTTTCTTTTGCTTTTTTGCAAAGTAGTTTGCACTTTTCCTTCGTATTTTCTAAATATTTTTCTGCATCTTCTTTTGCTTTTTCGAGTACTTGGGTAGCTTCTATAAGCTTGCTGTAGTCCTTTGCGGGAATCACTTTTTCATCAGAAGAGGGGTGAAGATCCCCTTGATAGAGCAGCGAAAACCATTTCATCTACGCCACTCCTTTTTGAAAAAATTGCAAGATTTTATTGATCTGGCCCAAGAGAATTTCACCCGCTTTTGCATGGGTCGGTTTTTCAATGAATTTGAGGACCATGTTGCCGATATGCATGTCGAGGGTATGGGTCAAATACCAAGTCAAACTCTCAGACGCATCATAAAGGGTATGAGCCAAGCGGTTGGCTCCTCTTTCTTGGAGCAGCTTGTGTAAACCCTCTTTGGTTCCATCCCAATTCCCTAAAAAAAGGCGCTTAAAAATGAGCGGTTCACGATACAAGATGAGAGTACTTAGATATTCTCCCTCTTTTTTTGTCAGAGTGGTAAAAATCTTTTTCAATTTTTTGGTGTCAATGATTTGTCGCATTTCAAAAGAAAGATCGTGTAGTCCTAAATAGAGAATGAGTTTTGCCAAATGATCTGAGGAAATACTCAAGAGCTGATTGATCGGATGCTCTGGTAAAAAAGCAAAAGGGACGAGTTCTTTGTTTTGCCTGATATGGCGAAGAAGAATTGCCCGAAGGGCCTGCTTAGATACTTTTGGAAACGTGGGCAGATGATTCTCAAAACCGAGCAATTTTGTAAGACCTTGAGATTGCGAGGGCGTAAGCACTGCCAAAAAGCTGCGGATCTCTCCTTCAGTCAGAGTTCGCAGGAAAGGAGCAAGCCAAGAGAAATAGATATGATCGAGCAAATCCCACTGGAGGTGTTCCTTTGAAAGGGGAGTCGGTGAGGGGAGCTCTGCAAAGATTTCTTGATCATCACGAGACAAAAGAGCAGTGAGGTTTCCTTGCCTTTCGGGAGATATCAGTCCTTTACAAACCATTAGAGTTGTTGGTTTCATGGAGATTCAGAGGGGGGTTCTTCTTCTTCCTGTTCTTTCACTTGATTTCGAAAAGGAATGGGGCTTAAAAATTTTTTCATCCCCCTTTTGCGTAAGATGGGATAAAATTTCCAAAACATCCAGCCACAAAGAAGAGCAAAGAGAATCACTCCAAAAATCATCAAGAAAAAGAGGGCCCGAAACCGACCGGCAGAGGCTTTGCTCATCACAATCGACCAGATGCTCACATATTCTTTGCTTTTCGGTGTGATTCCCTCGGGTTTTTCCTTCAAAGTGATGTCTGTAAAGCGGGAACGGTCAGAAATTACTGTCACATTATTTATGTCGAGTCCTGTGACACTGCCAGAGACAAGCCGTTTGATTTTGGTGACTAGATGACTATTGGGATCATCTAAAATTCCATTGTGTTTGACGAAAATCGCTGCGGTGATACTTTTCTTTTGCTCTTCCTCAACGCCGGGGAGAACAATAGCAGCTTCTTGGGGGATAGACAGTTCGACATCCGCATCAATGATCCCATCAATTTTTCGAATTGTCCCAGCAATTTGTGCAGCAAGACCAGCTTGATAGCGGATGTTTTCTTCTCGCTCAGAAGAAATCAAGCCCGATTTGGCAAAAATAGTGAGTAAGTTAGTCGTGGGCATGCGGGGCAATCCATTGCGATTGAGAATATTCATCGCCTCGATTTCTTGCTTTTCATCGACTGCAATGCTCCATTTAATCTCTCCAGTATCAGCGGCACCTGGGGCAGTAGCAACCTTTGATTCGGTCTTCACCGCAGGAATTCCCTTGCTGGCGAGATAGACAATGATCTCATTGGCTTCGCGCTCAGGAACTTCATTGACAATGACCTTTTGTTTTTCACAACCAGTCAAAAACAAAAGAGAAAGAAAAACAAAAAATATTGAAACAGACTTTTTCACTTGCTTTCCATTGAGGGCGAATTAGCGCATCCTCACCTTAAGCATGCAAGAGAGAAGAATTAATGGCAATTCATGAAATTTTTTGAACGACCCGCGCGGAAACGGCGCAGGAAGTAGTCTTGCATGCCGCTTAGCTTAGCATCTAGCTGCGCAATGCGTATCTGATTACGCTCCGTATCTTTTCCACGGGCTTTTTGGAAAAGAAATTGGATTTTTCGCATATACTTCAAAAGAAAAAATTGGGGAAACCTTCCACCTAAAAGGCGGAAAAAATAATAAAACCGCAAAGGCAGTGAAAAATTTCTTTCAATCCAAAGAAGGCGATTGCGCCACAGAAAATAAGCCGCATGCGGTTTGCCGCCAGTAAAAGAGGCGGAAATCTTATGCCACACCTTCGCTTCGGGACACGTTTTTACCAAAAAGCCTGCCCGCCGCGCTCGAAAACAGAGATCGGACTCTTCCCAGAAAAGAAAAAAACGGGGATCAAAAAGCCCTACCTTTTCGAGGACCTCTCGTCGGATCATCATCGCTGCCCCTGTGACATAGTCGAGCTCTAAAGGAGAGGTCCATTCCTCACCATCCATCTCGCGGTATCCGACATAATCAAAATCGATCTTTTTCCGGTTCCATCGCCCTCCTAAATGGTCAAGGCGCTTCGGATCATCCATCCGATAGATCTTCCCCCCTAAAATCCCTATCCCCTTGTCAGAAAAACCGGCGAGAAATGCCTTCACAATCTTTGGATCGACCACCGTGTCATTGTTGAGAACAAAGAAAAAATCAAACTCCTCCTTGAGTCCAATTTCAAGTCCCACATTGTTACCCCCGGCATAGCCCAAATTGCATTTCGTCTCAATGAGGCGAATGTCGGGAAATTCCATTCGAAAAAACTCTTGAGAGCCATCGGTTGAGCCATTGTCGATCAGCAAAATTTCTTTATTTGGAAAAGTGATTTTTTCTAAGGAATCCAGACACTTTTTCGTGTCTTCCTTCCCATTCCAATTCAAAACGATGATGGCAACACGAGGTTTCATACACCTATACATTCTCTAAAAAGTCAGTGGCCAGCTTGTACTTGTCTCCGCCCAACTTATTGGCATCAAAGAGAATTTGGAGAATCTCAGACATGCCAATCACCGTATGTGAGACGTAGCCGCGTGTTTTGATTTTTTTCTTCGCGCCGAATCCTAAATCGAGAAAAGAAAGCACATCGCGCACCTCAATGCCGCCGTCTTCCAGCATTTCGATGGTATCAAGCGTATGCGTTCCCGAAAGCAGCGCCCCTTGAAGCACGAGACATTTCTGTCCCGTCTTATAAATCCCTTCGACTTCTCCCTCGTGGCATGCCACGAGGGGAAGCTCTTGCTCCCATGCGATATAATTGGCAAAATAACTTCCTGCAAGAGGAACACCACAGATGAGGTCGGAAGAAAGATGGACAGCTTTTTCCCAAAGCGCATTACAGATCTCTTTGGCCACCTGCGGATACGAGATTACTCTCGTCAGATCCACTTGAAAGGGAGAAAGGAAATCCTTTTTAATTTCAAAACTCCCAAATTTAATGACTCCAAGGGCATATAACTTCAGAATCAACTCTTTCATAAGTCATCCTCCGAATCAACTGAAAAGAAAGCGGTTGCTTGCTTTAATGCTTTAGAGCCAGGACTTGTTGGTGTGCCGAAAGAAACGCGTATGCCTCTTGGAGAACCGCCGCCATCAAATGACGAATCTAAATCAACGGAGGCATCTGTTTCAAAGGAAGCACTATTTGCATGTCCAATGAGAATATTGACTTTGGCAACAAGAGGATATAAGGGATGGTTTGAGGCAGGCAAGTTGAAGGTTTCAATGGATGCAGTGCTTTCATCAGGATCTGTCAAACGAGAGATAGCTCTCTGCATATCTGTGCAGAGTTCTGAAGACCACCCCTCCACTTCAGCAAGCGTTTGCTGAACCTTCTTCAGGTCACTTTTGGCAGCTTTCTCTGCTTTTTTTGCGATAGAGAGCGCTTTTTTATGAGTTTTCTCTTTCGCTGCGATTGCTGCAGCATGTTCTACATTAGCTGTTTCAAGTGCACTGCGGGCTTGAGTCAGTTCTTGAGTCAATCTTTCAAGAGTTGCTCTGTTTTCTTCTTTTTGTGCTTCTAAAGCAGAAACCTTTTCTTTTTCAGCACGAAGCGCTGCTTCTAGGCTACCGACACTTTCACTTGAAGTGGATTTTTGTTCGGAAAGTTGAGCTTCCAAAGAAGAAACCCTTTCTCTTTCAGCACGAAGCGCTGCTTCTAGGCTACTGACACTTTCACTTGAAGTGGATTTTTGTTCGGAAAGTTGAGCTTCCAAAGAAGAAACCTTTGCCTTTTCAGCAGAGAGCTCATCTTCAAGGCGAGCAATATTATTGCCAGAAGAAGTGTTTTGTTCGGAAAGTTTAGATTCCAAATCAAGAACTTTCTCATTTGCTTCTTCCAATTCTCTTTGAATGTGAGCATTTTCCTCTTTATAGGCAGTCTCGTTGGAAGAGAGAAGCTCCGTTAATTCATCGACTTTTCCTTGAGCAGCAAGGAATTCGGCCTGAAGAGATCCATATTTTTCCTGTTCAGCAGTAAGTTGACTGCCAAGGGATCCGACTTGTATCTTTGCTTTATTGAGCTCGCTTTCTTGCTCAGCTAATTTTTCTTGTGCTGCTGAAAGTCTTTCATTAGCATCTGCAAGTTGAACATCTTCGCCTCGGAGTTTAGGCCCCTTTGCTTCTGCGATCACTTCGGAGAGCATTGCAGTGACCACTTCATGATTAGTTCCGGTGAATTTTTTTCCGGTAAGATGAGTCGTTAATTGGACTATGATTGATTTCAGAGCTCGATCAACGGCAGTTTCGATTCGATCTTGTATATCCCTTTCGGTTGGCCCTGAAGGTTTGGGGGGAACAAAAAGCCCAGGAAGAGCTGTTTTGATTCTTGTCCAAAAACTACTGGCTCTTGCATCTGCAAAAACCAGATCATCCCCATCATTAATCCTTGTTCGTTTTTCTAAGGAGCCTGCTACCGCTTCTAAAGCGATTAGATAGGGCCCCGTTCTTTCCGTTTGTGTGTGAATACGTACTTTTTCCCGATAGACATCGTACCATCCCTTTGCTGCATTGAGTCCAAAGATGCCAGCTGCAGCAAAGAATGAAATGGGGAGTTCTTTAAAACCGTTTTTAACTCCTAAGATAACACCTGTTGTCGCACATCCAATTGCTCCTAGTGTATTCCCTACAGGCCAAAGGTATAAATCGGGTCTAAGTCTTTCATGGGGTGATCCGGGTAGTCGTTCTATTAATGGGTCTAAAGCGCTTGACATTTTCAAATCTCCTATTGGTTTTTAATGAAATTTTTGTTATCCTCTGCCCGTTATTCTTAAACCAAAAGGAAGGAAAAAATGATCTCTGCAGTATCTCACGACATGTTTCCACAGCATTTTCATGAACAAGGAGGGAGAGTTTGTTCTTCCTTTTGTGGGCGTATTTTTAGTTTAAGTTGGGACAAAGCCCATCTTCTTGCAAACCTCGTACTTGTTGTTGCCGGCATCGCATATGCCTTTTTTATGAAACTTCCACCAATGATTATGTTTAGTCTCGGGCTCTATGGCTGCCTTGTAACCTTTCTTTATGCAAAAGCACAAAAATCCCGCCCTTCACAGAGCGACGTCGAAAACTTAGCAGAGACGCTTGCAATTGTAACAGAACAGCATACGTTGAAGGAGAAAAATTTCAAAGCAGAAATGTCTGCTCAAGATGCATCAGGGACATTGCGAGAAGACGTAGAAACATATTCTGCTAAGGTAGACGCTTTGGCAGCAAGGAAGGGACGTTTGGAGAGAGAAATCGGTGAATTGCAAGGAAAAAGAAAATCTCTGAAAAAGGGTGTCGATAGGTTGGATGGGGTGATGAAAGCACTTGGTGAAGAATTCAGAAAAGCGAACAGGGGAACTGCAAAATGGCAAGCTCTTCGAGAACTTAAAGTCCGGCTGGATAATGGTCGTTAGCAGGTAATGAAGTAAGAGCCGCATCATAAACTGCGTCGGGACCGATTGCGAGAAGGCAAAAGGGATCGGCGCAGTTTTTTTTCAGACAAGATGTGCAGGTTTTTGGGGTAGCGAGAACGTGTGCATTTTTCACATGAAAGGGACCGCATAGATTGGGGTCGGTGGGACCAAAGATGGCAACGGTTGGTGTCCCAGTTGCAAAGGCCATATGCATCGGACCTGTATCATTGGTGATGAAGACCAGCATTTTTTTGAGCAGAGCACTAAATGAAGAAAGATCGAGCTCGCCTGCAAGAGGAATGGCCCCGGGAATCTTTGAGGCAATTTCGAGAACGAGAAGAGCTTCTGATTGATCGCCGCTGACGAGAATTTGGCAGCCAAGGTGTCGGTTCAGGCGGTTTCCCACTTCGATAAAGCTTTCTTTGGGCCACTGTTTGAAGAGATTTTTCGCTCCTGGATGCAAACCCACAAGAGGAATGTGCTCGGGAATTCCATGTCCTTCTAAAAAGCGGCGCGCATTGTATTCTTCTTTTTTTCGAAACGACAGCTCGAGGGCATAGTCACTGACATAAGCCCCAGCTTCTCGGACGATTTCTAGCCGTCTTTCAATCTCATGCTGATATTTTTGGGGAAGAGCTTTGGTCAAAAGAAAATCGAGATCTTTGTTGATTCCTTCTGTCCCAATGATCTGAGGAGCTTCCAAAAGAGCACAAAAGGGAAGGACCATTCGTTTGGAAGTGTGGAAGACTAATACGGCATCGAATTTTCGTTTTCGCAAGGCTGAAAAAAAACGTAACAAGGAGAAAAAAGGAGAGGGCCCAAGAACAAAGAGCTCATCGATATGCTTGTTGTGTTCGAGGACAGCGGCGCCGATCGAAGAGGTCAGTACAGAGATTTCAGCATCGGGAAACGATTGTCGAAGTGCCCGCATGGCGGGCGTTCCCCAAAGAGTATCGCCTAGACCTGTTGTAGAAACTATGAGAAAACTCGTGGGTACTTTGGGGTGTGCGGGACGAGTTGCCTCAGGATTAAAAATCCACAAAAGGGCTTTGATCAAGCGATTTTTCCAGGTCATGCCCCTACACTATAGACGGAGAGGACAATTTTTCCAAAGGCTTGATTTTGGGCGAGGAGGCGGTGGGCCTCTTCGGCCTTCTCCCATGGAAAGGTGGCGTGGATAATTGGTTTGAGCATCCCAGATTCGAAGTGGGCGAGAGCAAATTTGCTGAATTCTTCAATGAGTTTCCCCTTATATATAGGAGAGCGATTGCGTAAGGAACTGCCCGTGAGGGTGGCCCACTTTTTCATAAGGCCTCGCAAATCAAAGGCTTCCAGTTTTCCTCCACCCATTGTTGCGAGGAAAATGATGCAACCGCCAATGGAGAGAGACTCCATATTTTCCGCAAAGTAAGGCGCTCCGACAAAATCGAGGATGAGATCGGCTCCATGTCCATCTGTTGCCTCGAGGATTTTTTTTGCAAAGGACCCGCTTTCCGCATTGATCACAACATCTGCACCGAGAGAGAGACATTTTTCCAGCTTTTCCTTTGATCTGCTCGTTGCAATGGTTTTTGCATCCATTTGGCGAGCCAGTTGAATCGCTGCTGTTCCTACACCGCTGCCTCCCGCATGGATGAGGACCCATTGATCGGGTTGAATTTCACCAATGAGAAAGAGCGATTGATAGGCGGTCAAAAAAGTTTCAGGGATACTGGCTGCTTCCTCAAAAGAGAGGTTGTGAGGGATAGGGATACATTGCGCCTCGGGAACGGTTACTTTTTCTGCATAACCTCCTCCTGAGAGAAGGCACATGACTCGATCTCCCTGCATAAATCGGCTGGCGCCAACACCGAGCTTTTCAATAGTTCCAGAGGCCTCGAGGCCCAATATCTTAGATGCGCCGGGAGGAGGGGGGTATTTACCTTCCCGTTGCAAAAGATCGGCATGGTTGACTCCAGCGGCATGGACGCGCACCAAGACTTCACCCCCTTTGGGCTCTGGATCCGGCGCCTGTGTAATTTTCAGATTGTTGTCTAAAATTTTCATCTATTCACACGACTCGAAGTAAGCTGCGGCGATGTGGATCTGCTGCTTTTAGTAACTGATCATATTTTTCTAATGAAATCCGAGTCTTTCCTTTTTCATACTGAGCATAAGCGTTTGGAGAAGATGACCCTAAACGAGCAGCAGCTTCTCTGACAGTTGATCCGCTTTTTTCTCTCTGTCTTTTCAAAGAAAGAGCTAACAAAATCTTATTATTAGAGGAAGTAAGACCGACTACACCTTTTCCATATTCTGTGGCAGTGATGCTAAATCCTTTCTCTATCTCTGATGCAAAGTAACATTCAGCTAAACCAATTGCAGCATCTACGATCATTTCAAGAGCTTCTTTTTTGGTTTTACCTTGAGTCATAAGATTGAGAGAAGGGATTTCGATAAGCCATACTCTACCGTCTTTGAAAATTGTTCCTTCTAGTTCCATATACCTACTCTTTTGGCGGGTTCTTTTCTGCTGTTTTTTATATACTCAAACAAACTAAAGAATTGGTTTTTGACTGCATCGATTTTTCATCTATTCCTCACTCCGTGTCTATGAACACTGAAGTTCGTCATATCTAATAAATCGATGGAACCTCTTTGTAAAATTCCCAATTCTTCAATTTGTTTGAGTATAATTTTTTTTGCCAGCATTTCATTAATTTCTCTATGTCGAGGCATAGCTTCGTGGATTTCCCCATTTGTCCAATAATCATGTTTTCCTCCATGTCGAAGAAAACGCCATCCTAGTTTAGAAAGTCGCTTTTCAAGATCTTTTTTCTTCAAGCTCTCTTTCCCCTTTGCTGTACATTAGATTATGTACAAAGTCAAGGGTTTTGATCAAGCAATGTAGGCGTCAAATAGAAATGTCCCCTATTTGGGTTAAATAGAAATGTCGTAACTGTTCAGACCCCCTTACTCAAAAAGGTTGGGAAAACTAGAATCATTATTTGATAAAAATCTTTACAGTGTTTAAGATTGGTATCTATTCGAGGT